>Ga0209830_10001648_pt1 | contig 19282 bp, 19 predicted proteins | sample ArcticOcean_MG_C_12_FD_187439 | JGI IMG/M metagenome (GOLD analysis project Ga0209830, IMG submission 187439) | Marine microbial communities from western Arctic Ocean - ArcticOcean_MG_CB8_130 (SPAdes) (version 2) | ecosystem: Environmental > Aquatic > Marine > Oceanic | place: Arctic Ocean...
CTCCCGATAATAGGTCATTTCTATCAAGAAGCAAATGTTGCGGAGTGATTGTTGCGCCAACTTTTGTACTTGAACTTATAACAAAATCTACAGCTTCTTTTGTAGATATGTGTTCAAACACAATTCTGAGATCTGGAAATTCACTATGTATATTGCATAAATGATTATCAATAAAAACTTTTTCTCTATCAAAAATATCTATATTTTTATTATTGGATTCAGCATGTATTAATAATGGCACGTCATATTTCTGCATCAACTCGAATAAATTAAAACATTCATCAATTGTATTAACTCCACTATTTGAGTTTGTAGTTACACCCGAGGGATAAAGCTTAATTCCATGGATAACACTTGAATCACTAACCTTTTTAATTTCATCGCTATTTAATTCATCAGTAAAAAAAAGGGTCATTAAAGGCTCAAAGCTAGATTCCCTAGTGTGATTTTTGATATCTTGATAATACTTTTCCGCCTGCGCAGCCTTCTTGATTGGATCTTTTAAATTGGGCATAACAATTGCTCTAGAGAACTGCCTCTCAGTATCCATGCAGGTATACTTAAGCATACCTCCTTCTCGTAGATGGAGATGCATGTCATCAGGCTTTGTAATAATTAATTTAGTCATTTTTTAATCTTAATGCTTCGTTATAAACTTCTTTTTTATTTTTTTTAAATATAGCAGAAATAAATTTTACCGATTGGTTTAAGGGTAATTCTTTCAACATTAATGTTAACGATTCATTCATTGATAAAACATCATTATCCTCAATTTCCTTTAATGGTGAAGTTAAAATAATAACAAATTCTCCTTTTTGCTCTTTTGGATACTTTTCTAATCTTTCTATTATAGACAAAACATTATCCTTATAAATTGTTTCATATATTTTAGTAAGCTCTCTAGCAACAAATATTGTATGTTCAGGTCCAAAAATATCGCGAACTAAAGACAAAGTTTTTAAAATTCTGTGGGGAGATTCAAAAATAATAGTTGGGAGAGGCTGGTTATATATTACCTTTATTGACTTCTTTGCTTTGCTAGGCGAATTAGGAAGGAAGCCATAAAATTGAAATTGGGTCGATTCAATTCCTGCCACAGAAAAAGCAGCTACAAGTGAAGAGGATCCGGGTATTGGAGAAACCTTAATTCCTAGTTTTATGGCTTGATTTACCAAATAAGCTCCTGGGTCACTTATAGCAGGAGTTCCCGCGTCAGACAAATAAGCAATTGACTTTCCATTTATAAGCTCATTAATTAAAAACTCTGTTTTATCTTTTTCATTATGCTGATGAATTGATATTAATTTTTTTTTAATACCGTAATTAGCTAATAATTTGTTAGATGTTCTAGTATCTTCACAAGCAACTAAATCAACTTTCTTTAATATTTCTATGGCTCTTAAAGTTATATCTTCAAGATTTCCAATAGGTGTTGCAACAAGATACAAACAAGTTTCCATAATATATATTTAAGATTTATTTAAATTTAATTTCTAAAACAATTTAATTTAGTTATATAATTACTTTAATGAAATCATACAAGCTTTTCGTACTTTTTATTTTATTTATAACTCAATTGGTAGGTTGTGCTCCAGCTACCTTACTGGCAATTCCTCAATCTTTAGCAGACAGAAGATCAACTGGGGCCCAAATCACTGATAATAAAATATTTTTAGCCGCATGGAACCCAATACAAGTAATCACAGAAAAAGAAAAGCAAAAAAGTCACTTTAACTTAACCGTCTTCAATAAAGCTATTATTATTGTAGGCGAAGTGCCTAGTGAAGATGTTAAAACCAAAATTACTCAGGCGCTTTTAAAGATTAAAAATGTCAAGACAGTTCATAATAAAATAGCAGTGGGTTTAGCTTGTACTTTTAAACAAAGAGCTAAAGACACTATAACAACCAGTAATGTAAAAACTAGAATGTTTTTAGATTTAAAAAATGATCTACACCCTATCCACGTAAAAATAATGACAGAGAATGACGTGATTTATTTACTTGGCTTAGTTAATGACAAAGAAGCTGATGAGGCAATCAGAATTGCTAAATCTTCAAAAGGTGTTAAGTTGGTAGTCCCTTTATTTGAATTGGATAATAGTTTTAAAAATAAATATTGATTATAATTTTTTTTTGCATTATTATTCTATCTCAAGCAAGATGCCAATAAACCAAATACCATAAACTCAAAAATAAATTTTTAAAAGTAGAATTAATATAAATTATGAGTAATAGCATATCTCATCTAACTGATGAAACCTTTGAAGAAGAAGTTATACAATCAAATATACCTGTATTAGTCGATTACTGGGCTGAGTGGTGTGGGCCCTGTAAAATGATTGCCCCAATTTTAGATTCTCTTACCGATGTATATTCTGGGAAACTAAAAATAGCTAAGCTTAATATTGATGATAACCAAAAAACTCCACAGAAGTATGGTGTTCGTGGAATACCAACTCTGATGATTTTTAAAAATGGGAACGTAGAGGCCACAAAAGTTGGTGCTTTATCTAAGTCTCAATTAACAGCTTTTATTGATAGTAACTTATAAAATATGCATTTAGCCGATTTAAAACACCTACCTGTTGCCGAAATTGTTAATCTAGCAATTGCAGACAAAATTGAAAATACAGGAAGAATGCGCAAGCAAGATTTAATTTTTGCTATCCTTAAAAATAAGGCAAAAAATGGTGACACCCTCTTTGGAGATGGTACGTTAGAAGTTCTTCAAGATGGCTTTGGATTTTTAAGATCGCCTGAAGCATCATACCTCGCAGGCCCAGATGATATCTATGTGTCGCCATCACAAATTAGACGTTTTAATCTTCACACAGGCGACACTATTGAGGGTGAAATAAGAACTCCAAAAGACAGTGAACGTTACTTTGCATTAGTGAAAGTAGCCAAGGTTAACAATGATGCCCCAGAGAATACAAAGAATAAAATTCTATTTGAAAATCTTACCCCTTTATTTCCAACTGAACCACTAACCCTTGAAAGAGATAGTGGGGGAGAAGAAAATAACACAAGTAGAGTTATTGACATGGTAGCGCCCATAGGGAAAGGTCAGCGTGGCTTAATAGTTGCTAGTCCAAAAAGTGGTAAAACTGTAATGCTACAAAATATTGCACATGCAATAACTTCAAATCACCCAGATGTTTCATTAATAGTTTTACTGATTGATGAACGTCCTGAAGAAGTTACTGAGATGACTCGCTCTGTGAAAGGCGAGGTAGTCGCTTCAACTTTTGACGAGCCTGCAACAAGACACGTCCAAGTAGCTGACATGGTCCTTGAAAAGGCAAAAAGGTTAATAGAACATAAAAAAGACGTTGTTATTCTTCTTGATTCAATTACTAGACTCGCTAGAGCTTACAACACAGTAATTCCCTCTTCTGGTAAAGTTCTTACTGGTGGGGTTGATGCAAATGCGCTTCAGAAACCAAAACGTTTTTTTGGGGCAGCTAGAAATATTGAAGAAGGTGGGTCGTTAACTATACTTGCTACAGCATTAGTTGATACCGGGTCTCGAATGGATGACGTAATATATGAAGAATTTAAGGGTACAGGTAATATGGAGATTCATCTTGACCGCAAGATGGCTGAAAAAAGAACCTACCCAGCAATCAACGTGAACAAATCAGGCACTCGTAGAGAAGAGTTACTAATTCCTCATGAAATTCTTCAAAAGATTTGGGTATTAAGAAAGCTTCTTTACCCAATGGAAGATATAGAGGCAATGGAATTCCTTCTCGATAAAGTTAAGTCTACAAAGAACAACGACGATTTTTTTAACAGTATGAGAAGGTAGTCCAAAACAAAACATTGATTTTTTTAAAGATATCAATGATAATCCAGTACTTAAATTTAAAAGAATGTAAATTATTATGAAAAAAGACACACATCCTAATTATCCAGAAGTAAACGTATCTTGCAGTTGTGGTAATAAATTTAAAACACAATCAACTGTTGGTAAAGATATGTCTATTGAGGTTTGTTCTCAATGTCATCCTTTTTATACTGGAAAACAAAAAATTCTTGACACAGCTGGAAGAGTTGAGAAATTTAAACAAAAATATGGAATGTAAAAATAATCACCTTATATATACAAAAAAAGCAGCTTAGCTGCTTTTTTTGTATATGATTACTTTAATATGAAATTTGATCTTGAACATGATTGGCAAGGAAATATGTCGACACCAAGAAAAAATCTTGGAGAAAAAACAAAATTACATTTGTTTTTTGTATTGTCCTTAATTTTTCTATTAACTGGTTTAGTTGGGCATGAACCATGGCGTCCATTGGAATCAACCTCTATAAGCATCATTCTAGATATTATTCAAAATAATCAAGTAATTATGCCTATGGCGGCAAGTGATAGTTTAATAACACACCCGCCCTTGTACTCATTTGTCGGAGCAGCATTTGGTAAGCTTTTTTCACCAATACTCTCATTGCATGACGCCGCTAGACTGGCCAATATTTTCTGGGTGTCTCTAACTTTAGTAAGTCTTGGATTAATGACTAGAGAATTGTGGGGTGAAGGATTTGGTCGCCAAGCAGGTTTAATCTTTATAGGCTCAGTTGGTCTAATATTAAATATTCATAGTTTAATACCAGAATTAGCAACACTTCTAGGCTACACAATGAGCTTGTATGGTTTTTCATTATACTTTAGAAGACCTTTTAGAGCGAGTATGGTTCTCGGCTTTGGATCTGGAATTGCATTTTTATCAGGTGCTGTCACCCCTCTAATAGTTATTTATTTATCATCAATATTTTTACTAATTTTTAAAAATTGGAGGAATAAAAGATATTTTATATTTATTGCCATATCATCAATTATAACTATCTTCGTCATAAGCCCCTGGTTATATTCATTTCACTATCTAGAGCCAGAAATGTTTTTATCCTGGATAAAAACAATAAAACTCCATCCTGAATCGCTATTTAAATATCATTTGCAAGGGATTCTATGGTTTACTTGGCCAGCACTTCCACTTGCAATCTGGCTTGTTATTAAAGATTTCAAATTAATCTTAAGTCATAAAAAACTACAAATCCCAATAATTTTTTTCTTAGTATTAATCATTACTATTTCTACAACAGGGCAACCCAACCAAACAAATCTTATTCCATTCACTATTCCATTATCAATTATTGCTGTTGGTGCAATTGATAGGTTAAATAGAGGTTCTGCGAGTGCTTTAAATTGGTTTGGAATATTGATTTTTGGTTTAATTGGCTTTCTAATTTGGCTAGGGTGGTTTGCAATGCTTACCGAAATTCCTGGAAAAATATATGAGCGTATGTTTTTTAACTCTTCAAATTTTGTAGCTGAATTCGAATTGTTTAATTTTATATTTGCATTAGTGATAACTTTACTTTGGTTAGCTTCTATTGTTAAATTCAAAATTACTAACCGGTCAGCAATCTCTAACTGGTCATTAGGTATAACAATGGTATGGGTAACATTGATAACTCTTTGGGGTCCGTTTATTGACAACCGTAAAGATTATAAAATAATATTTAATGATGTAAAACAACACCTTATAAAAAGTTCATCCTGTGTATACGTTAACAACTTGTCTGATAGTCAAATCAATTTACTCCATTACTACTCTGGAATTAGAGGTACAAACCCGAATGTAGAAAATAAAGATTGTAGGCTTGTATTAATCTCCCTAACTGAAGAAAGAGAAATACCAGCAGAATATAAATTGTGGAATGAAATTTGGACTGGGAAGCGTTTAAGTGATAAAAATTATTTTATTTTGCTGGCTAAGAAAATAAGTAACTAGTCTTTTAAATATTTCCTTATTGCATTATTAACCATATCATCCAGCAAATTTTCTTTAGATGAAGCAACATAATCAATTATTTCTTTTCTCATAACAGGCGGCCAGAATTTCTTCATATGTCCGGCAATATCTTTTGTAGCCTGCTCTTTATCTGGGTAGGATTTAAAAAAACCTCCGATTTGGTTAGCCATAGTAATTAAATTATTATTCATTTTAAAATTTTACTCTATAACCCTGTGGTTGTGACTATAAATTGTAAACCTTGCCTCTCTAGCGAAACCAATCAAAGTGATACTCAGACTGTCTGCCATTCTAATCGCTAGACCAGTTGGGGCAGAAATTGCAACTAGGAGTTTTAAATTAACATATGCTATTTTTTGAACCATCTCATAACTTGCCCTACTGGATGTAATAACAAAATCACTTTCTGAAATTTTAGTTTTAAGGCTGGCACCTATTAATTTATCTAAAGCTATATGTCGCCCGACATCTTCACGAATTATTTTTAATTCCCCTTCGTTATTAAATATAGCGGCCGCATGAGTTGCGCCAGTTTTTTTTTGCAACTCCTGTCCGTTTGAGAAATTTTTTAATGCTTTATGAATATATTTGGAATAAAATTGTGAATTAGAATTTTTTATTTTTGGCACTCGCATCGCCTGAGATAAACTCTCCGCTCCGCAAAGTCCACATCCAGTCCTGCCAGTCAAATTTCTTCTAACTTCTTTAAGTTTCACAAAGGATTCGGAAGAAATTTTAATATTTAACTCAATACCATCATCTTTTCGGTTTATTTCAATCGAATATATGTCAGATATATCACTTACGATTCCCTCTGTAACAGAAAACCCTACTGCAAAATCTTCTAAATTGGATGGTGAACCCATCATCACAACATGAGATATTCCATTATAAATTAGTGCAATAGGCGTCTCTTCTGCTACTTCTTCAAGGACTTCATCTTTTATGGATGAGCTTTTATAGGCTTTTGAATGTGTTACAGTATTTTTTGTTTGAATAAATTTAGATCTACTCACTTAGATTCTAATTAACCTTTTCCTCGTTCTTTTTTACGAGCTCGATTTGTTTTTCGCTAAATTTTTCATATTTTGCTTGCCACTCTGAAGGTTGTGACACTTGAGTTACCTGAACAGCTGTCACCTTAAACTCTGGACAGTTTGTTGCCCAATCAGAATTATCGGTTGTTATTACATTTGCCCCTGATACTGGGTGATGAAAGGTTGTATAAACTAGTCCAGGCTGAACACGATCGGTTATTTTTGCTCTTAAAACAGTATCGCCAGCACGACTATTAATACCAACCCAATCTTGTTCCTTTATACCTCTATCTTCAGCATCATGAGGGTGGATTTCAATTAAATCTTCTTCATGCCATTCTATATTATCTGTCCTTCTTGTCTGAGCACCAACATTGTAATGGGCTAATATGCGTCCTGTTGTTAAAATAAGTGGGAATTTATTATTAACTCGCTCCGTAGTAGGGATATATTCTGTAATAAAAAACTTACCTTTTCCTCGAACAAACTCATCAACATGCATTGTTGGTGTTCCTTCAGTATTCTCATCGTTACAGGGCCATTGGATGCTACCTAACTTATCTAGCTTATCAAAACTTACACCTTGGAATTGAGGAGTTAATTCTGCAATTTCATCCATAATTTCACTCGCATGTTTATAATTCATTGGGTAGCCTAGAGCATTTGAAAGCATTTGTGTTATTTCCCAATCTTCATAACCATTTTTTGGCGACATCACTTTCCTGACCCTAGAAATTCTTCTCTCAGCATTTGTGAAAGTACCATTTTTTTCTAAAAATGAAGATCCTGGAAGAAAGACATGTGCATACATAGCTGTTTCGTTTAAAAATAAATCTTGCACAATTACACATTCCATAGATTCTAGAGCATGGGTAACGTGTTTAGTATCTGGATCAGATTGAGCAATATCTTCTCCCTCACAATAAACTGATTTAAACTTACCAGATATTGCACCATCAAGCATATTTGGAATTCTTAATCCTGGCTCATTGTACAATTCTGTATTCCACGCACTTTCAAATAAATTTCTTGTAGCTACATCTGATACATGTCTGTAGCCAGGGAACTCATGAGGAAACGATCCCATATCGCATGCACCTTGAACATTATTCTGTCCTCTTAATGGGTTAATTCCAACACCTTCTCTCCCAATATTACCGGTGGCCATTGCAAGGTTCGCAATACCCATAACCATTGTTGATCCCTGACTATGCTCAGTAACACCTAGCCCATAGTAAATTGCACTGTTACCTTTTTGTGCAAATAGTCTTGCGGCTTTCCTAACCACATCAGCCGGAATACCTGTTTGTGCCTCTAATGATTCAGGAGAATTTTCTTCTTTTGAGATAAAGTCTTTCCAGTAATCAAACGCCTCTGATTCACATCTCTCCTTAATGAATTCCTCGTCTAACAATTTTTCTTTAACTACAACATGTGCTAATGAATTTATAGTGGCTACATTGGTACCTGGTTTTAGTTTTAGATGGAAATCTGCTTTAACATGAGGTGTATTTTTAACTAAATCAATTTCCCTCGGGTCAACAATAATTAATTTAGCTCCCTCTCTTAATCTTTTTTTCATTTGCGAAGCAAATACTGGGTGGCCATCAGTAGGGTTTGCACCAATTATCATGATTACATCTGATTTCATTACTGAATCGAAATTTTGTGTGCCAGAAGATTCACCTATTGTTGCCTTTAATCCATAACCTGTTGGGGAGTGACAAACTCTTGCGCAAGTATCGATATTGTTATTCCCATATGCCGCTCTCACAATTTTTTGCATCAAATAAGTTTCTTCATTAGTACATCTTGAAGACGAGATTGCACCTACTGAGTCAAACCCATATTTTTCTTGGATTCTTTTAATTTCTGAGGCTGCATAATTAACCGCTTCCTCCATAGAAACTTTTTTCCACGGATCTTTTATACTTTTCCTAATCATTGGAGTAGTTATGCGATCTTTATGCGTTGTATAACCCCAAGCAAATCGTCCCTTCACACAAGAATGGCCATGGTTGGCGCCACCATCTTTATTTGGGGTCATTCTAACTACCTCTTCGCCCTGCATCTCAGCATTAAAAGAGCACCCAACTCCGCAATATGCACAAGTTGTAGTAACTGATCTTTCTGGCTGACCATGATCGATAATACTTTTCTCTACGAGCGTTGCTGTTGGGCATGCTTGAACACATGCGCCACAAGAGACACATTCTGAATCCATGAAATCTTTATTTCCAGCAGAAACTTTTGATTCGAAGCCTCTACCATCTATTGTTAATGCAAATGTTCCTTGGGTTTCCTCACATGCTCGCACACACCTTGAACAGACAATACATTTTGATGGGTCAAAGGTAAAATATGGATTAGATTCGTCTTTTTCTGATTGCAAATGATTTTCACCATCATAACCATATCGAACATCTCTTAAACCAACTGCTCCAGCCATATCCTGCAACTCACAGTCACCATTTGTGGCACAAGTTAAACAATCTAATGGGTGGTCCGATATATATAGCTCCATTACTCCTTTTCTAATATCAGCTAATTTTGGTGTTTGAGTATGGACTTTTAAACCTTTTTCTACTGGTGTGGTACAGGATGCTGGATAACCTCTCTTCCCTTCAATCTCTACAAGACAAAGACGACAAGAGCCGAATGGGTCTAAACTATCTGTAGCACATAATTTTGGTACATTCACTCCTGCCTCAGAAGCTGCACGCATTATAGAAGTACCTTCAGGGACTGAAACTTTAATTCCATCAATATTTAGCTCAACTAATTTCTCAGAGCTTTTTTTTGGTGTACCAAAATCTTTTGTGTCATCCATCCGAAAATACTCCTAATATTTTTCTTCTTTTAATTTGTAAGTTATTATTTTTAATAAATAACTCATAATTTTATGCTGAAGTCTCTGTCTTTTCAAGCCCAAAATCTTCTGGGAAGAAATTTAGAGCACTGATAACTGGAAACGGTGTCATACCACCCATAGCGCATAAGGATCCGTTTACCATAGTGTCTCCTAAATCTCTTAACAATGAGACATTCTTTTCTTGATCCACACCTGTTTTAATTTTATCAATCACTTCCATTCCCCGAGTTGATCCAATGCGGCATGGCGTACATTTACCGCAAGATTCAATTGCACAAAACTCAAATGAATACCTAGCCATCTTTGACATATCAACACTCTCATCGAACGCAACAATACCTCCATGCCCAACAACAGCATTGATTTCACTAAATTTTTCATAATCTAGTGGGGTGTCGAATTGTTCCTTAGGTAAAAAAGCCCCTAAAGGTCCGCCCACTTGAACAGCTTTAATTGGCTTACCAGTTGCAGAACCCCCTCCAAAATCGTACAAAAGCTCTCTTAATGAAATACCGAATGCTTTCTCTACTAAGCCAGTCTGTTTCAAATTGCCTGCTAACTGAATAGGGAGAGTGCCTTTAGAGCGACCCATTCCATAATTGGCATAAAAATTAGCTCCTTTATCCATAATAATAGGAATTGTTGCAAGGGATATTACATTATTAACTACAGTCGGCTTGCCATATAAACCTTCTATGGCTGGCAATGGTGGCTTATACCTAACCATCCCTCTTTTCCCTTCAAGACTTTCAAGTAGAGAAGTTTCCTCTCCACAAATATAAGCACCGGCAGCACGAGTAACTTCTAAAGAAAATGAAAAGTCTGACCCAAGGATATTTTTACCTAAATAATTTTTTTCTAGAGCTATACTTATCGCTTCATTTAATATTTTTTGAGCATGAGGATATTCAGAACGTAAATATATATACCCTTGATCTGCTCCTACGGCGAGGCCTGCAATAATCATTCCTTCAATCAAAACAAATGGGTCATTTTCCATTATCATTCGATCAGAAAAAGTCCCAGAATCTCCTTCATCGGCATTACAAACAATATATTTTTTTTCCGATGGGGCATCTAAAACTGTTTTCCATTTTATACCAGTTGGGAACGCAGCACCCCCTCTCCCCCTCAAACCAGAATCAGCAACTTCTTGTACAATTTTCTCAGGACTTAGCTTAAGAGCGTTTTTTAAACCCTTAAATCCATCTAGCCCTTCATAATCTTCAATACTTACAGGGTCTGTGATGCCTACCCTGGCATAAGTTAATCGTTCTTGATTTTTTAACCACTTTATTTCTTCTGTAATACCTAAGAATAAGTTATGTTTCTTGCCCAAGAAAAATTCACTATCAAATAAGGAATTAATATCAGAAATATTGATTGGGCCATATGCTACTCTTCCTTTTGAAGTCTCAACCTCAATCATTGGTTCAAGCCAAAACAGACCTCGCGAACCGTTACGAATAATCTCAATATTAATATCTCTTTTCTTAGACTCACTCAGGATTTCTTTATAAACCTTATCAGCACCTAAGGATAATGCGCTTGAATCTCTAGGAATAAAAATTTTATATGACATCAACTTTCCCTAGCTTCTTTAATAATTTGATCTATTTTCTCTGGAGTTACACGCCCTATCACTTCTTCATTCATCATCATTGCAGGTGAGCATGCACAGTTACCTAAGCAATAAACTGGTTCTAGTGTAATTGAATTGTCTTTAGTTGTTTGGTGATAATCAATTCCTAATTTTTCTTGGCAATAATTTTCTAATTTTTCTGAGCCCATTGCCTGACAAGACTCCGCTCGGCAAATTTGGAGTATATTTTTCCCTGGTAAATGAGTTCTAAAATGATGGTAAAAAGTAACAAAGCCGTGGATTTCTGCAACTGATAAATTATAAGCCTTAGAAATTGGTTTATAGGATTCTTCTGGAACAAATCCAAGATCGTCTTGTATTGCATGCATTAGTGGAAGTAAGGCGCCTGGCTTATCCTGATATTCTTGAATATAAACCGCAATTTTTCCTGATTGTAAACTCGATAAAGCCATTTTAAAAAATACTCCTAATATTATTTTATTTGTTTTTTAACTTCTTTTTACTTTATAGTTATTATACTTTAACTTTAAAAAGTTACCTTATTGAAATTGTTAAACCTATTTTAAGTTAATATTATAATCACTATTAAGTATGTTACCAATTATAGGACCATTATGCTTGTCGATCAGTTCAATAGAAAAATAAATTATATAAGAGTTTCAGTAACTGATAGGTGTGACTTTAGATGTGTTTATTGTATGTCTGAAAAAATGGCATTTATGGGAAAAAATGACTTATTGTCACTAGAAGAAATTGCAAGGGTCATAAGAATATTTAATGGGCTAGGTGTAGAGAAAGTCAGGATTACAGGCGGCGAGCCTTTAGTGAGAAAAAATATAGATTGGTTATTTCAAACAATAAATAAACAAAATAATTTAAAAGAGCTTACATTGACGACAAATGGCAGTCAATTAAAGCATAAGGCAACAATGCTTAAGAATTCTGGAGTTGAAAGAATTAATATCAGTCTTGATAGCTTAGACTCAGATATTTTCATGCGTATGACTAGAATTGGAAAATTAGATCAGGTTCTGGAAGGTATTCAACATGCAAAAAAAATTGGTTTTAAAAAAATAAAATTAAATGTTGTTCTTATGAAAAATTTAAATGAGCATGAAATTTTTAATCTAGTTGATTTTGCAATTGATTCTGGTTTTGATATTTCATTTATTGAAGAGATGCCTCTTGGGAATACTGAATATAATAGAACGGAGACTTCTGTTAGTAATGACGACATATTAATTTCACTGCAAAATTATTATAAATTATCAAAATCAAATTTTGCTACTGGGGGACCAGCTAATTATTGGCAAGTTAAAGACTCAAATACAAAAATTGGTTTGATATCGCCTCATAGCCATAACTTTTGTGAGAGCTGTAATCGGGTAAGAATAAGCTGTAAGGGTGAATTATTTTTATGTCTTGGGCATGAAGATAAAGTTGAGCTACTCCCATTAATCAAAGCTAATCCTCATGATGATGGGCCTATAATAGAGGCAATCATAAATAGTATGAAGCTAAAACCAGAGTCTCATACGTTTGATCTTTCAGAAAGTAAGCCTGCTGTTGTTAGATTTATGTCCCACACAGGTGGTTAATTGAATACTGAAATTGAAGGGGTAATTCTGGCAGGTGGGGAATCAAAAAGAATGGGCACAAATAAATCTCTTATCAAGTTACATACTAAACCCTTAATTAAACATGTTTATGATAGATTAATAGAGCAAGTTTCTTATGTATCAATCAACACAAACCAGCCTATTAAAATATTTCCAAAAAATATTCAATTCGATGACCTTATTATAAATAAGACTGGTCCCCTTGCAGGAATCCAAGCAGGATTATCTCACGCAAAAAAAAACTGGGTACAATTTTGCCCTAATGACTGCCCATTCCTCCCCATCAACTTAGTGGAAAAATTAAGCTTCTGTATTAAAGATAAAGGTCCGACTATAATATTACCTAGTCTTCTAGGCCATTTAGAGCCAGCATTTATACTGTGTCATCGCTCTCTTTTGAAAAATTTAGAAGGTTTTATTAGTGCAGGAGGGAGAAAAATGGAATTGTGGATTAAAGAGAATAATTATAAAGTAGTTAATTTTTCAGATCCAAACGCTTTTATAAATATTAACAACCTTGGCGAGTTAGCAAAAATTGAAACATAAAGTAATTAAATCTCCCTGCATAATAGGGGTTTGCGCTGCAAATAGTGGAAGCGGAAAAACAACTTTAATTGAGAAGCTAATTCCTCAATTAATAAAAAAGGGTTTAGTTGTTTCAGTAATAAAGCATGCCCATCATAAGTTTGATATCGATACTCCAGGGAAAGATAGTTTTCGGATTAGAGAGGCTGGAGCAACCCAAACCTTAATTTTTAATGATCATCGATCTGCTCTTATTACAGAATGCCTGGAAGATAAATTCAATATAGATCAGGCAATTAATCAAATTAGTTCTGGTACTGATATTATTTTAATTGAAGGGTTAAAAAATATGAATTATCCAAAGATTGAAGTACATAGAAAACAAATTTCTAATGAAATACTATTTAAGAAAGATTCGAATATTATAGCTATCGTATCTGATCTTTTGTTGGATATAAAAATTCCATCCTTTGATTTAAATGACATACCTTCAATAGTAGATTTTATAGAGCAATACAAAAATAGTAATGGGGATGAAGACCCTTACTTTTTTGACACTAGTGAGGGTTATATCTAACTCGATGACGAAAAAAATTACACTAAAAGTCTTATCTAATGAGCCCGGGTGTCTTGGCGAATATGACCCTAATGCAATGCAAATTGAGTCAGCAAAAAAACTAATTAGTTCTTTTATAAAACCAATTAAAGAAACTGAATCTATTAAGCTAATAGATTCCTTGAATCGCGTGCTTGCTCTTAATTTGGTATCTCCTATTAATGTTCCAAATTATGATAATTCAGCAATGGATGGATTTGGATTTAATATATCTTCATTAAAAAATACAAAAAAATTGATGGTTAAAGATACCGTACTAGCTGGTAAACCTATTAAATTTTCTGTGAAAGATGGTGAGGCAATTCAAATCATGACGGGTGGGAAAATTCCAAAAGGAGTTGATACCATTATACCAATTGAGTTAGTAAAGTACGTAAACAATGAAATAACTTTCATTGAAATGCCAAAAATTGGGGCAAACATTAGAAAATGTGGTGAGGATATTAAGCATAGAGATATTGTCTTGAATAAAGGAACGCTTCTTCATCCAGCAGAATTAGGCTTAATAGCTTCTTTAGGTCTTTCTAAGATAAAAGTATTTAAAAAACTGAAAGTGGGGTTTTTTTCAACAGGAGACGAAATTGTTAAAGTAGGGGCAAAAATAAAATCAGGGCAAGTTTATAACAGTAACCATTTTACGATTTATTCTATGCTTAATAGATTGAATATTGAATCTATAGACCTAGGGCTTATTCCTGATAGTAAAATAATTATAAAAAATACTCTTCTTAAAGCAGCGAAACAAGCTGATGTGATTATTACTACTGGTGGTGTATCTGTAGGAGAAGCTGACTATATGAAAGAAGTTTTAAAAGAAGTAGGTCAAGTTTTATTTTGGAAATTATCAATTAAACCTGGAAGGCCAATGGCTTATGGAAAAATAAATAAAACTGACTTTTTCGGCTTGCCAGGCAATCCTGTTTCAGCAATGGTCACTTTCTATCAAATTGTTCAGGGTGCACTCAAAATCAGGATGGGCTTGACACTTGAAGATGCAATTCCATTACTAAAAGTAGAGTGTGTAGAATCAATTTTTAAAAGGCCAGGTAGAACAGAGTTTCAAAGAGGTACGCTATTTGAATCCAATGGATTATGGAAAGTTAAGACCACAGGTCAGCAGGGATCAGGTATATTAAGCTCAATGAGTAAGGCAAATTGCTTTATTGTGCTCGGCTCAGACAGAGGTGCGGTTAAGGCTGGTGAAATGGTAAATATTCAACTAATGGAAAGCTTCATTTAGGCCTGATCTAATTAGTTGTTTTCCACAAATAAGCTATAATTAGTTGTCTTTAAATGAGTTTATACTAAATATTTTGTTAACTTTTTCCTTTAAAAAAAAACGTAGTCTGTCTCTAGTAGAAACAACTTTTCTGTCTATATTTTTCCATGCCATATTTTTATCATATTCACCTTCTTTGACAATTAAAGATACATTTCAACCGATGGAGTTAGACATAGATATTTTGATAAGGGAATCACAACCGGAAAAAAAGTTTGAGCCAATATCAGAACTAAAGCCTATAAAAAAAATAGAAACATTAGATCCAATTCAGACTAAAGAAGCTAACAAGCCAGAGCCAATGATAAAGCCTGAAGAGATATCAAAGCCTGAAGAGATATCACAGCCTAAAATAGAAAATAATCTAACGCCTTCCGTCATGAAAAGAACAATTGATAGTTATAGTTTAATTCTAGCTAAAGCTATTGCAAAACAGAAAAAATACCCCAGAATAGCTCAAATGAGAGGATGGCAAGGGGAAATTATTATTAGCCTAGAAATTGATGGACAAGGTAATCTAATCAAGTCTAAAATTAAAAATAGTAGTAAACATGAAATTCTAAATAGGGAGGGGATGGATATGATAAAACGAGCATCTCCTTTTCCTAAGCCTCCAAAAGAGCTTGAATCAAAAAATTTTAATGTCATTGTTCCAATTTCATTTAAACTTCAAGAACAATAAAGGGTCTAAAAAATATGCAAAATATCAATTTAAATGAAAAAGTACCAAACTTTGAGCTCGAAGGTACTAGTAACTTAGCTTTTAACTTAAAAGACTTTATGGGTAAATATATTATTATTTACTTTTACCCAAAAGATTCTACACCTGGATGCACAAATGAGGGTATTGACTTCACAGAAAATATTGATAAGTTTAAAAAATTAAATGTAGAGATTTTCGGGATATCTAGAGATAACCTAAAGTCGCATGAGAACTTTAAAAATAAATATAATTTCCCTTTTGAACTACTTAGCGATAATGAAGAGTCTGCATGCAATCTATTTAAAGTCATTAAAATGAAAAATATGTATGGTAAGAAGGTAAGAGGGATCGAAAGAAGTACTTTTTTAATCGGGCCTGATGGTGTGTTAATTCATGAATGGCGAGGTGTTAAAGTAAATGGGCATATTGAAGAAATTCTTAAGCGCCTAAGCTAAAATAAAATGCTAAAGAATACCAAACTAACAAAACTTTTTGTTCTAGATACTAATGTACTTTTACATGATCCATCTTGTCTTTTTAGATTTGAGGAGCATGACATATATCTACCTATGGTTACAATTGAGGAATTAGATAATAATAAAAAAGGTGGGAGCGAAGTAGCAAGAAATGCAAGACAAACACACAGGTATCTAGAAGAAATCATTGGGCCTTACCCTGCAAAACTGGCATCAGGCTGTCCCTTAAAGTCGAAAATTAATCCTCATATCTCAGGTAGTTTATTTTTACAAACACACCCTGTAGACTTTGATTTACCGATGCTTGCTGGTAGCAAAGCTGATAATCAAATATTAAGTATAGTTTCCAATCTTAAGAAAAAACAAAAGAATAGGCAGGTAATTTTAGTGTCTAAAGACTTTAATATTCGAATTAAAGCGCGTGCATTAGGGATACATACAGAAGATTATTTCAACGATAAAGTAATGGATGATAGCGAAATTCTTTATAAAGGCTCTGTTGAGCTTCCAAAAAATTTTTGGGAAAAACATAGTAAAGGAATGGAATCTTGGCAAAAAAATGGGAAAATGTTTTATCGGTTGACGGGCCCACTTTGTTCAAACTTCCTAGTTAATCAATTTATACATTTTGATTTTGAAAAACCATTTCATGCAACTGTAAAATCAATAGAAGGTAAAACTGCCACATTAGAAGTTATTCATGATTTTATACATTCGAAATTTAATATTTGGGGTATTAATGCTAGAAATAGAGAACAAAACTTTGCCCTAAATTTATTAATGGATCCTGATATAGATTTTGTTTCACTTCTCGGTCAAGCTGGGACTGGCAAAACACTATTAGCTCTGGCTGCTGGATTAGATCAAACATTAGATAAGAAAATTTACAATGAAATTATTGTTACCAGAGTTACTGTTTCAGTTGGAGAAGATATTGGATTTCTTCCAGGTACAGAAGAAGAAAAAATGACCCCATGGATGGGTGCATTAGAAGATAATCTCGATGTCCTTAATAAATCTGATGATAACGTTGGCGATTGGGGAAGAGCGGCAACTCAAGATTTAATCAGGTCAAGAATAAAAGTAAAATCTTTAAACTTTATGCGTGGTCGTACTTTTCTTAAAAAATATTTAATTATCGATGAAGCACAAAATTTGACACCTAAACAAATGAAGACACTAATTACTCGAGCAGGTCCAGGAACTAAAGTTGTATGTTTAGGTAATATAAGTCAAATTGATACTCCATACCTAACAGAAGGAAGTTCAGGGTTAACTTATGCTGTAGATAGGTTTAAAGGATGGAAGCACAATGGACACATCACCCTCCTCCGTGGGGAACGATCAAGGCTAGCAGATTATGCAACCGAAATCCTCTAGTAGAATAAAAGTTAAAGGATTCTATTTTTTTCTGTCTGCACAGTTTTTGTCTGCGTTAGCTGACAATGCCCTTCTTTTTGCAGCAATAGCAATGTTGACTGAGCTACAGGCACCAAAATGGCACCAACCCCTTTTACTTCAATTTTTTGTCTTCGCTTATATCGTTCTTGCTCCTTTTGTGGGAGCAATTGCAGATGCTTGGCCAAAAAGAGAAGTTATGTTTTTTTCAAATGGTATAAAATTATTTGGCTGTCTTGCAATGCTATTTGGCATGCAACCATTATATGCTTATGCTATTGTTGGCGTAGGCGCTGCTTCCTATTCTCCTGCCAAGTATGGGATTTTAACTGAGCTACTTCCTTCTAATTCACTTGTTGCAGCAAATGGTTGGGTTGAAGGGTCAACAGTTGCTGCAATAATTTTAGGAGCTATGTTTGGTGGAGTTATTGCTATCTACGATGTTAAATTAGCAATTACAATTATCAGCTTTCTTTATCTTGTAGCAGCTTTTTTTAATCGTTACATACCTAATGTGGCTATCGACCATAAAATTAAGAATAAAGACCCATGGTCTTTAATAAAAGATTTTTTAACTTCATATAAGAAATTGTGGAGTGACCCCTTAGGCCAACTTTCTTTAACAATTACTACTTTATTCTGGGGAGCTGGTGCAACGCTTAGGCTTGTAATAATTGGCTGGGCTGCTTATGCATTAGGGTTTGGGTTAGATAAGTCAACAACATTATCTGCATCAGTAGCATTTGGTGTTGCAATAGGGGCAATAATTGCAGCCTGGTTCATTAAGATGAAGGATTCTACAAAAATATTACCCGTTGGTATTTTTATGGGTGGATTAGTATGCTCAATGGTCTTTGTTACTACCTGGGAATCAGCAGTTATTATCTTAACACTCGTTGGTATTCTTAGCGGGTTACTTATTGTCCCATTAAATGCACTACTTCAGCATAGAGGTCATATTTTGATTGGAGCTGGACATTCGATAGCGGTACAAAACTTTAATGAGAACTTAGGGATTCTTTTACTAAGTGGTGCATATACTTTTATGGTAAAAAATAATATTCCGATAAATGGGATTATGTTTATATTTGGTTTTTTTGTCTTACTTTCAATGGCAGTAGCATCCATTTATTATAGCAAGGCAAATAATTAATGGAGCTTAACGTGTGTCTCAAATCTTCTTGTTATACCTTTAGCCAACAGCCTAAAGATTACACTCATAACTCCATGTAATGCCATTAAGTGCATTTGGTACAACGTTAAATACATCAAACGGGCAATTAAGCCCTCGATAAACATACTACCCCCCATTAAAGAACCCATTAGATTT
>Ga0209830_10001654_pt1 | contig 19219 bp, 14 predicted proteins | sample ArcticOcean_MG_C_12_FD_187439 | JGI IMG/M metagenome (GOLD analysis project Ga0209830, IMG submission 187439) | Marine microbial communities from western Arctic Ocean - ArcticOcean_MG_CB8_130 (SPAdes) (version 2) | ecosystem: Environmental > Aquatic > Marine > Oceanic | place: Arctic Ocean...
GCATATTGCAAAAACTGAATTTGAAGGAGGTGATTTAAAGGATCTCCTTAATAAGCTTTACTCAGAAACTGATGTAAGGCCTAAAGGTTATCCCGATGCTCTAGTATGGAAAGGTGGCAATCATGATGACAATATTAATCCTATATGCCATTCACTGACCGATGCATATGCTTTATTAGGAACAATAGCTGCAGCTGATATTTTAAATCTTCCATTCTATGCCGTTCCTATGTGGTCTCAAATCAGACATGATACCAAGCTAGAAGCATTAAGTTGGTTTGGAAACATGGAAAACACATCTATAAAATGGTCAACTGCTGGTGATGCATATGTAAATGACAAAACAGGCAATAGAGTAGTAGTAATGGGGAAGTCTGGAAATGCTCCTCTTAGAACACAAGCTGGAGTTTTTTGTAACGTTCGACCTTATGGACCTATTACAGTTGTAAGGTGTATGCCCTGCTTACCTTACTCACAAGACAAATCTAAATTTATAGTAAATGAAAAAACTGGAATTGTTCATACAGAAATGAATACGCCTGGAATTCAAATGGCTTATGCTTGTCGTTTATTTTTAAAAATGATTAATGATACTGGCAAATTGGGAAGAGTAGCATTCAAACCTACCCAAGCAATGGAAGATGGTATAAATGCAGGATTACTAATTTGGTTGCTTGAGGGAACAAAATTTACAGTCGGTCGAAAATGGGCTGTTAATGCTTATGAAGAACATAAAGAAAATATTGATAAAATAATAGCATTACTACCCTCTGATTTTAAAAAAGGTATGGAAAGTTGGTCAGGTAAAATAGAACAACACATAGCAGACACAAATTACGGTTTATTGATTTGGGACTTAATAGAAAATCAAGAATGTATTATTTTAGCTACAGACTTAGATGGTGATAGATTAACCGATTTGTTAGCTGACATTTCAGATCCACTAAGAGCTTTTGGACAAAAACTTTTAGAGCATACAAAGAGTAATGTTACAATTGATTCAGCATGGAAGTCAATGGGATATAAAACTGGTAATGGAAGAGATATGACATCAGTAATGTATAGAATGGAAGGTCCTCCTATACATGAACAAACTCTAGGTTCTGCTGATGCTATGTTATTAAGACTTCTCGATGGAGATGAATCTATGGGTGGTTCAAAAAAGCCATATGATCCAAGAATTCATTTTGTATTAATTAAAGATGCTTATATGGATGCCAATCCTAATAATAAAGAATTAGAAATATGGTTAAATAATGTTTTAAAAGAGTTTGATCAAATATATTCAAATCCTAGACCAGGTTTTATTGATGGATACAAGAAATTAAAAAAATCTATAAAGCCTTGGTAACAAAATCAATAGGCAGGACATACCTTTTGTCCTACCTATGACTTTGAATTCAAGACTGGCTCTAATCTATCCATTATTGCATTAATAAAATCTTCATTAGCTGCAAAACATATTCTTAAATGCCCTTCGCCTGATTCTCCAAAGGCAATACCTGGAGCAACTCCTACTTTAGTTTCCACAATGAGTTTTTTAGCAAATTCTAGAGAATTATCCATGCCTTTCACTTTAAAAAAAGCATAAAACGCAGCTTCTGGAACACTGCATTCAACTCTACTCCACGTTTTTAGCCTTGCAAACATAAGATCTCTAGATTTTATTAAATTTAACTTCAATTCATTAGTTATAACTTTATAATTATGTAGTGCTGATAAAAGTCCGTTTTGAAGAAACTCAGGCACTCCAGAAGTTGTTATTTGAACTAATTTTGCTATATGTTCACCGAGTTCTTCAGGATGTGTTAACCATCCTATTCGCCAACCTGTCATATTAAAACTTTTTGAAGCAGAGTTTATAACAATTAAACGATCATTTGGAAGTGAGATTTGAAGAAAACTTGGAGCAACTGTATCATTAAAAATAATTTGATGATAAACTTCGTCGGAAATCAACCAAGAACCAGTTTGACGAATATGATTTAACAATTGATTTTGCTGTTCTTTTGTTATGACCCATCCTGTTGGATTTCCAGGACTATTAATAAATACCATTTTAGTTGATGAAGAAATAGACTTTAATAATAGTTGGAAATCAATATTCCAACCGCTTTTACCTAACGTTAAAGAAACCTCTTTAATCACTCCTTTTTTAAGTAATACTGAAGATTTTATATTTGGCCATACCGGACCAACTATTACTACTTCATCGTTATCCGAAAGAATTAAATCACAAACTAACCTCAACCCCATCATACCCCCGGTTACTACACTATGATTATCTGGCTTTGTATTAATTTTAAAAATTTCATTCATATATTTAGATATTTCTAAACGAAGGTTAGGTATACCATTTTGGAAAGTATAAAATGTTTTTCCTTTAACTAATGCATCTACAGCTTTATCGTAAATAATTTTGTCAGTTGGAGTGTCTCCCTCTCCAAACCAAGCTGGATAGACTTTTTCACCAGTTACAAAGGCATGATTTCTACCAAAATTTGCCACTTCCATAATTTCAGTTTCTTTGAATGAAATAATCTCTTTATTAATATTGTTTAACAATTAAAAAGTCACCCTAGTAAATATCAATAATATATTCTTTTAATTTATTAATAGCTTCTTCACTTTTATCAGGCATTGATCCTCCAGATTGCGCCATATCAGGTCTCCCTCCACCACCTTTTCCTCCAAGTAAATCTGAAATGAAGTTAACCATTTTTACAGCATTGTACTTATCTGTAATTTTTTTATCTACTGCTATTACTATAGATGCTTTATTATTAGTTTTACTTATTAAACAAACAATACCACTTTTATTATTTTTTAATAGACTCTCTGCTGATGCTTTTAAATCTTTAATGGGAAGATCTTCAAATATATTATATTCGAAAATTATACCGTTTAAAGTATTTTTAATTGATACATTGCTATCTGTAAAAATATTATTCTTTTTTAGATTATTTAACTCATTAATTATTTTTTTATTATCTAAAACTAATTGTTCAATTTTTTTAGTTATCTGTGAAGGATGAGTTTTTAAAAAATTAGAAATATATTTAATTTTATTTAATTCATTATTATAAAATTTTATTGCTGAAATATTAGTAATTGCTTCAATACGCCTTACTCCTGAAGAAACTCCGGTTTCGGAAACAATCTTAAATGATGAGATTTCTGATGTATTTGTAACATGAGTTCCACCGCATAACTCAACTGACCATGCGTCTCTATCTTTATTTATTGGCTTACCAATTGATACTACTCTTACTTCGTCACCATACTTTTCTCCAAATAAAGCAATCGCACCTTTATTTAAGGCTTCAGAAGGAGTCATTATTTTTGTAACAACATCTTCATTAGAAACAATTCTATAATTCACTAAATCTTCAATTTCTTTCAAACCTTGATCATTTATAGGTTTTGCATGACTAAAATCAAACCTTAGCCTGTCATGAGTAACTAAAGATCCTTTTTGAGCAACATGAAGACCTAACTTTTGTCTTAATGCTTCATGTAGTAGATGAGTTGCAGAATGATGTGAACAAATCTGCTTCCTCTTATCTAAATCAATTACTTGAGATACATTATCTCCTGAATTAATTTCTCCTTTAAGAACTTCGATGGAAAATAAAAAAATTGTTTTATCATCTCCAGTTTTTATTTTGGTGCATCCTAAAACTTTAGCATCAAAATCTTTACTTTTTAAATTTCCAATGTCAGAAACTTGCCCACCTGACTCTGCATAAAAAACGGTTTCATTAAAAATAATTTCTGCTTTATCACCTAAAATGATTTTTTTAATAACTTTTTGATCTTTAATAATAAGCTCTACTTTTGTATTAATATTATGTTTTTCGTAACCTAAGAATTTAGTAGTAGGAAAATTACTTAATAATTTCAATATATTAGCACTAGTGCTTTTATCGCCTGAACCTGTCCAAGCTTTTCTTGCTTTGTTTTTCTGTTCATCCATAGCTAAATTAAAACCCTTATGATCAACAGTCCATCCATATGATTTCAATACATCTTCCGTTAAATCTACCGGAAAACCATAAGTATCATATAACTCGAAAGCTTTGTTTCCTGAAAAGACGCCTCCATTAACTTTATTATCTACTTCAGCTTTTAATAAACTCAAACCTCTGTCCAAAGTATCTTTAAATTTTAGTTCCTCTTGTTTTATTGTTTCTTCAATAATATTTTGTCCATTTTTTAACTCAGGAAAGGCTTCACACATTTCATTAATTAAAAAGGGAACTAACTTAAAGATTATAGGATCAGTTGAGCCTAACAAATGTGTATGTCTCATTGCTCTTCTCATTATTCTTCTTAAAACATACCCTCTACCCTCATTACTAGGCATAACACCTTCAGCTATAAGAAATGATATCGCTCTTAAGTGATCAGCTATAACTCTATGAGAAACTATGTTATGTTCACTCATATCAAACCCAGTTACTTTTGCCGAAGCCTCAACTAAGTTATTCATCATATCTATTTTATAATTATTGTTTGTATTTTGTAGAACAGCAGCTATTCGTTCTAATCCCATACCTGTATCTATGCTTGGCTTGGGAAGATTAACTCTCTCTTCAACTGATAGTTGTTCATACTGCATGAAAACCAGATTCCATATCTCAATAAATCTATCTCCATCTTCTTCAGGCGAGCCAGGTGGTCCACCATATATCTTTGATCCATGATCATAGAAAATTTCTGAACATGGTCCACAAGGCCCGGTATCGCCCATACTCCAAAAATTATCATTGGTTTTAATTTTAATTATTTTATCATCTTTAAGACCAGAAATTTTTTTCCAAAGCATTTCTGATTCTAAGTCTGTGTGATAAATTGTTACTATTAATTTTTCTTTTGGAATACAAAACTCTTTTGTCAGTAATTCCCATGCATGAAAGATAGCTTTTTCTTTGAAATAATCTCCAAAAGAAAAATTTCCAAGCATTTCAAAGAAAGTATGATGTCTAGCAGTTCTACCAACATTTTCTAAGTCGTTATGTTTGCCACCAGCCCTCAAACATTTCTGCGAGGAAACTGCTTTATTATAAATTCTTTTATCAATTCCAGTGAAAGTATTTTTAAACTGAACCATTCCAGCATTAGTAAATAAGAGTGTTGGATCATTATCAGGAACAAGGTTACTTGAAGTTACAATTTTATGGCTGTTTTTTTCAAAATAATTTAAAAAACTTGACCTTATTGAGTTAACTGTAGTTTTATTTTCATTAGACATGTTTCATACTATATAGTTAATTTTAAAGTTTGATAACATCAAAATTAAAAAAATCAAATCTACAAAAAATATTTATTTACTTTCTTCTTCTTTACTTGCTTGTTCAGGGTTCATTAAAATCTCCTCAACCAATAATGAGTTCCCTTTAATTTTTTCTTCTAGTTCAATTGCTATTTCTACATTTTCTAATAGAAATTTTTTAGCATTTTCTCTACCTTGTCCAATTCTTTGTTCATTATACGAAAACCATGATCCAGATTTCTCAACAATTCCTGCAGCTACGCCTAAATCAATGATTTCACCATTTTTAGAAATTCCTTCACCATACATTATATCAAACTCAACTGTTCTAAATGGAGGTGCTACCTTGTTTTTAACTACCTTAACTCTTGTTTGATTACCAACTATATCATCCTTATCTTTTATTGCTCCAATCCTTCTTATATCCAACCTAACTGAAGCATAAAATTTAAGTGCATTCCCCCCTGATGTTGTTTCAGGGTTTCCAAACATAATACCTATTTTTTGTCTTATTTGATTTATAAAAATTACTAAACAATTTGATTTAGATATTGACGAAGTTAATTTTCTTAATGCTTGGCTCATTAACCTTGCTTGAAGACCCATATGGCTATCTCCCATATCACCTTCTAATTCGGCTCTTGGAACTAATGCGGCCACTGAATCAACAACTAAAACTGATACCGCTCCAGATCGAACTAAAGTATCTGCTATTTCTAAAGCTTGTTCTCCTGCATCTGGCTGAGATATTAAAAGCTCATCTATGTTTACACCTAATTTTTTTGCATAAACAGGATCTAAAGCATGCTCTGCATCAATAAAAGCACAAGTTCCACCAATTTTTTGAGATTCTGCAACAACATGTAAAGCTAATGTAGTCTTACCTGAACTTTCAGGACCATATATTTCAACAATCCTACCCTTTGGCAACCCTCCAATTCCTAATGCGACGTCTAATCCAAGAGAGCCAGTCGATATTGCTTGTATATCCAAATTCATGCCCGAAGTTCCTAACTTCATAACCGAACCTTTTCCAAAGGCTTTATCAATTTGACTTATAGCAGCCTCCAAAGCCACATTTTTATCTTTATCTTGACTAGTCAATTTTACCACCTCAGCGCTCATTTAATTTCTCCTTTTATTGACACATGCTTAAAATACTTTCAACTTAAAAAGTTTTATTCATGTTTTGTTCTTTTGTCAAGTTATGTTCTCTATTTGTTCTTTTATTATTAATTTTGTTATTGCAAAACTCAAGTTGCTCTTATTCAATAAATTAACTTAATCATACTTTAACTATTAAATAAAAATACCAATTCTAATATTAGATACAACAAATTCAAATATATTTTTGAATCAGTATATTTAAAATATATTTGAATATCTGTAAGTTGATTTACAAAGCCTAGTAATCAACTAATTACTATATCTCTGTTAAAATTTATACAAAATATATTTTCAATAGTTTTGTCAATCTCATATTACTATATTAAGTTTTTTTTTGAAAAAATCGATATGAATTTTAAGCTTCATATCCATTCATTTAAATGAATTATTATATAAAAATATTATTTTATTCTTCTTTATAGGCTTTTTCCATTTTTTCATGAAACTCTTGAGCTTCCAAAGATAAAGATGCAATTGGCCTAGCCTTTAGTCGACCTAATCCTATTGGCTCTCCAGTTTCTTCACAATAACCATATGTTTTAAGGTCTATTCTTTTTAAAGCTTCATCAATTTTACTTATCAATTTTCTTTCTCTGTCACGAGTTCGCAATTCTATTGACGCATCAGTTTCCACTTGTGCTCTGTCAGCAATATCAGGCCTTTGAAGACCTTCTTCTGATAGACTTTCTTTTGTATCAGTAGCTCCCTCAAGAAGATTTAGTCGCCATGTCATTAATAACTGCCTAAAAAACTCTAGTTGTTTACTATTCATAAACTCTTCATCATCAGATGGAGTATATGATTCTGGCAAAACCACTCTTGATCCCATCAATCCACCTCTGTTGGAACCATTAACAAATGATTTATTTTTAGATAATTTTATATCCGCTGAATTATTCAAATTAAAAATCCTCTTTAATAAAAAAAACAATGAAGAAGTTAATTGGTTTTTTATATTTAAACTTTCAAAAAGTGCAAGGATGAATTTAAAAGAAACTAATTTTTATATGATATAATTATATTTAATTTAAATAATATATTTATAAATTTATAATATATACTTAAATAAATCTTTATATTAATAAAACGTTTGTAAATTATAAATTTAACATTATTTAAATAAAACAAACATATTATATGAGCTAAAAAAATGCATTTAGATTACTCTAAAAAATTTCAACAATCCATTAATAAACTTAAATCTGAGGGTAGATATCGTTTTTTTAATGAAATAGAGAGAAAATATGGTTCTCATCCAATCGCTTCGTGGAATCATAATTCCTCTCAATCTGATATTATTGTATGGTGTTCCAATGATTATTTAGGAATGAGCCAAAATAATTTAGTTGTAACTACAATGAAAAATGCTGTTGAACAAATGGGCACAGGTTCAGGTGGAACAAGAAATATATCAGGTAATAGCACTGCTATTATAGAACTCGAAAATGAGCTTGCAAAGCTTCATAAAAAGGAAAAAGCTTTGGTTTTTTCATCAGGATATGTAGCGAACGAATCAACTATAAGTACAATACTTGATATTTTAGAAGATGCGATTGTATTTTCTGATGAAAAAAATCATGCTTCAATTATTTCCGGTATTAAAAAGTCTCAAGCTAATAAGGAAATTTTTAGACATAATGATTTAAATCATCTTGAAGAACTGATTAATCTCTATCCTGAAAACAAACCTAAACTTATTATATTTGAATCTATTTATTCAATGGATGGAGACTACGGAGATATAGCTGGCATTGTTAAAATTGCAAAAAAACATAACGCCATTACCTTCTTAGATGAAGTTCATGCAGTTGGAATGTATGGAGAAACAGGCGCAGGTGTCTCTGAGAAACTCAAGCTTAATGATCAAATAGATATTATACAAGGCACACTAGGGAAAGCTTTCGGAATAATGGGAGGCTACATTACATCAACAAAATTAATTTGTGATACTATTAGAAGTTACGCCAGTGGTTTCATTTTCACTACAGCAATGCCTCCAGCCTTGGCTAAATCAGCTACAACATCAATAAAATATTTAAAAAAATCAAATATAGAAAGAACGCTTCAACAAAAAAATACGGCTTGTCTAAGAGAGCATCTAAATAAATCAAGTATTCCATTTTTAGATAATGGTTCGCATATTGTTCCTGTAATGGTGAATGACCCAATAAGATGTAATGAAATAAGCCATATATTGTTAAATGAATTTGGGCACTATATTCAACCTATTAATTATCCAACCGTGCCTGAAGGAACTGAAAGATTAAGAATTACACCTGGACCTCTTCATACAGAAAAAATGATTTCTGAATTGGCTGTTGCTCTTAAATACGCTTTTGAAAAAACAAAAAAAGTAGATTATAAAAAAGTATTATAATAATTAATAAAATTATTTAAAGGACATAAATTGGCAATACCTGAAAAACCTTCTGACCATCCTTCTTTTCCTAAAAAGTCTAAAATTGGTGTTCTACTAGTTAATCTTGGAACTCCCGAAGGAACAGATTATTGGTCAATGAGGCGTTATCTTAAAGAATTTTTAATGGATAAACGTGTAGTAGACATTTTTAGGCCTCTCTGGTGGTTGATACTTAATGGACCTATACTTACATTCAGACCTTCAAAGTCTGGAAAAGCATATCAAAAAATTTGGGACAAAGATAATTATGGCTCCCCTCTAAGAAAATTTACAATTAATCAAACTCAAAAAATAAAAGAAAATTTTGTATCAAATCAAGACATTGTAATTGATTATGCCATGAGATACGGCATTCCTTCAATAAATAAAGTGTTAGACAATATGATGTCACAAGGCTGTAAAAAAGTTATTTTAGTCCCATTATACCCTCAATATGCTGCGAGCACCTCTGCTACTGTAAAAGATGTGGTTTTTAAGTGGATGCTAAAACAAAGATGGCAACCTGACTTAAGAACAGTAGCTCCATGGTTTGATGAAAAAGAATATATAAAAGCCCTAGCATCAACTGTTAAAGATAATTTGAAAAATAATAAAAAACCAGATGTACTAATTATTTCTTTTCATGGAATTCCTAAAAGGTATTTTTTAGCTGGAGACCCTTATCATTGCCATTGTATTAAAACAGCAAGACTGTTGAAAGAAGAACTAAAGTTACCGGACGATCAAGTTTTAGTAACATTCCAATCTAGATTTGGACCTGAACCTTGGCTTCAACCCTACACTGACAAAACTATAATAGAGCTTGCTAAAACTGGTACAAAGAACATTGCCGTAATCGCTCCAGGCTTTATATCCGACTGCTTAGAGACACTTGAAGAAATAAATGTTGAAGCAAGAGAATTGTTTTTTGAAAATGGTGGGCAAAATTTTAACTATATTCCATGCTTAAATGATAATAAATATTCAATTAAATTATTAGAAAACTTGATTAAGAAAAATTTATTAGGCTGGATTGATTAATTTTATTTAAAAAACGTATCTTTAAATAATCAGTTAGTTATTTACATTTACCTTATTAGTTTGTATAAAACCTTTCATTAAATGATATGCGGGTATTGTGTAGTGGTAAGACCTTAGCCTTCCAAGCTAATGACGAGAGTTCGATTCTCTCTACCCGCTCCACTCTTAAGTTTTCCTTTGGTCTAACTCTTTGAATTTTAAACATTTTGTTTGAAACTTCAATTGTGGGTAGACAAAATGGTAGACAAAAAAAGCCTCCCTTATCTCTATACAAAACGTGATGTGTTTTATTTTAGCAAGCATGTTCCAAAAGACATTAGATCCTATTATCAATGCAATCGTATAGTTATGTGTTTGAAAACAAAGTGCCCTACTTTGGCTTCAACATCATCCAAATCTATTATGCATAAGTTGGAAGCATACTGGCTCAATCTAAGATTTAATAATACAGAAATACCTTTAAAGAATTTACTTGTTAACCATAAAGAAACTAAATCAGACACAGATATACCGACACTTTCGGACTCTCTGGAGATATATTTTAAGCTTAAAGGTCATGGTAAGGGAGATATATTTTTTAGGGCTTCCAGACGCGCTATAAAGGATGTTGTTAGCCTTTTAAATGATCGCCCAATCGACCAATATACAACTATAGACGCATCAAAATTCCGTGATCATATGTTGAAACGCAAACTAGCTTCGTCTTCGGTAAAAAGAGTGTTTGCCATTATTCGATCAATAATAAACATTACAATTAGAGAACATGGAATTAGTTGTAACAATGCTTTTTCTAGAACATTTATTCCTGATCTCAATGACATTAAAAAAAGACAACCTATACCAATTGAAACTATTATAACTATTCAAAAAGAATGCCTTCAAATCAATGATCCAAATCGTTGGTTAATTGCTCTTATTTCAGATACAGGAATGAGATTAGCTGAAGCAACAGGACTTTTATGTTCTGACTTCAACCTTGATGAGACAATACCATTTGTAAACATTACGCCTCATACATCAAGACGATTAAAAACCAAATCAAGCGAAAGACAAATACCATTAGTCGGAGCATCACTTTGGGCAGCAAAACAAATCATTCACTATAATAATGCCAAATACGCTTTTCCCAAATACACAAATGATCAACTATGCAAAACCAACTCTGCAAGTGCCGCATTAAATAAATGGCTAAACCCAAGAGTTCCCGATGGATGTGTTATCCATAGCTTTAGGCATAGTATGAGAGATCGTCTTCGAGAGGTAAATTGCCCTACTGAAATGATAGATCAGATTGGTGGATGGTCGGATAATAAAGTAGGATCGTCATATGGAAATGGCTATTCTTTAGCAAAGACAATTAAAGTATTGAGTAAAATTGTTAAATACTAACTCTATTATGAATATTAATTGTGACAATAGTCTGATAGAAATTCTCTCCCAATGATCTAAATAAATCAACTTTTCTTAGTACATATCACCAGTGAATCAAGAATTGTAGGAATCTGATCTTTTTTCCAATCACAGCAAGGGTTTGAGGATAGAAATGGGGACTTATGTCCACCCATTGAGAAACTACTAACAAAACATCTAAAATACTGTTTTTCATTAGGTTGGCATGAGCAAAAATGTTTTGTGTCCACCCATTGAGAAACTACTAAACCAAAACGTCTGAAATACTGTTCTTCATTGGGTTTTCACTAACAGATAACGATTAGTGTCCACCCATTAGAGAAGCAACTATTTCTAACTAGTAGTTTTTCACAATCAAATAACCATCAACCATAAGCACTGCTTGAAGTATCAAGTGGTGTTTTTTTATTTGTCCTTAAGAAGGACTAAAGGAGATCACATGACTACGACTAATTCAAAAAACGACAATCAATCAAACTATGAAAGCACAGACATGGGAAACATGAATAGATTTGTAGACCAATATAAAGACACACTAAAATCAACTGGTACACCATCATCTTGGTTTGTATGGGATGGTATGAGGTGGAAGTATTGCAGTAATAATACACAAGCCACCCAAAAAGCTTTTGAGGTGGTAAAAAGTATTAAAACTGAAGAGTTAGACACAAGTGACATGTTCAAAAAGCAAGAGTTACTAAAATGGTCTAAACTGTCTCAAAGTAATAGTAAAATACTATCAATGATCAATATGGCTTCTAAACATGAAGACATAGTCGTATCAATGAGTGACTTTGATAAAGACATAAACTTGATCAATTGTTTAAATGGAGTAGTTGACCTTAGAACAAAGACATTGTTAGATAATCAAAAACACAGGCTCTTAAGTAAATTAGCAAATGTGTCTTATAATCCCAAGGCTAAGGCTCCTATTTTCAATAAGTTTATGAACCAAATCTTTGGTAACGATAGAGAATTGATACAATGGGTTCAAAGGGCTATAGGCTACTCTCTAACTGGATCTGTTTCAGAGCAAAAGTTGTTTTATGCATATGGAACTGGCTCTAATGGTAAATCTACTCTTTTCGAAATAATACTAGATATATTAGCCGACTACAGCAAAACCACTGACTTCGAAACCTTCGTTATTAAACAAAGGACAGGTGTCCGTGAACTTGAGGCTATTGGAGAACTCAAAGGCATAAGATTTGTCCTTGCATCAGAAACTGAGAGTAGAGGTAGTTTCAATGAGGCTATAGTTAAAAAGCTTACTGGAGGCGATACACTAAGAGGAACAAAGTTAATGAAGTCAGCTTTTGAGTTCAAACCTGAGTTTAAACTTTGGTTCTCAGCTAATGACTTGCTACCTTCAAATGATGGATCATATGGCTTTTGGAGACGTATTAAGGTTGTCCCTTTTAACCAACAGTACTCTGGATCAAAGGTTGACTCAACTCTTAAAGATCAACTCCTGAAAGAACTGGATGGTATCTTTAAGTGGTGCGTTGATGGAGCTTATCACTGGTATAAAGAGCGAGACCGAACTAAAGGTGAGACTGGTCTTGGCCCATGTAAGGCTATAGATGAAGCCACAGAGCGTTATAAGTCACAGAATGATATATTCGGAGAGTTTATCAAAGAGTGTATTGAGATTAATACTGGCTCTAAAGTAGGCGCCAGAGAATTATACGATAACTATAAACTCTGGTTTAACGACAACTCTAGTGACGACTATACAAACCCTATCTCTGAAATGACCTTTAGTAAAAGAATGGAGGAGCGTAGTTATACAAAGACTAGAGTTAAGAATAACAAAGTTTATGTCGACATAAAATTGAAGAATGACGTTGGTGGTTGTAACTTTTAACCTTAAGACACAATTACATCTAGAGTATGTAGGGGTGTAGGGTAATACCATAGGTTCTACTATAGATTTAAATGTAGAACCTAAGGGTGAACCCTACACCCCTACACCTTACATAGAGTGATTAAGTGACTAAAGGTTGAACAACCACTATGATTTATTATGTCGATAAAACTTAAGACTAAGCTTTAGGATTGAACTACAAACTCAAATGTTTGACTTATTAAGTCTACTTTCTTTGGACAGTCGATACCTTCCTCTAGAAAACTATCGACTATAAAATCATAGCAATCGTCTACGATTTTCTCTAATTCAGCTTGAGGGATTTTACCATGCTGATCTTCAGATATATGATCAAGGATTACAGCTATTGCCCAACCAGTAGGATCATCTTTATATTCGTTTAGCCCATCCATCAGTTAAGCCACTTGGTCAAGGTAGAGATACTTTTGAAAGTCTATAAAGACCTTCTTAATTTCCTTTATGCTACCTAAGTTCACCTCAGCTCCACTTATGCTTCCATACTTTAAGTTAATCGCTATAGGCAACTTAGATAACTGAAGTTCATCTTCACCGTCTTTAATGTAGTTACGAAGGATGAAGTCGATAAAGTCTCTTTGTTTGTCGTTAACGAAGTTGTAGATATTCGACTTAGCTGAAGATACCCTATCCTCTCTTGTCATAGGAAAATTAGCAAAGCTTACATACTCAAGAACGTCAAATAGATCACTGTTATTTGCATCTATTATTGACTTGAGTTGAATGAGATCATCTTTTGAAAAACCATGATCATCTAAGCTCTTTAACAACTCCAATCTTGTTATCGGATTCGACCACAACCTTCGAAGCTCTTCTTCACTCTTCATGAACTCAGGTAGCTTAAGAGTGTCAAAGAGTTTACTTATGAATTGCTCAACTGTAACTGAATTACCATCCCACTCATCGTCGTTAAACATATGATAAGCGTCAACAAAGTCATGGATAGTAAAATAGTTTTTACCCTCATAAAGACGAGTACCACGACCTATGATTTACTTAAATTCAATCATGTTTTTAATAGGTCTAAATAACACTATGTTCCTTACGTTTAAGGCGTCAACTCCCGTGGTAAGCTTACGGCTAGTCGTTAAGATCGTTGGTATTTCTCTATCGTTGTCTTTAAAGAGGTTTAGATAGTCGTCACCAATTTGCAGGTCATTAGCTGTTACCCTAACGCAGTAATCAGGGTGTGTGCTTGTCTTTTCCTGGTTGATTAAGTCTCTTACTAATGCTGCATGTTCTTGATCAACACAGAAGACTAAAGTCTTTTCAGACTGATTAATGTTGTCGAGCAGCTCCTTGACTAGAGCTCTTTCACGAGCAACGTCTGACGTCCTTCATCAAATGGGATTATTTAGAATCGCAACGGCACCGTTGAACTCTCGCTGGTGATAAGCTTGCTCGTCTTCGCCGAAGCCCGGTCCTCGGCCCAACGCCAGCGCTTGCTGGAAAAATCCTTTGGCCGCGTTGCCCCGCCCAACTTTACTGACGACCAGAGAGGCCAGAAACGGCGCGTCATTCTCAACGTCCTGGACCATTGTCGCCTCAAGCGCTTGCGTCACCTTGCCTATAGACCCAGGCATATAGAGCCCCATCGCGCGCGCAAGCTGACCGTAGGTCAACGGCAGATCTGTGGCAGACAGGCCAGTCAGATGCGCACGGATGCGATCCCGCAACTCACTGCTTGCGGTAGTTGCTTTTGCAGCAGCACGCGGGGCAGGAATTTCATGAGCGGTGCCATCAGCCGCGATTTCAACCGCCCAGACCCGCCTGCTAGATCTCATTATCAGCCGCGTCTTTCCTACGTCCGCTTCGGTTCCTGTTTCAGATTGGCTGACAACCTCTCCCGATTGCATCGCCGCCCGCAGGGTTTCTACGTCCATCCCCAGCCGCGGTGCAAGATAATCAGGAGAGATCAGAAATTGGCCATCCTCACGCATGATCGCATCGGGTGGAACTGGGCGATACAATAAAGGGCGCTTTGGCTGTTGCTCATCGCCCAGCCCGGAGCTGTAATACGGGATTTTGCCAGCGCCATGGTCCGTCACGTCGATGATATCGCGGACTTCGGGCACTGCTGCTCGGATCATCTTTTCTACACCGCCGCGAAGCGTCGCAGCAGAGGCGGCACAACCCTGGCATCCCCCAGACATCAACATGCTGACCACACCATCCTTCACGTCTGTGGCGCTGACGTGCCCGCCGTGGGCGGCAATCGCTGGATTGGCCTGTCGGTCCAGTACCTCTTGGACCGCAAGAAGGATTTCGCCGTCGCTCCTGGCTTTGCCAAAGGTCCTGGCGCTTTGACCCAAAGGCGCTGAAGACTGAGCCACGCTAACGCGAAGCGCATCGGCAATCAGTCGTTTCAGGTCCTCCCAATTGCTGTCATCGTTTTTGACTACGGCCACAACCGGGCCCGAGATATCAACCATTTTTACCCCGGAAATCGCAAATAGCGCTTCGGCCAAAGGGGCGCCCTGCGCCGCAGCTGCATCGGAAAAACTCGCCAAAGCACTGTCCTGCACGTCCCTGTCCAACATAAAGCGCATGCTGTGCGGATCAACGGGCGACGTTTCGGCACGGATACGCAGTGGAACCGTCAGATCAGACATCTTCAACCTCGGCGGCCAGCATGCCACGCAGGTGACCAAAGGTGTAAATGCCCGAACTGTGGCCGTCACTGAAGCTGACGCCTATTGCGTAGTTGCCAAGGCTCCAGATCCGGGTCGGCACGATGTTTAGCGGCACAGTCGTCGGGTCCAGCACCGCGCGCGTGCTTATCTCATCGACACAGGCCGCACAGCGGCATGCCAGACGTAAATCGCGCACGTCTATCTGCTGGTCATGGCCATCTTGCCAATGCAAGGTCAGAGTACGCCCGTCGCGGCGATCCAGCGCTATCGGAACTTCAGCAGTACCACCCATGTGGGCCGCATGGGCTGCAGGTTTTGGTTTGCTGGCGTCATCGACCCAATGCCAGTCGAATGGGGTCGGAATCGCTGCAGTGTCGCGCTCTCGGCCTGACAGGATCGCGGCAATGTCGCGATAGACTTCCGAAGCGGAGGCGTCAGGAAGAACAATAACCAAAGGGCAGCCCTCATCGCCGCAATCCACGATTGCAGGATCAAGCGGAATGGCGCCGAGAAACGGGATACCCAGGCTGGCCGCGATTTTGGCGCCACCGCCTTGATGGAAGATGTGGGTGACCTCATTGCAAGATGGGCAGGTAAACCCGCTCATGTTCTCGATGATGCCAAGAATAGGCACTTTGACCTGCTCCATCATGCGAATGCCGCGTCGGGCGATTTTCAGGCTGACATCCTGCGGCGTGGTGACCACAACTGCGCCGGTCAATGGAAAGCTTTGCGCCAAGGTCAGTTGCGTGTCGCCAGTGCCGGGAGGCAAATCGAGGATCAGATAGTCGAGCTTGCCCCAATCCACTTCGAGAATGAACATGCGCAGGTATTTAGATACCATCGGGCCACGAAGAATCGCGGGCTTATCGTCGTCGGTCAGCATCCCCATCGACATAATTTTGATCCCATGCGCCTGTGCAGGGATCACCTTACCTGCAGGTGACATCGTGGGTGCTTTTCCAGTCTCGATCCCCAACATTCCAGGCACAGAGGGACCGTAAAGATCAGCGTCTACCAGTCCGACCGCCGCGCCTTGCGCAGCTAAGGCCAGTGCCAGATTGGTGCTGACGGTGCTTTTGCCCACACCACCTTTGCCGCTGGCCACAGCAATAATCTGTCCAAGATGTGCCATACTGGGGTTACCAGTCGGGCTGGATGTGACTTGTGCCATCGTCATGAATTCTCCTTTGATTTGAGGCTCGGTATCGCTGACCTTAGATTTTCGCTTGAGGCGAAATTGACGCAAAGATAGCCAAGATCGGTTGGATCCAATTCAGCGTCGACACACGCGCAATAGCTAACCCCACCGCAGCACGAAAAATGCCGACAATCGCCACATGTGCCAAAGGCGACGGTGTCACGAATTTTTGCAAGTTCTCCAGCCAATGCGGGCAAAGCCTGCCGTAATGCCATGCGCAGCTTGCCCTCCAGCCGCTCAATTGCATCAGACAAGTTATGCAAAGGATCATAACTCATGATTGCCTGTCCGCTGTGTGTCAGCTCCAAACGAACACTGCGACGGTCATCAACTGCCTGATGCCGAAAAAGATAGTCCTTTTGCACCAGAGATTTAATGATTTGCGACGCAGTGCCCCGGGTCGTGGCATTAAAGCTAGCAAACGCTGACGGCGTCCGGGATAGTCGATTGGCGCGCGCAAAAAACCGCATGGCCGTCCATTGCGCTGCCGTCAGGTCTGATCCTGCATCGGCCCCGCGTGCTGCCCGCCCAAGATAGACGAGAAGTTCGGCGATTTCTTCCGTTGTTGTTGGACTGTCATTCATGGACCTTTGATAGCGATTCGAAACTTTATTGTCAAACAGTTCTTATCGATATTAGTATCGAAACGAAATCATATGGGTAGAAAATGAACAAACCCTTCCCTCCGACGCGAATGGCTCGCAGACAAATACCTCGCCCAACCGGAGGCTGTTTAATAATCTGAAACGTGTCAAAACTCAACTGGCCTAATCATGCGAGGCCGCACCCACTTACAGGATGCCACACCGCTCACGTTGGGGCAGGAATTTTCTGGTTACGTTTCGCAACTGGACCATGGTCTTGATCACCTTCAGCATGCACTGCCCCATGTATATGAGCTTGCTATCGGCGGCACTGCAGTGGGGGACTGGCCTTAATACTCACACAGAATTCGACATGCGGGTAGCATTGGAATTGTCCAAACTAACGGGCTTACCGTTTGTTTCAGCACCCAATAAATTCGAAGCTCTAGCCAGCCACGATGCACTCGTTGACGCCCATGGGGCATTGAAAACAGTTGCGGCATCATTAATGAAAATTGGCAATGATATCCGCTGGCTATCCAGCGGACCCCGCTGCGGCCTAGGTGAAATTACCCTTCCCGAGAACGAACCTGGCAGCTCGATCATGCCTGGCAAAGTTAACCCTACCCAAGTGGAAGCTCTCACTATGGCATGTACACAAATCATGGGTAATGACGTGGCTATCAACATCGGCGGCGCATCGGGCAACTTCGAACTCAACGTTTATAGGCCGCTTATAGCGTATAACTTCCTGCAAAGCACCCGCCTGATCGCTGATGTTACCACCAGCTTTGCCACCCATTGCGTGGATGGCATTCACGCCAATAAAGAACATATAAACAAGTTGTTGCAACGGTCCCTAATGCTGGTAACCGCGCTCAACCCACACATAGGTTATGACAAGGCCGCGCATATCGCCACAAAAGCTCATAGTGAAGGCGCGACTTTACGAGAAACAGCACTGGTATTAGATTATGTTACTGCAGAAGAATTCGATCTATGGGTGCAAGCGGATAAAATGGTGGGCAAGTAACAGTATCGTTTTAAAACTATCTTGACTATAATATAATTTTAAACAATAATAGTGTGGCCTTATTTATATATTAAATATACAGACACGTGCCGTGTCCTAGACCTTATCGAACTTGGTGAAAAGGGTGGCCCCAGAAATCGAAGAAATCGTAGATACCACCAACCACGCAGCGGGAAAGAAGACCTACTACCCGCACAATGAGTCCGGACTAAATTGATGACCAAGCCGCGTTCCAAACCACATACCCAGAATTCATCAGCAATCGTATCCACACTTGAAGATCTCGCAAAGTTGGCGAACTACTCGTTCATGGACACGCTTACCAGCGACCCTGACGCCAAAGATAACGGCGCTAACCACATACCAAGACAAGTATTCACGGGGCACTATGTTCCCGTAAATCCTACTCATATCAAAGAACCTGAGTACGTTGCTCATAGCCATAACTTCTTCCGCGAACTTGGTTGGGCCGACAGCATGGCACAGCTACCCGACTTCGTGCAGATGTTCTCTGGCGATATATCCCGAGTACCAGACCCCATGCGCAAGGTTGGTTGGGCATGTGGCTACGCAG
>Ga0209830_10001657_pt1 | contig 19204 bp, 17 predicted proteins | sample ArcticOcean_MG_C_12_FD_187439 | JGI IMG/M metagenome (GOLD analysis project Ga0209830, IMG submission 187439) | Marine microbial communities from western Arctic Ocean - ArcticOcean_MG_CB8_130 (SPAdes) (version 2) | ecosystem: Environmental > Aquatic > Marine > Oceanic | place: Arctic Ocean...
CGAAGATCCATTTTCATTTATAAAGCCCCCAAGAGTTAATATATTAATAGTAGGTAAGTTATGTCTTTGCCCTACAGCATAATCGTTGAAATCATGAGCGGGAGTAACCTTCACAACCCCGGTACCAAAATCTGGATCAACATATTCATCTGCAATAATAGGAATTTCCCTATTCATTAAGGGTAGGAGCACAGATTGGCCAATATATTTTTTGTACCTCTTATCTTCTGGGTGAACCATTAACGCAACATCACCCAACATTGTTTCAGGCCGGGTAGTCGCTACAGTAAGAAAACTATTTTTATGATTAATTAACGGGTAATTAATATGCCATAAAGAACCTGGCTCTTCCTCTTGAATGACCTCTAAATCTGATACTGCTGTCTGCAGCTGAACATCCCAATTAACCAATCTCTTGCCACGATAAATAAGTCCGTCCTGATAGAGCTTAACAAAAGATTCTGTTACGACCTTAGAGAGATCTTCGTCCATTGTAAAGCGTTCTCTCGACCAGTCAGGAGAAGTTCCTAATCTTCTCATTTGCTTTGTAATTTTTCCACCAGAGAAGTTTTTCCATTCCCATACCTTCTCAATGAATTTTTCTCGGCCTAGCTCATGCCTAGAAATACCTTCTTGGTCTAATTGTCTTTCGACTACGATTTGCGTTGCAATTCCAGCATGATCAGTCCCAGGCTGCCAAAGAGTATTTGCTCCACTCATACGATGATATCTCGTCAAAATATCCATAAGGGTCTGATTAAATCCGTGCCCCATGTGAAGGGTTCCAGTAACATTCGGAGGGGGTAGCAGAATTGAGAATGATTTTGGATTCTTTAAATCTAAACCAATCTTATAGTAACCTTTAGATTCCCAGAATTGATACCATTTTCCCTCAATATCTTTAGGACTAAATGATTTTTCTAACTCTTCTTTCATTGAATTCTTATTCTTATTTAAGTGACAATATTAACATGCCTGATATGAAGAAAATAACTGATTAAACTATCTTGAACATACTAAACAATTTTTATCTTTTTTTATAGTTAATAGTCTCCATTTTAATTCTTTTTGGTCAATTAGTAATAGATGACCGTTTAAAGACTTTCCAATATTCAGCAACAATTTCATTGCTTCAGCTGCCTGACATGCGCCAATTATCCCTACAAGTGGTGAAAAAATACCATGATCAGCGCATCTAACTTCTAACTCTTCATCTGTGTTGGGGAACAAACAGTTATAACAAGGGCTGTTTGAATCCCTAAAATCGTATATGCTTACTTGCCCGTCAAACTTAATTGCAGCTCCAGAGACCAGCGGCTTTCTTTGATTAAGTGCAATTTGATTTAGAGCATATCTAGTCTTGAAATTATCTGAACAATCAATAATAATATTTGCATTTTTAGAAAGTTCTTCCATTTTCTTAACGTCCAGCTTCTTAGCTATCGCAATAATTTCAATATCTGAGTTGATCTTTTCTAAATTTTTCTTTGCTGACAAAGATTTATTCATACCGAGTGAATCTTGATTATGAAGTAATTGTCTTTGCAGGTTGGATAGGTCAACTTTATCAAAATCACATATAGTTATCTTTCCTATCCCTGATGCTGCAAGATACATTGATACAGGCGAGCCAAGACCCCCGGCACCAATAATAAGACAGTGACTATCAAGTAACTTTTGTTGTCCTTCATATTCAATTTCAGGTAATAAAATATGACGACTATATCTAATTAACTGACTATCTTTCATAACTCATACGGACCTCTATTTGACTTTGATTAATCTCACAATAACCAATAACTTTAGTTTTATCAGAAAAATACTGCTCAAGTAATCCACAATTATGATATTGATTAACATTATTTTTATCTATTAATTTACTTTTATTAAGATAAAATATTGAAGGCTTAGGCGCCATATCTAAATCTTTTATGATCTCTTGAGCCCTTTCACAGTTATTCTGAATTCCAGGTTCATCGCTAATATATTTACTTGCAGGCTTTAAATTAATATTTTGTAAGTAAAGGTATGGATAATTAATATTAAAATCATCATACTGGGAGTTACCTACAAAAATACTTTTATAGTCATTTTTCAAATCATTAAAACTGTTACAAGTATTTTCAACTTGACTTTGTGGGATTAAAAAACTAAAAATAAAGATCATCGAAAAACAAAAAATCCCGTTCATCGAAAGAACTAGTTTCTTACTTTTTAAATAAATTCTGCTAAAGAATGTAGGTAACGAATAAATTAAAAAAAGACTTGATACATAAAAAGGTAGAAAATGACCTACGTCTGACCTAGAAAGTGAAGGAATGAAAAGAGAAAGCCCCAGAAAATAAAAAAAAACTTTACGGTCATTAAATTTTTCTTTAATTAAAGAGCAGCCGACTAAAATATAGGCCAATAATATAAGGTAATAAATATTTACAATACTTAAAAAGTTATTATCCCATGTAAATGGGAGGCTTCTGAACTTAGCAATTATAAAAGGGTCAAAAAATACATATCGCATAACATTATAAAAATTTTCATTTCCATAAATAAAAAAAGATAAAATTAGAAGTAATAATGCACTCAAACTAATTAAAAATAATTTAGCTGTATGAGTAATTTCAAAATCTACACCTTTTATTTTACTAAATGCTCTATATAAAAATAAAATACCAACGCAAAATACTAATCTATCCCACCTTACAAAACAAAGGAGAGCTGAATAAGCAAATATTTTCCAGGTAATTTTCTTAGTTTGATAGGTTGTAAAATATTCTAAACATAAGATAAAAGTTAGCAATATCGAGAAAGGCTCACCCCCCAATTTAGCTATAACCAAGGTTTCAATTACGAGTATTGTAACTATTGTATGAATATTTTGATCTGAATAAATTTTACGTATTTGTTCAACTATCACCAATTGAAGGAGAAAATGAATTGGCCATACAAATGTTATTAGATTGAAGGCTCCGAAAGATAACTTATCAATAAATAATGATAGTAAAGATGGGCCGAATGGGTATATAAATACAAAATCTTTATATGGAAGCCAGCCTTGTGTTGGATAAATTAGTTGTAATTTGAATAATGCAGAATCAAATAATTGAAAATGAGGCTCAATAAAACTATAAGCAAAAATGTTTGCTATAGCTAAGATGCTATAAAATATAAAGTTGGGTTTTCTTACAATATTATTCATGAGCTAAAAATTAATTTTATTTTTCCTAAATGTCCAATATTTATTGGATAAAAATTGAGAAAATGCCACAATTGGAATTGTTATATATTTTGCAATTATTGGGTCATAATAAATAAACATAATTTTTAGTAATAAAGTTGAAAGAACCATACCAAATATTATTACAGAAATAAATTTTATGTACCTTCTTAATTTTTGATCGTCTCTCTTAAAATTAAAATTTAAATTCATTGAAAAAGAAAAAATAGATGCTAGAAATATTGCAACTATATTCGCTATATAAAAATTGATTTGCGCTATTAACAACTTGTATAGATAAACTTCAATGAGCACACAAGTCAGACCTATTACAAAATAAATAATGAGGTGTCTCAAAATTAGCTAAATCTTAATTTTATTAAACCGATTATATTTCTTACTATAATTGCAGGCATCTTACTTGGCTTATAAACAACGCTTGATCCGTCATACCTTAGGAAATGCTTAATTGAATATTGACTTATACTCATTCTAAGCTTTAGTGCTGCACCTATATACCCCCACCAAAAACCCTCACGCATATAGCTACAATAAGGGACTAATTTTAAATATACTTCTTTTTTTGCAAGGATATAAGGGCAGCTTGGATCTTTAATATTGGAGATAAAAAGAAATCTATGGAAAATTAAAAATAAAAAGGAATAAACTTTTCTTATAATTGGATCCATTCGAGGATCTCTAATACCAATTGATATATCTGGAGTTTCTTTATTTTTCCAGAAAATATCAAAAGAATCAGGCATACATTGTCCGTCGCTATCTATACATAATAAATATTTATATTTACTTGCTTTTATACCTGACAAAACTCCGCCGCCATAACCTCTTCTATTAATCGAAGACTCATTTTTTATTGGGTATTTTTTTGATAAAAGTATTATTAATTCCTTTGTGCCATCAGTACTCCCATCCTCACAGACCACAAATTCGTGCTTGATACTTTTTTTTACTAAATAATTGTTCCAGCTTTCAATTACATGTCCAAGTGATTTGACCTCATTATGAGTAGGTAAAATAATTGATAGAGTGCTCATTTATTCGCCTTTACTTGACTATCAATCCATTCATAAGTTAATTCAAGGCCTTTGATAAGGGGTTGGGTTGGCTTCCATTTTAATCTTTCGTTAATCAACTTGTTATCAGAGTTTCTCCCCCTTACACCCAATGGTCCATCAATATGAGATTTAGTAATTTTTTTCCCTGCAATTTCAGCAACAATATCTACTAAGCCATTAATTGTAACCATTTCTTCTGAGCCAATATTAAAAGGGCCAGATAAATTTGATCTTGTAAGCCTTGTGGTTCCATCTAAGCACTCATCTATATACAAAAAAGATCGAGTTTGCTCGCCATCACCCCATATTTCAATTTGATCACTAGCGCCACATAATGCAACCTTCCTACATATTGCTGCCGGAGCTTTTTCTCTCCCTCCATCCCAGGTCCCGTAGGGGCCAAAAATATTATGGTACCTAGCGATATGCGAATTAAAACCATAATTACGTAGATAGGCGAGATATAGTCTCTCTGAAAATAGCTTTTCCCAGCCATACTCAGAATCTGGATTTGCAGGATAAGCTGATTCCTCTGAACAATTTGGATTTTCTGGGTCCAGCTGGTTGTGTTTTGGGTACATACAAGCAGATCCACTATAAAAAATATTTTTATTTTTTTGGGTTTTACATGCCTCTAATATATTCAAATTAATCATACAACTATTATGCATAATGTCTGCATCATTTTCACCCGTAAATATAAACCCTGCTCCACCCATGTCTGCAGCTAATTGGTAAATTTCATCGAATTGATGATTCAAAGCTTGTTTACAAACCTCTTTCTCTTTAAGGTCTCCTTGAATAAAATCATCTGCCTCTGTTTGCCAGTACTCCGGGAGCTTCAAATCAACAGCTCTTACCCAATAACCCTCGTTTTTTAACCTTCTGACAAGATGAGAGCCTATAAAACCACCCCCACCCAAAACCAGTGCTTTTTTTAAAAGCTTAGTCATTGCTTACCTCGTAAATTATAAAATTTTAAAAACATTTCATCCATTATAACTTTAAGAATCAATTATTGATAATTGAAATTATGCTAACTAAAATTTAAATTACTTAGAAGTATTATCAATTTTTTTTAGTCTTAAAAGAGCTAAATCTTTTATTAAATATAAAGATGGTAAACAAATTAATTTATATTTTTTATAAATATAATAGCTTGCAGAAATATTTTTAACTAGCAAACCAAAAATAAGGGATAAAGGTACGGCTAGTAAAGTGCTATAAAGATTAATAAAAAAGAATATAATAATTGTTGCAAGAAAAGTCCAAAATGTTATTAATCTCATAACTGATGCCCTACCAAACATCTGTAGAATATAGTCATTGGCTCCAAAAATAACATGCAATAATTGTGCAATTATAAAAAAATAAAATAAATCATGGTTTTCTGAATTATTAATATTAAATAAATTTAAAATTTCATGTGAAAAAAGTATCATAAAAATACTTACAATAATTGAGAGTAGCGTTGATACAGAGGCGCTGGTATATATAGTTTCTTGAATTAGTTTTGAATCTTTTTGAAAGTATTTTGCATATATGGGGGCGGCTATTGTACCCATAACGGCCATCGGGACTGCAACAAAAAAAGTAAGCCGCGCAAAAATATGCAATTCGCCTATTGATTCGGCAGATATAAATATCGCTCCCAAGAAAAATACAAACCAGTCTAAACTAAAATTTAGCCCCTCATAAATAAAAACATGGCCAGACTCAGTAAATATTATTTTATTCATTTTAAAAATATTCTTAGATTTATCAATCAGCTGATTGAAATAAAAAATGACAAAATTGACAAAGATAAACACTACAAATCCTGAATAAAAATATAATCTAGACAAATAATTCAGATTAATATCTTTATTGAAAACATAATAATTAGATAACATAAAAATTATAAATATTAACGGTAACAGCCCAACAGCAAAAAAATTACCTAGCCCAGGTTTACCAACTGCAGTAAGGTAACCAGAGATTAAATGATTATTAGAATAAAAAATAACAGATGTAAGAACTATAAATATGTAAGAATAATCTCCTAATATTTGTAAGCTGTTAAATTCCCAAAAAATTGTTAATAAAAATAAAAATAAACCATAGATTATGAGTTGAATAAAGAATAATTTTTTATATAAGTCGACACCATTGCAACTTAATTGATTCTTAAGTTTGATTATTGTTTTATCAAACCCAAATCTAACAAAAATGGAAACAAATAACATCCAAGTTAATATGTTGTAATACTTTCCAGTCTCAGCTGGATTTAAAAATTCTGTGACTATAAATACTGATGAGATTGTAATTAATATTGAAACAGCTCTTACTGCAAATGTTAATATAATTTTTTCCATTAGTTGTTTTTTCACTCAAAATGCATTAAAAATATACTTAAACACTGTATATAATAAATCATTTAACATACTTCTAATGGTTTATAATTAATTGAATTTTTTTTACACATTACTCGAACTAATTTATAAAGTTTGAGTTGATTATTTGGAGTTTATACGTATCGTTTTGAAAAATATTATTATTTTTTTATTAGTTTTTCCATTGATAGTTTTAGCAGACAACCAGGATAATATGAAATCTATATTAACCTTAATCAATGAAAAACCTTTTATTGCTCTCGAAAAAATAAAAAAAGGACTCAGGTCTTCGCCTGATGAACCTAGACTACTTTTTTACAAAGGGGTGACAGAGGCAAAACTTAATCTTATTGATGATGCAATTAATACTTACAATGACTTAATAAATAGGCACCCGAATCTACCCGAACCTTATAATAACTTGGCTGTTATATATGCAGAACGGCAGGAGTTAGATCTTGCCAAAGAAATTTTAGAAAAAGCGATAAAGACTAATTCAAGTTATTCTGTTGCACATGTAAATCTAGGGGATATTTATACGCAGATGGCTACCAATGCATACAACATGGCATTTGAGATTGATAAAGATAATAAAATTGCCAAGAATAAACTAAAACTTATTACCGAGCTTTTTAACTACAAACCAAATATAAAGGAAAAATCTATTGTTATCGAAGAATTAGACAAAAAGAGTATTGTAATAAAAGCTCGAAGTAAATTAGATGATAAAAAGAATATAATTAAATCAATAGAGTCATGGAAAACTGCATGGGAAGAGAAAAATTTAGATTTATACTTTAATTCCTATTCTGAAAATTTTAAATATCCAAATCAGATGAATCAGGATCAATGGGAAAGCTATAGAAGAGATAGAATTATAAATAAAAAGAATATTTCTATTAGCATTTCAAATATAAAATTAAAATTTGAAAAAGATATAATACATGCTGTATTTTACCAAGACTACAAATCTACTGGATACCAACAAAAATCTAAAAAAACTTTATTTTTTGAATTTCAGTCAAACGATTGGAAAATAATCGAAGAATTTTCCGGATAAAGTTACTAAACAAACTTGATTTAACCATATGAGATATATCTTTTTATTTTTCTTGTTATTTTATACAACTCTCATAGCTATAGAAGCAGATGAGACCGCTGAGCCCCTTCCTGAAGAACTTCTTATCATGAGTCTCGACAAAATATCACAAGGTGACATAAACAAAGCAATAGATAATATTAATACTTTAATCCAACAGGTGCCTAACTTCAAACTAGCGCATTTAATTCATGGCGACCTCCTAACAGCACGCTCTGGTAGCCTCGATTATTTTGGTGGAAGGGTATACAAATCAAATCCTGATGCAGTTAAAGATTTTAAAGAAGAAGCTTTACGAAGAATTAATAATTACCTACAAAATAGTCAAAATCTATCTCCAGATTTTAATATTCAATTAAGTAAAAAATATAAATATTTGATATATGTCGATGTAAAAAGTTCTAGGTTGTTTACCTACAAAAATGATAATGGACGATTAGTATTTAATTCTGACCATTATGTAAGTATTGGCAAGAATGGTTTTGATAAAAAATATGAAGGAGACAAGAGAACTCCTGTTGGCATGTACTTTTTAAAAAATAAAATTAAAAGAATGCTTCCAGATTTATATGGTGATGGGGCCTATAAGATTAATTACCCCAATGTATACGATAAATTAAATAAATATACTGGATCAGGCATATGGATTCACGGAACACCTAAAAATACTTATTCACGAGCACCTGAATCAAGTGATGGCTGTCTTGTTCTTTCGAACCATGATTTAAAAAAAATTGCTAATATCTTAAATACTCCAAATACTCCAATTATTATTTCGAATAAAAGTTTAAACGAATCCAATGCTTTAATTGATCATAAGCAAACTATTTTAAATAATGTTGAACATTGGAAAAAAAACTGGATAAACAAAGATTTTAATAGTTATATTAAATTTTATGAAAAAAATTCCATGTATAACAACCATTCATATGAAAATTGGACAGTAAAGAAGAAAGATGTGATTAACAAGTCTAAGAATATAGAAATAAAGTTAAGTAATATTTCAATATTTGAGTACCCAAATATTGAAAATGAAATGGTATTAGTAAATTTTGATCAGCATTATAAGAGTAACTTGACTGCTAGTAAAATGCATAAAACACAAATATGGATTAAAAAAATTGATGGCTGGAAAATACTTTATGAGGGAAGAGGTAATTAAGTAATTTTATATGCAAATTTCTTCATAAAAACTTGGGTATGATTTTTCTACTTCCTTTCTTATTTTTCGTAATGCAGTTTGGTCGTAAATTCCTTCTCCTAAACCAAATGAATCAGCAGTAAGCTTTTCCTCCAAAATTATTGGTTTCGATGCTCCGCAGTTGTATTCTAGATATTGAGAATAGAATTTTGTTTTCTTTACCGTTAAATATTCTTTTAATTCAAATGATACAAAAGCTTTAGTTTTGAAGCCAGAATTCCTTACTGACCATAAAAAAATTGTTCCTATAAAACTATCATTTTCGAAAAAAATTTTTTCATTAGCAGATATGTTCGCTGAAAACAAAAAAATAAGAACAAAATTGAATAAACTTTTCATAAACTTATAACTCATAAATGGGGTGGCTGATGGGGCTCGAACCCACGACAACTGGAATCACAATCCAGGACTCTACCAACTGAGCTACAGCCACCAAAAATTGGCCTGCCCGACAGGATTCGAACCTGTGACCCTCTGCTTAGAAGGCAGATGCTCTATCCAGCTGAGCTACGGGCAGCTAACTTATCAAATAAAGCTACATCGGGCTTACTTTACTTGTATATATATGGTCGGGGTGGAGAGATTCGAACTCCCGACATCCTGCTCCCAAAGCAGGCGCGCTACCAGGCTACGCTACACCCCGAACGCGCAAATATAGCGCAAATAGCTTGTTTGGTCAAATATATTATTTTACACGCATTTTAGTTTATAAGTTTTACTTACAGAAGAATTAAGTATTTTTTTAGAAAAAAGACGCTCTAAATATAGAAATTAATATAAGATTAGTTTTTTAATTTTTAATATTATAATTTACGTATGGTAGCTCAAATCATAGATGGAAAAAAAATAGCCAATAATCTTCTTGAAGAAGTTAAGCAAGAAATAGAAAAAAGAACGAAACTAGGGGAAAGGCATCCTTGCTTAGCTGTTATATTAATTGGTAATAATCCTGCCTCTCACGTGTACGTTAAAAATAAAAAACTTGCGTGTGAAAAAGTAGGTATAAAGTCTATCTCTTACGATTTTGATACATCTATTACTGAAAAAGACTTATTAACACTAATTAATGAAATTAATTTAAACCAGAATATTGATGGCGTATTAATTCAGTCACCGCTTCCCGAACATATTGATGATAATAAAATTATTAATACTATAAACCCAAAAAAAGATGTTGATGGTTTCCATCCATTTAATATTGGTTTACTTGCAATAAGACAACCAAAGTTAAGATCCTGTACGCCATATGGTGTTATAAAAATGCTTAAAGCCTCGAAAATTAACTTAGAAGGTCTTGATGCAACAATCGTGGGAGTATCAAACAATGTCGGACGTCCAATGGCATTGGAGTTATTGCTTGAGAAATGTACCGTTACTTCATGCCATAGTAAAACAAAAGATTTAGAAGGAAAGGTTCGACAAGCAGATTTAGTAGTTGTTGCAGCTGGAAAGAAAAATTTAGTAAGAGGTGAATGGATAAAAAATGGTGCAATTGTCATCGATATCGGCATCAACCGAATTAATGATAAGTTAGTGGGTGATGTTGAATTTGATGTGGCAAGCCAAAAAGCTGCTTTCATTACGCCTGTCCCAGGCGGAGTTGGCCCTATGACTGTAGCTACATTAATGGAGAACACGCTTACAGCTCAAAAGCTCCTGTAACAGGGTTTTCATTAGTTGCTAAAAAGTGTAGAATCTCGCCTCTGCCAATTTTAATTTAGGGATATCTATGGTACAAAAAAAATCACTTATGGAAAAAGCTATGGCTGCTGCTAAAAAGGCCATCAGTAAAAAACCTGCTGCTAAAAAGGCCATCAGTAAAAAACCTGCTGCTAAAAAGGCCATCAGTAAAAAACCTGCCGCTAAAAAGGCCATCAGTAAAAAACCTGCCGCTAATAAACTTAAAACATTCAAGGCATATAACCCTAGAACCAATGAAAGGTATATGAATAAAACCCAAACTAAACATTTCAAAAAAGTATTAAATGATTGGAAGCTAGAGTTGGGGCATGATACCGATAGAACCGTTAATCACATGCAAACAAATGTTACAGCTTATGCGGACCCTAACGACAGAGCAAGCCAAGAATCAGATATGGCACTTGAACTTCGAAATAGAGACAGAGAACGCAAGCTTTTAAAAAAAATAGATGATACTCTTAAAAATATTGATGAAGATGAGTATGGATATTGCAATGGCTGTGGTGAAGAGATTGGCCTAAAAAGACTTCAGGCTCGCCCTACGGCAACATTATGTATTGACTGCAAAACACTTGAAGAAATAAAAGAAAAACAATTGGCATAATAAAAAGCCCAAATATATTGGACTTTTTATGCTTAGAAGTTTGCCGTTAATTAACAGCATTGTTTAAACCTAATCTTCTGTTGAAGTTGGGGCCTCTTTTGCTGGAGCATCAATCAAGGCTTTTGCGCTTACTCTAACTCTGCCTTTATCGTCAACCTCTATCACCTTAACTTTAACTTTATCTCCATCTGATAAATGATCTTTTACAGCTTTAATTCTCTCATGAGAAATTTGAGAAATGTGTAATAAACCATCCTTTCCAGGCAACAATGAAACTATTGCACCAAAGTCGAGAATTTTAATAACAGTCCCATCATATATTTGATCTACTTCTACGTCAGCTGTAATTTCTTTAATTCTAGCAAGAGCGTCTTCTCCAGACTCAGCACTGGTACAAGCAATTTTTATTAAGCCACTATCGTCAATATCGATTGTAGCGCCTGTATCGGCAGCTAACCCTTTAATAACAGCGCCTCCCTTTCCAATTACGTCTCTTATTTTATCAGGGTGAATTTTTAAGGTAATAATTTGTGGAGCAAATTGTGACATTTTCTCACGACTTCCCTTAAGCTCTTTCTTCATTATTTTCAGAATATGATCAATTCCCTCTCTTGCCTGACTAAGAGCTACCTGCATAATTTCTGTCGTAATACCATTAATCTTTATATCCATTTGTAGAGCAGTTATACCATTATCTGTTCCTGCAACTTTAAAGTCCATGTCGCCCAGATGATCTTCATCTCCTAATATATCGGTAAGAACAGCAACACGATTATCTTCTTTTATTAAGCCCATTGCGATACCAGCAACATGATCTTTAACAGGAATGCCTGCATCCATCATCGCCATTGTCCCACCACAAACAGAAGCCATAGAGCTCGAGCCATTAGATTCAGTAATTTCTGATACCAGCCTAATAGTGTAATCGAAGTCTTCTGAAGATGGCAGTGCTGCAGATAATGCTCTTTTGGCTAATTTACCATGGCCTATCTCTCGACGCTTTGGTGTACCAACACGTCCAGTTTCACCGGTTGCGTATGGAGGAAAATTATAATGCAACATAAATCGATCCTTATACTCACCCTGTAACGCATCAATAATTTGTTCATCGCGCCCTGTACCAAGAGTAGCAACTACTAATGCTTGAGTTTCACCTCTAGTGAATAAAGCTGATCCGTGAGCCCTTGGAAGTACTCCAGTTCTAATTTCAATCGGCCTTACTGTTCGAGTATCTCTTCCATCAATTCTAGACTCTCCATCTAAAATCTTATTTCTAACTATTTTTGCTTCCAAATTATGCAATTCGTCTTTAATTTGGTTTAATTGAGATGTTTTTATATCGTCTGTTACAAGTGCCTCAAGAACTTTATCTTTTATTTCATTTATTTTTTCTGAACGATCACTTTTTGATTTAATAGCAAAGGCTTTTTCTAAATCCTTTAAAGCAACTTTTTCAATTTTACCAATTAATTCTTTGTCTGGTATTGGTGCTGACCAATCCCAAGGCTCTTTTGAAGCTTCCTTTGCAAAGTCATTAATCATTTTAATTACAGGTTGCATAGCCTTATGGCCTTCCAATACTGCATCAAGCATTACTTTTTCAGGCAATTCCTTTGCTTCAGATTCTACCATTAACACCGCTGAATCACTTCCAGCTACAACTAAGTCTAACTCACTTTTTTCAAGCTGGGTTTTAGTTGGATTAATTACAAACTTCTCGTCTAAATAGCCTACTCTTGCTGCGCCAACTGGGCCATGAAAAGGTATTCCTGAGATTGCTAAAGCAGCGGATGCGCCAATGATAGCTGGCACATCTGAATCAATTTCACTGTCAGACGACACCACTGTTGCTACAATCTGAATCTCATTATAAAAATTATCTGGAAATAGTGGCCTTAATGGTCGATCAATCAATCTACAGGTTAATGTTTCTTTTTCGCTTGGCCTTCCCTCTCTCTTGAAGAAGCCACCTGGAATTTTTCCAGCCGCATAATTTTTCTCTTGATAATCAACGGTTAGTGGGAAAAACTCTTGGCCTTCTCTTGCAATTTTATTTCCAACAGCAGTCACTAATACCACTGTATCGCCATAACTCACCATTACAGCTCCGTCTGCCTGACGGCCAATTTCACCAGTTTCTATTATTAAATTATGATCACCGAACTTGACACTTTTTTTAACTTTATTAAACATTTATATATATCCTTTTCTCAAATTCATTATTCACTACTTAATAATGAAAACAATTTAAACACAAAAAAAAAGCCGATTACATTAATCTCTTAATGCTTGAATCGGCCTTAAACTTTAAACTTAATAACTATTTTCTTATACCAAGACGCTTAATCAAATCTTGATATCTATCTAAATTCTTACGCTTTAAGTAATCAAGAAGCTTTCGTCTCTGACTCACAAGAGCCAATAAACCTCTTCGTGAATGATGATCCTTAGCATTAATTTTAAAATGCTCAGTTAAATAAGTTATACGATCAGTAATTAAAGCCACCTGAACTTCAGGTGAGCCTGTATCGTTTTTCGCTATTTGAAAATCACTTACTACTTTCGCTTTTTCTACAGCTGTACTTGTCATGCTATTCTCCTATTTCGGAACCGCCCATTTTAACGGTATTCTTGTTAATTAACAATAAGTTTTTAATTTCATTTAATTCTGAGTAGACATTAGTCTCTTAACTTTTAATACGCAATCTTCATTTAAATCTCCAACACCAAAAAAATTACCGCAACTATCAAATAATGAATAATAACCGGCATCCTTATTATTGATAATTAACTCTTGTCCGTTTTTAATAAGAGCCACGTCTTCCCTCGATAAACTAATATCATCAAAGCCAGCCGTTAGAGCACTAACTGGCCTTAATAAACGTAGCCTGTCTTTATTTTGCATTTTTTCTAAGCCTTCTAAGCTGATTGACTCTTTTAGGTTTAATGTTCCAATTTCAGTTCGCCTTAACCCCATTAAGTAACCTCCCACTCCCAATTCATTACCTATGTCTTCTGCCAGAACTCTTATATAAGTTCCCTTCGAGCACTTAACCAACACTCTTAATAAATCTTTTTCATAGCTCAGTAGATCTAATTTATAAATCACTATAAGCCTTTTTTCCCTATGAACATCTACTCCCTCTCTTGCAAAAGTATATAGAGGCTTACCCTGGTGCTTTAATGCTGAATGCATAGGTGGTAATTGATTAATTTTACCAGTAAACTTTTTAAGCACTTTTTTAAGTGCTGCTAATTTAGGTAGATCATTGTTTTTATTCTTTACAATTTCTCCCTCAGTATCACCTGTGGAGCTTATATACCCTAATTTTATTAACGCTTCATATGTTTTATCTGCATCAAGTAAAAACCTAGAAAATTTTGTAGCTTCTCCAAGACAAATAGGCAGTAACCCAGTTGCCATCGGATCAAGAGTGCCTGTATGTCCGGCTTTAAAAGGGGTAAATAACCATTTTATTTTTGATAATGCCTGATTGGATGAAAACCCGAGTGGTTTATCAAGAAGTAAAAGACCGTTTACATTAATCTTTAGTCTTTTTTTTTGCATTTTTATTTTGTTTTAGGCAGTACACCAGATAAAAGTTTAGCAATTTTCATGCTTTCATCAATAGTCTTATCATACTCAAAATGTAACTTTGGAATTCCCCTGGTGGTCATTCGCCTAGAAAGCTGAGTTCTAATGAAACTCATTGACCTATCAATCCCTTTAAAAATTTCCTCATCAAAGCGATTTGATACCACAAAAACCTTAGCGTGCTTTAAATCTGGAGATAAATCAACATCCAAAACAGTAAGACCATAAAGGGCTGGATCTTTTATTTCACTCTGCAGAATTTGGGCTAATTCTTTTTTTATTTGCTGACTAATACGATCGCTTCTAGGGTAATCTTTCGCCATTTTAAAGTTTTCTTGCAACCTGAACTAATTCATATACCTCGACATTATCACCAATCTTTAAATCATTAAAGTTTTTAATAGACAGTCCGCACTCAAGTTTTGCCTTAACCTCTTTTACATCGTCCTTAAATCTTTTAAGCGAATCAAGAGCTCCGTCATAGATGACTTCACTATCTCGCAACACCCGGATACTTGAATTTCTTCTGATTAGGCCATTTAAAACAAAGCAACCAGCAATAGTTCCAACTTTAGAGGCACTAAATGTTTCTCTGATCTCAACAAGCCCTAATATGTTTTCTTTTTGTTCTGGAGATAAAAGACCACTTAAAGCTGCTTTTACCTCGTCTACAGCTTCATAAATAATACTGTAATAGCGTACATCGACCTCTAAATTATCAGCTAATTTTCTTGCGCCGCCTGAAGACTTAACATTAAATGCTAAAAGAACTGCATTCGAGGCAGATGCTAAGTTAATGTCTGATTCATTTACCGGCCCGACAGCTGAATGAATAACATTTACCTTAACTTCTTCTGTAGAAAGTTTTTCTAGAGACTCAGATAAGGCCTCATAGGATCCCTGAACGTCAGCCTTAATAATCAAGGGTAATATTTTTGCTTCTTCCTCAGTCATCGTATCAAAAATATTTTCTAATTTTGATGCCTGTTGTTTTGCTAGTTTAACAGCCCTATATTTACCTTGCCTAAATAATGCAATTTCTCTAGCTTTTTTTTCATTATTTAAAACAATAAATTCTTCGCCAGCATTTGGAACGTCAGATAACCCAATTACTTCTGTTGGAATTGACGGACCAGCTGAGTCTATGTTTTTCCCTACCTCATTTAACATAGCCCTAATCCTTCCAGATGCATTCCCTGCTAATATAGTATCTCCCTGCTTTATTGTTCCTGATTGAACCAGAAGGGTGGCAACTGGCCCTCTGCCCTTATCTAACCTTCCTTCAACAACAACTCCTTTTGCAGGTGTATTTATTGGGGCCTTAAGCTCCAATATTTCTGCTTGCAATAATATTGCATCCAGCAAATTATCTATTCCTTGTCCACTTTGAGCTGATACTTCAGTAAACATAGAATCCCCGCCTAATTCTTCAGGGATAACTTCATGTGTCAATAATTCATTCTTTACTTTTTCCGGATTTGCTTCAGGTTTATCAACCTTATTAATCGCAACAATTAATGGAACACCGGCTGCTTTAGAGTGATTGATTGCTTCAATTGTTTGGGGCATAACCCCATCATCTGCAGCAACTACCAAAATCACAATATCAGTTGCCTTCGCCCCCCTAGCCCTCATAGCAGAAAATGCTGCGTGTCCTGGAGTATCAAGAAAGGTAATCATACCCTTGGCTGTTTCAACGTGGTATGCGCCAATATGCTGTGTGATTCCTCCAGCTTCTCCTGAAGCAACCTTAGAAGTTCTAATATAATCTAGTAAAGATGTTTTACCATGGTCCACATGCCCCATAACAGTAACTACAGGTGGTCGCATCTCAGTAACTACGTCTACTGAGAGATCCTCTTCTAAAAAAGATTCTAAATCATTTTCTTCTGCTGCCTGAGGGTTATGGCCCATTTCCTGAACAAGAATCATCGCTGTATCTTGATCCAAGACTTGATTAATAGTGACCATTGACCCCATTGACATCAAGGTTTTAATTACCTCGGTCGCTTTTACAGACATCTTGTGAGACAGATCAGAAACAGAAATTGTTTCAGGAACCAAAACATCTCGAATTATTGGGTCTGTCGGGGCTACAAAAGTTTGGTCTTCAGTTTCGTCCTTACTTTTGTTTCTATTTCTCGGCGAGCGCCAACCAGAAGTATTTTGTCCATTTCTATTTTTTATCGGGCGTTTTTGTTTACTTCTGTCTACCCATGGTTCTTTCTTACCTGTTTTTTTAACTTCCTTATCAACTTTCACACCTGCTTTTGAAGCCGGTCTGTGCAGTGTACCGTCTTGTGTTTCTTTTTCCTGACTTTTAGTTTCTTTTACTATCTCTTCTTTTTTATCCTTAGGGGTATTCTCACTCTTAGCTTGTACATCCTTTTTATCATCAACTACTTCAGACTTTGTCTCTTCTTTTTTTATTGAATCTACGGCAACTATTTCTTCTGGAGCAGAAATCTCTTCACTGGCTTTTTGTTGCTCAGGCTTTACAATTGTTCTTTTTTTTCTAACTTCAACCTGAATTGTTCTAGCTCTTCCTTCACTATCTGTTTTTCTGATTTCTGTGTTTTGTTTTCGATTCAAAGTGATTTTACTTTTTGTTAGGGTAGGGGATGAGCCATGCTCTTTTTTAAGGTATTTTAGTAATGCAGCCTTATCGTCTTCAAGTAGTTCATCTTCAGCAGTTAATTTCTTTACTCCAGCACCTTTTAATTGCTCTAGCAATAAATCTACAGGCAAACTTAATTCACTAGCAAATTTCTCAACAGTTGATTTCACAATTAAACTCCAAAAATTTATTTAAACAAACCATGGTGCGCGAGCAGTCATAATTAATGTATTTGCTCTTTCTTCATCCATTTTAACTAATTCAATCAGTTCATCAGTTGCTAATTCAGCAAGATCTTCCATAGTTATTATAGATTTTGCTGCTAATAGCTTAGCAGTATCTTTATCCATACCATCCATACTAAGAAGATCCTCAGCAGGCACTGGTATTTTTTCTTCTGATGAAATAGCATCTTTTAATATTGCAGCTCTAGCTCTTGTCCGAAGCTCATTAACTGTATCTTCATCAAGAGCTTCTATCTGGCCCATTTCTTCAATAGGCACATAGGCAACTTCTTCTATAGAAGAAAAACCTTCTTTTACAAGAATGTCAGCAACATCTTCATCAACATCTAATTGCTCAATAAATAATTTACTTGAGGAGGTATACTCCTCTTTGTTTTTTTCTTCTGATTGCTCTTCAGTTAAAATATTTAACTCCCATCCAGTTAATTCGGATGCTAATCTTATATTTTGGCCATTTCTACCAATTGCTTGAGCAAGCTGATCTTCAGTTACGACTAAGTCCATACTTCTTTTATCTTCATCAACAACTATGCTTGATACTTCAGCAGGAGCCATTGAGTTTATTACAAATTGAGCTGGTTCTAGTGCCCATAAAACAATATCAACCCTTTCTCCAGCTAATTCTCCGGTTACAGCTTGCACCCTTGATCCCCTCATTCCTACACATGTTCCAACTGGATCTAGCCTCTGATCGTTTGCTTTTACAGCTATCTTTGATCGTAAACCAGGGTCTCTTGATGCTGACATAATTTCCAATAATCCCTCTTCTATTTCAGGAACCTCTAATTCAAATAATCGTATTAAAAATTCTGGAGAGTTTCTCGAAAGAACTAATTGTGGGCCGCGAACATTATTATCAATATTTAATAAAAATGCTCTTACACGGTCACCTACTCTTAAATTTTCTTTTGGTATCATTTCATCTCTTGGCAGAACAGCATCAAGCCGACCAACTTCTATAATGGCATTTCCTCTTTCCATTCTCCGGATTTGACCAGAAACTAGCTTCTCGTCTCTAGCTAAAAATTCATTTAATATTTGCTCTCGTTCAGCCTCTCTTACTTTTTGAAGTATGACTTGCTTTGCAGCTTGCGCACCAATTCTTCCAAATTCTACTGAATCAATTGGTTCTTTGATGATTTCATTTTCAGCCATTCCATTAGCTTTTTCATCACCTAAGGGTATCTCTGCTTGATTATTTTCAATTAATTCTTCGGGAATAACTGTCCATTTTCTAAATGATTTATATTCTCCAGTTTCCTGATCAATATCAACTATGATATCTACATCATCTGGATATTTCTTTTTTGTAGCAGAAGCTAAAGCCTCTTCAACAGCAGAAAAAATGATATCTTTAGAAACATTTTTTTCATGTGCAAGGGCATCTACAAGTAATAAAATCTCACGACTCATTTATTTTCTCCGGTCTTAACACTATCTATAAATCAGGATCTAAACGCGCTTTATCAATATTGTCAAA
>Ga0209830_10001662_pt1 | contig 19167 bp, 21 predicted proteins | sample ArcticOcean_MG_C_12_FD_187439 | JGI IMG/M metagenome (GOLD analysis project Ga0209830, IMG submission 187439) | Marine microbial communities from western Arctic Ocean - ArcticOcean_MG_CB8_130 (SPAdes) (version 2) | ecosystem: Environmental > Aquatic > Marine > Oceanic | place: Arctic Ocean...
ACAGCAGCTCTTATTGTGGCTGGAGATCTTAATCTCTATTCTAAAAACCCAGAAGACGTGAAACTTTTAGAGAAGTTTAAGAAAGAACTCAAATTAACAGATGCTTTTATAAAGCATAAAATCAGTGAAAAATGGGCCATCTTGGATTACGTTTTATATAAGCAAGGCAGCGAATTAGAATTCAAAATTTTATCAGTAGGAGAAGATAAATCATTTGTTACAGAAGAAGGTCCTCTAAGTGATCATCCTACTCTTTTTATAGAAATATCAATTTAACATAGAGCGTGTTGAGGTTAGAAAGGTGACGGTTAAGTATTTAATTAATTTTTTTTATCTTTTGCCGAAGGTATTGTGAGTGAAGGAATTTTTAAATGAGCACACATATCTCCAGTAATTGAATTACGAATTTCTCTTTTACTAAACCGCCATGCCCCGTCAGTTTTTTTAAATTCATCAAAATAATCTCCTGAAAAAATTACCTGTAAAGGGAATTCCTCAGTGCCTTGATAAACAGTTACGTACGAGTGAGCTGTTGCTTTGTTTCTTTCTTCATCAACATCGATACTTATATTCGTAATTGAATGCTTTGTTTTTGGAGTCCCATCCTCATAAATAATAATGTTATTAGCAGATTCTTTGCTTGGTTTTTTACCTTCTGCGATCCATTCGGCATTTTGAAATAATTTAGCAAAAGTTAAAAAATCGCCTGAATCAATTGCATAACAATATTCATTCATCAAATTTTTAATCTCTTCTTGTGCTTTCATTCTCTAACTATATCACCAACCAATAAACGTCTAAATCTGGCAGGGCTTTGAAGACTGTGATGTGTGGGGAAGTTCTCTATTTTGCATAAGAGAATATTACTCCTCAGTAAATTGCAAAAAAAGCTTGTCTACAATATTTAATTAATCAAGGTTGAGTAAGAAACCTAATTAAAAAAACTAGGTTTCTTGACTCAATGATATTTGGGGAAAATATCCTATTGTTAGTCTGGGGAAACTAACATCTATATGTTATGAAATAATTATGGCTTTTGGATTGCTAGCAAGTTACATCTTAGTGAAATGATATTTTTTAGGTTTGTCAGCTCTTTAGACCTATCTTCTTATTTAATTAAATTCACTTATTGTCTTTTATCGATGCTAATACAGACTCTGTATCATCCATTTTTTTATGGATAGACCGAGTTGCTAAAAACACCTCTACAACAAAAAAGATTAATGAGAGGATTAAAAAAAACATACAGCATATAAAAAGAACAGCAATGAAATCCGAAATTGATAGTTGATAAAGCCCTTCAATAAATAAAGTTAAAATGATACAACAGACTAAAAGACTGCTGATGGCTGATAGGCAAATTGCTCCGTAACAAAATCGACTCCTCAATGTCAGCCTTAGTCTTGAACTTTCAAGCACAGCCCGACTTTGAGATTCGTTAAGCTTAATATGGGCTCTTTGTATAATCCTCATTCTGTCCTTAATACGCCCCAGCCTTGAAGTCATAGAGATAAGCAAAGAGCCTATTCCTGCCAACAGGAATACGGGAGTTACTGCAACCTGCATTATTTGGTATATATCGTTCATATTTTTAAATAGGCTTAATGGGTCATTCCTTTAACAGGGAAGACCTATCCTTCTAGCAATTCACCGCTAGGATTAACAGTATATATCACGTTTACACGTTGGAAGTTACAAGTTCGTATCTTGTTTTGCCCGCCGTTCCTCCAAGTCATGACAAGGGCTTTGAAGACTGTGATGTGTAGGAAAGTTCTCTATCTAATAGGTTGTCTTTTAATTTTAATTCTCTCTCTTGTTTCGTTATCGTAAAGAACACAACTTAAATCGTTATATTCTTCACTATCTAGACTTGTATTAGTTATTACAATCTGTCTATCGAACCTACAATACCCACTAATTACACCTGCTGTCTGATAATGAGGCATAGCACCAATTTCTAGAATATTGTTTCTTTCACATTGCTTATCAATATATACATGCAAGAAATTAACTGTACTGAAGTCTTCGGTTTCTAACCAATAAATATTACAACTCTTGTCCATATCTGCCCACAGACCTCCAGAGATTAATAGACTTGTTAGGATGAGTAGTTTTTTCATTTACTAATAATAACTATCTGGAAGTTCTTTTGTAAGTTCGTGCTCCATTTCCATCATACGAACAGCTCCACCAGTTTTATGTTCCTGCATAACCTTTTTCATAACTAGAGTTGGGTTTTCATCTAACGAAGTAATTTGCTTCTCGAACCAACGAACACATTTTTCACATTGTTTTACTTCAAGGTCTGTATCTTTTCTGAATTCTTTTCTATCCTCTTCGTCATCAAAAGTCTGCTTATCAAAATGTTCTTCGTGCCCTTCAATCTCTTTCTTCCAAGTTTTAATTTCTTCACTGTAGTTCTTTTTTAACCTTCTTATTAAATGAGGAAATTGTTTAGAGGATTCTTCATAATTATCATGTCCTAATGCCTCAAGGAAGTTGGCAATAGTTTCAATAGCTTCTTGTTCTGTGTAGACCTTACCTTCTTCGATAAACCCTTTAACAGTTATGACTTTTGATTTCTTAGTTGAAGAGCTTCCACCGATACTACCTATGAAATAGAGAACTCCAAAGATGATTACAATGCCGACTACCCATTCCATAACTTAACTATACACCAACTGAGACTTTCTCGAAATTTGGCAGGGCTACTCAAACATAATATGTAAATCTTGTTTGATTTAGTTCTTTTCCATTTTCAGTCATTAGGAGATTTAAACATCATGCTCACAAATGTGATGCTTGCTGCAGATAGAACAGCAAATGCTGTGAAATAAAAAGTTCCTAATTCGTAGACTGTTCCACCACTCAAAACACCCATGACAATCATAAAAAGCAATGCTATTTGAGCAGTTAACATAACTAAAGTTTGATTAACTGAATCAAGTGCATCTTCAATAGGTTCTTTTGATGCCATAAATACGATTGGACTAATTGCGGTTCCAAAACTAGCAAAAACACCACCCCAAAACGTTTCTGTTGAGTTCATAACATAGATAAAAACGTATGATGACCATACTGCAAAGACTAAACCTAAATATAAAGAACTAAACCATGCAAACACTTTGGATAAAAAATGATATCCATTTTCATCAAGTAAAACTGCTGGCAATGCAAATAAGGCACCTGGCAGCATGGGAATTGCCATTGCAAAGGGAGCTACAACACTTGCGACTATTAAATAGAACAATAAAGACCACTCACCTGCAACAATTAGAAGTATTCCACCAATAATTCCTGCTAAACCTGCAAGTGCAGAAAATAAACCAATCAACATTCCTATAAAATTTGTCATGTCGTATAAGTTATTGTTGTTTAGTCTCTGCAAAAACACCACCAGCAAAAAGCAGCAGCAGGACAGACAGGGTTAATGTTCTTCATAGATTTACTATACAACTCAACAGATACATTTCAAAATCTGGCAGGGCTATTGGAATATTGAAGCAAGGGAACTTGGTTCAATCAAAGGTCATATTCTTCAATAATCCTTTGTACTGCTTCATCCGGAGTTAGGTTATCAGTACTTATAATTAAAGAATCAGTTTCCTCTATGCTCTCGCTCCAGTTATTCTCTTTAAGATATCTAGTTAGCACACTTTTGCTGTTTATTTTAGAATATTTAGCTCGGTCCTTGTTATCTACTCTATCAAGCAGCGTATCACTACTTGCTTCAATTTTAATAAACTTTACGTTGCTTTCTCCAACAATATGAATAACTTTATTTACGAAATTATTGTCATCAGGGCTTATATAAAAAAATGTAAAAATTAAATCTTGGTGGACTAATTTAGCTTCTTCAAACACACCTAAACGTAGTTTCGCACAATACTCATTAAACGGTTTTGTAAATGGTTCATACAATACCTCGGCTAAGTCAAAGGTTAAATGATTATGAAATAAAGGTATTCCTGTCTTTTCAGCTAATTTCTTACCAATCGTAAGCTTACCTGATGCTGGTGCCCCGTATAAAAAAATAACTTTCATATCCTCAGTTTACTCCCTACAAAAAGGGTATAAAGCCTTAAATAAGAAAACCGTAGAAAGGCAGAACCACGAGTAGTCACCCATGTCTGAATAAGAAGCTCCATCTATAATCAATTTACTTTCAAATATCCTACAATTCTCTGAATCACTAACTTTAAATTTTTCTAGTACGACTTCTGTAGGCGTCTCTGCTTCTGTCTCTGTTGTTTCTTCTGGCTCTTGTTCTTCTTTAGGTTCTTCAATTTTTTCAGACATAGATTCATATTCTTCCTGCTCAATACTTTCGTCAGCATTACCTTTCCAGAGCCATTTGAATAATTTCTTAATCATTCTCTAACTATACCACCAACTGGTATATATCCAATATGGGCTAGAAATTTTTAAGGATGCTATATATACCCCCTGTTTGCAATGGGCTTCTGCCCTCCCCTAGAAAAATGTGCAAACCGCACGAACAGAGAGTGTTTTAGGGGAAATCATGCCGACAATATGCCGACAATAATTATTGCTCTATGCCGACAAAAGGGTCTTATATGCCGACATTGTCCCATGAGTTTCTATGAAACATTGATAGAACAAGGATAGTAAGGAAGTGGCGTCCCCTAGGAGAGTCGAACTCCTGTTGCCTGGATGAAAACCAGGTGTCCTAACCACTAGACGAAGGGGACTAAAGTAGCAGCATTGTATGGATGACTTGCTTTAAGGTCAAACCATATTCCATTATTCTACGGAAGAAAATTGACTCCTGTTACGGACGTAAACCGTAGCAGCCAATAAAACTATACCCAGAAGAATTCCGTACCAGAATTCACCCGATGAAATTAGCAATTGCGCTTCGGAAATATCAACAACTCTTAGTTCTTCGGTCTTGTTTGGAAACGTCGAAGACAAGGACCAAGGGCGAAGTCGCTCTAACAAAGTTGCAAAGAACAAACCTGAAGACGAGACGACTCGCTCTATCACCACCAAAGCCACAATCGGCAAGATAGCAGCAACTATAGGTTTCTTTGCATACGATCCGGACAACATCAGCCAAGCTATGATGGGAAGGCACCAGAGGGCCTGCATCCAAAGACTGAAAATTATTCTAAACCAGTCGGTGAACGAATAAGCGTTCCAGACCCAACCAAAACTGACAATGTCAGAAGATTGAAAAAAGATCGACGCTGAAATAAGTGACACCAAATGTAACGTTATGATTGCCGGAAGAACAATCAAAGGGGCTACAAAACAGGCAACCAAAACTTTTGAAAAAATGGTTAGGCCATCGGACACTGGCAAAGACCTCCAGAATGTTATGCTTTTGTCTTTTCTTTCTTCGTAACAAGTTCCTAAACTGTAAGACGCTATACCGAAAAACATCACAGCCACTACTGGAAGGCCAAGAATAAGCAGACCCGTTCTCATAACGGAGGTTTTTTGATCCACCGTTGCAGCTCTCATCCACTCAACCGCATCAGGGTTGTCGTAAGTTGAAATAGAAAAATTAAAATTGTTTGTCTGGATATCCGCCACGCCAAAATAAACCAAAACAATAACCATTCCAAGAATCAAAGAGACTATCCAGGGTGCATAGATAAGTCCGAGCTTGTTCTCTTGAAGCTCTCTTTTTATCAAAGTCATTAGCACATTAAAAGTTCTCATAACGTCTCTCCTTCTGAGCTCGTATTTTGCATGGTGGCAATAAACAGGTCGGCTATTGAAGGAGGTCTGACGTTGCCAAGAGAGGACAACTTTTCCTTGTCTGTATTTTCATAAAGAAAAACGGTTCTTCCTAGTTCGGTTCTAACGTGCAATGGATTAAGCGCTTTGGCCTTTTCTTCATTGTCTGCGTTGGGTCTCAATTCCAAAAATCTTTTGTCTAAGTTGGCGGTTGATTCTTGCATCACTACATTGCCTCTATTCAAAAAGACGACGTCGGACAAGACCCCTTCTATTTCTTCAACTTGGTGGGTGCTTATAATAATTGTTTTATTTCCATCAAAATAATCTTCAATGAGTTGCGAGTAGAATTCTTTTCTGTAAACCAAATCCAATCCTAAAGTGGGTTCGTCCAAAACCAACAAGTCGGCATCGATAGCCATCACTATGGATAAATGGAGTTGAACCACCATGCCTCTTGAAAGACTTTTTATCTTAGAAGAAGACCTTATGTCCGTTTTCGATAGAATACTTTTGGCCTTCTTTATATCAAATTTAGGATGCACACCAGAGACGTACTCAAGCACTTGCTCTGCGGTCATCCACTTTGGAAGTACCGACACGTCTGTTATTGAGCAAACCCTTTCTAATAATTTATGCCTGTCTTTGCTTGGATTTAAACCCAGAACTTCCAAATCTCCTTCGGTATCAAGCAAACCCAGAACGCTGTGCAAGAAGGTTGACTTCCCAGCTCCGTTTGGTCCTATCAAGCCCATAATTTGACCTTGGCTTACGTCTAAATTTAAGCCATTCAACGCGCTGTTGTTACCGTAAAATTTTTTTATTCCTCTGGCTTTTATTACTAAATCATCCATCAAATTACCTCTTCTTTAACAATTCCATTAAATCTATATTTAGCTGGTCAGCTCTTTTTAGAATTGAAGGCCATTGGCCTTTGAGGAATTTATTTTTTTCAAGTTTAGTCAGCTCTTTCTTGGCTTGTGTGGTGATGAACATGCCCAAACCTCTGCGTTTTTCAACGATCTCTAGATCGACAAGTTCTTGATAAGCTTTTGATACCGTTAATGGATTCACGCCACCTTCCACAGCCATTTGCCTTACAGAAGGAATGGGGTCACCAGCTTTAAGCACCCCGTCTATGATGAGAGAAACTACGTGGTCTCTAACTTGTTGATATATTGGTTGATCAGTTGTCCACTGCATAAAACAATCCCCTTACCAACAGTGTATTGGTTTAGTAATACACATACAAGATGGAACTACTTTTTTAACCTTTTTTGGATGGCAGAAAAAAACCCCCTAAAAATGTTGGCTTCCATGACGTCAATTTGCGACCTTTTGTAGAACCTTCTGACTCTGGTTAATAATTTTCTTGGGTTTTGGGTGTCGTAAAAATCAACTTCTTGCATGAGTTCATCCATGTGGTTGATTAATCTTTCCGTTTGATCGCTATTCGCCAGCTCTACGTCCCAATCGTTCACTTCCACTTCTCCTTGTTCTTCCAACAAAGCCAGTCGCACTTCGTAAGACAATATTTGAACCGCTTGAGAAAGGTTGAGAGAAGAATAGCTTTCATCGGTTGGAATATGAACATGAAGATTGCACATCCCAAGTTCTTCATTGGTTAAACCCCTGTCCTCTCTTCCAAAGACTATGGCCACCTCTTTAGAACCACCTTTAAGGTACTTTATGATCTCTTTTCCTGCTTCTTTTGGCGTCACCACAGGCCAAGGAACCTTTCTGTTTCTTGCGCTGGTACCGATTATTAATTGACAATTTTTTGTAGCCTCAAAAAGATTCTTATGTATTTCGGCATTCTCAAGAACGTCTTTAGCAGCTTTTGCTCTGTAGAAAGCTGAGTCATTTGGAAAATCCTTTGGGGCAACGAGTGAAATGTTGTTCAGGCCCATATTCTTTATTGCCCTGGCTGAGGCGCCTATGTTTCCAGGATGCGTTGTTCCAACCAAAACAAATTTAATCTTGGAAAGAAAATCGGCGTGGTCGTTATTTTTATCTTCCATGCAAGTATTCTAACAGGGTGTGAGGTGGCTTATGTTAGGATGCGCGACTAAAATACAATTATGGAACCAAAAGTTAACATAGCCCTAGAGGCAGCAAGAGCCGGATGCAAAGAATTGCTGAGCTATGCTTACAGATTAAATCAACTGGATGTTAAAGAAAAAGGCCCAGCCAATTACGTAACGCAACTCGATAGAAAAGTTGAATCCATAATCATAGACGCTCTTAAAGTAATATATCCGCGCCACACTTACGTATCGGAGGAAGTGGGAACGATAGAAGGGTTTGGAAAAGAGAAAGACTCGATGTGGGTTATTGACCCTCTTGATGGAACAACGAATTACATACACGGCTTTCCTTATTACGCCATTTCAATTGCTTATGTAGAAAAAGGGAAACCCCTTCACGCAATAGTAATTGACGTTGCAAGGCAAGATGAATTTACTGCAAGTTTAGGCAGAGGTGCTTATCTAAACGACAGACGCATTCGAGTAAGCAAGCAACATGGTTTAAAAGGCGCTTTGCTAAGCAACTCTTCTCACGACACCGACAAAGGTAAAATGCGCCACGACAACATGGCAACGTTTAAATCTCTTTACTCAAATGGATTAACAATAAGAAGGACGGGATCGGCTGCTTTGGATATTGCTAATGTAGCAGCTGGAAGACTGGACGGTTTTTGGGGCAGCGGCTTGGGCATGTGGGACATTGCGGCCGGAGGACTTCTTGTCCAAGAAGCTGGCGGTCTTGTTAGCAATTATTTTGGGGAGCCCGGCTACATAGACGGCGACAATATTATTTGCTCAGCAACTAAATGCTTCAAACCTATGTTGCAGGCCATTAAGCCTCACGTAACAATGACTGAAGGTTAAGGCAGAAGATTCTCGTCGTCAGCATTCTCTACTTCTTCTACTCTTAAATGATCTTTGGTTAATCCCATCATTACCAGTGCATTTGACGCAATGTATATGGAAGAATATGTCCCTACGATAACTCCAAAAATAAGAGCCAAGGCAAAATTCTTTATCAGCTCTCCGCCCATAAAAAATAAAGACAGCAAAACTATCAAGGTTGTTATGGAAGTTATCAAAGTCCTTCCAAGTGTCTGATTTAATGAGATATTAATGACTGCAATTGTATCTCCTTCTGTTTCATTTCTGAGGTTTTCTCTGATGCGATCCGCGACCACTATTGTGTCGTTCAAAGAGTAGCCAATTACCGCTAACAAAGCCGCCAATACGGTAAGATCAAAATCAAATTCAAAAAAAGAAAATATTCCCAATACAACTATCACGTCGTGGACCAAAGCAGAAACAGCAGCACCAGCAAACATGGACTGAAATCTAAAAGCTATGTAAGCCATCATAAAGGCCAGTGCCAACAACATGGCAAGACCGCCGTCGTCTCTAAGTTCGTCTCCTATTTGAGGACCCACGTACTCAATTCTTCTTAAATCTATATCAGCACCATCAGCACTGTTTTTTAGCAACTGGACAATTTCAGCACCCAAGGTGTCGCTGATACTTCCTGGTAACTTAATCAGAACTTCTTGGTTTGAACCGAAGTTTGTTACCTGCGCTCCTGTGTAACCTGCTTGTTCTAAAGCCAATCTGATAGAACTTATATTAACTTCTTGAGGATAACTCAGCTCTACAAGGGAACCTCCGGTAAAATCTAAACCGTAATTCAGTTCTTTAAAGAACAGAGAAAGTATCGATATTACAATTAAAATTGTGGAAGCCACCAGCGCCAGTTTTCTCCAACTTAAGAAATCTATATTGAATTTCATATCGATAGACCCTTCAGATTCTTTCTACTTCCGTAAATTAAATTAATGAACGCTCTTGTACCTACTATTGCTGTAAACATTGAAGTAATGATTCCGATCGACAAAGTAATGGAGAAACCTTTTATAGCACCAGTTCCTAATGAATACAGTACCAAAGCAACAATCAAAGTAGTGAAGTTTGCGTCCCAAATTGTTAAGAATGCCCTGTCGTAACCTGCATCAATGGCATCAAGCGGTTCTCTGCCTCTTGCAAGCTCCTCCCTTATTCTTGAGAAAATAAGAACGTTTGCATCCACAGCCATACCGACGGTAAGTACTATTCCAGCTATCCCAGGAAGGGTTAACGTTGCGGATAGGACCGACATCACCGCAACCACCAAGACTATGTTAAAACTGAGGGCGAGGCTCGCAGCAATTCCAAAAACTCGGTAATAAGCCAATATAAACAAGAGCACCAAAGACATTCCCAGTTCCATGGAAAGGATGCCGGCATTAATATTATCGGCTCCAAGGCTTGGGCCAACCGTTCTTTCTTCCACGAATCTCATGGGCGCTGCCAGCGCTCCGGCCCTTAAAAGCAAAGCCAGCTCTGAAGATTCGCTCGGACTGTCCAATCCGGTTATTCTAAAAGTTGTACCCAAAGCCGCTCTTATGGTGGCCAAACTGATGATCTCTTTTATTTCAAATGACTCTATAACGGGGACGCGATTGCCATCGTCATCCAATTGGTATTTCGTTCTTGTTTTTTGCTCGACGAATAAGACCCCAAGCCTCTGGCCAATATTGTTTCTTGTTGCTCTGTGCATTTTTCCACCGCCCTGACCATCCAAAGTAATGTTAACTTGGGGCAAGCCATTTTCATCAAAACTGGCTTGTGCAGTAGCCACTTGGTCTCCGGCAAGAATGATTACGTCTTGAAGCTCCGCTTCTTGACGACGTGCATCTTTAAATGGGTAGGAAGTTTTTCTAGTTCTTGGAGTGTCCAATTGTGCTTCGAGATGAAATTCTAAGGTGGCCGTTTTACCTAGAATCTTTTTTGCTTCTGCCGTATCTTGGATGCCGGGCAATTGAACCACTATCCTAGTTTTGCCTTGCCTCTGTACTATCGGTTCAGAAACACCCAATTCATTTACTCGATTTCTTAAGGTTGTTAAGTTTTGATCGATGGCATCTGATTTAATCTGGTCAACTTCAATTTCTGCTAAAACTAAGGAAATGCTTAAAGGCTCAGAGGAGACAGGAGATCCTGCGAATTGAGGATAGCTATCGTCGAACAACTCTTTGGCTTGCAACAAAGTACTTTCATCCCTGAATCTTACTGAAATAGAGAGATCGTCTTCAACAAAAACTCCTGTGTAACGAATCTTCTCCTCTCTTAACCTTCTTTTGATGTCCTGCAGCGTTCCATTTTGTCTATTTTTTATAGCCGTTTCTGTGTCCACCTCCATTAAAAAATGAACTCCTCCCCTTAAATCTAAACCTAATTTCATGGGCTCTGCACCTAAATCAGCCAGCCATTGAGGGGTTGTTGGGGCTAAGTTCAATGCCACAATAACGTCATTTCCTAGATTGTTAGAAAGAGCACCTTTCACTCTCAGCTGTTCTTCGGATGAGTTGGTACGAATCAGGACGTAGTCGGAAGTTGTCTCTATTCTGAGGTCAATGGCGGCCTCACCTAGAACGTCTTGTATTCTTTCCACAAGATCAAAATCTGGTTCTTGGGAACTGTTGTTGTAGGAAATTTGAACTGCAGGATCAGGAGCGTAAAGATTTGGCAGCGAGTAAACCACGCCGAAACTCAATACAACCAGTATCAGAATATATTTCCAAGTTCCGTAACGTTTCATGGGTAAGACTAGATTGAACTCATGGTGCCCTTAGGAAGGACGTTTGATATGGAACCTTTTTGCAACTTAATTTGAACATTGTCTCCAATTGTTACAAGAAGGAATTGATCATCTATCTTGTTGATCTTTGCCAAAATGCCACCAGCAGACACGATCTCATCGCCTACTTCTAGATTATCAAGCATTGCCTGATGAGATTTTCTTCTCTTGTTCTCAGGTCTTATCATTAAGAACCATATAAGGATCATGAATCCAATTAAGAAGAATAATGTTGGGTCAAAAAAAGTTGCTGGTTGTTCCATAGTTTTGCTCTTAAATTATATATTGGGTTCCTTTGTAATATTCCAAGTTGTTCTATATTCCTTTAGAAAAGGTTGCAATGTACCTGTTTCGATAGCCGCTCGCAAATCTCTCATAAGATTTTGATAGAAATGAAGATTGTGAATGGTATTTAACGTAGAGCCAAGCATTTCTTTTGTCCGGTCTAAATGGTGCAAGTAACTTCTAGTGAAGTTTTTGCACGTGTAGCAAGAGCAAGAATCGTCAAGAGGACCCAAGTCTTCTTTGTATTTAGAATTTCTTATTTTAACTTCGCCTTGACTGGTGTAAAGATATCCATTTCTTGCGTGTCTGGTTGGAATAACACAATCAAACATATCAACTCCTTGCCCTACCGCCTCTGCAATATCTAAAGGGGTTCCCACGCCCATAAGATACCTTGGGTATTCAGAAGGCATCTTAGGTGCAATGTAGTCCACTATCTCTCTCAGCTCCGATTTAGACTCTCCAACGGAAAGACCGCCTATGGCATATCCTTCAAAACCAATTTCAACCAGCTCTTCGAGTGAGTGATCTCTGAGATCTGGGAAAACACCACCTTGAATGATGCCAAAAAGTGATCTGTCTCGAGAGACAAAACTATCGCGGCATCTTTTTGCCCAACGCAACGACAATCGCATAGATTTTTCAGCCACTTCTTTTTTGACAGGGTAAGGCGTGCATTCATCTAGAACCATTGCTATATCAACGCCATAATTTAACTGCAGTTCCATGCAAGATTCGGGGGACAAAAAGAGTCTGTCGCCGTTTAAAGGTGAGTTGAATTCAACACCCTCCTCTGTGATCTTTCTTTTTTTAGCCAGACTGAAAACTTGATAGCCACCGGAATCAGTGAGTATTGGCTTGTTCCAACCCATGAATTTATGGAGACCGCCATGTTGCTTAATAATCTCAGGTCCTGGCCTTTGCATTAAATGGTACGTATTGGAGAGAATAATTTCTGCCCCAACATCATTTAAATGCTCTGGGGAGAGCGACTTAACGGCTCCATAAGTCCCGACCGGCATGAAAGCAGGCGTTTGGAAAGTACCATGCGCAGTGGACACGTCCCCTCTTCTGGCTTTGCCATCCGTATTGTGTAAATTAAAAATTAATTTTTTATCTGTCATGATCTAATTTTACAAACATGGCATCACCGTAACTAAAAAATTTATAATTTTTATTGATGGCGTGCAAGTAAGCTTCCATTATCCTCTTACTTCCTCCGAAAGCACTAACCAAGAGAAAAAGACTGGACTTTGGTAAGTGGAAGTTTGTAAGCAATGCGTCAACAACCTTAAATTTAAATCCTGGATATATGAATATATCGGTTTCACCTTGGTATGTAGAAAGGATACCGTTGTGGATACTTGCGGAACCCTCTAGAGCCCTTAAAACGGTTGTACCTATTGCTACCACCCTCCTTCCCTCTTGCTTTGCTTCGTTGATCAAGTCTACGGTATCTTTATTGACCGATATAATCTCTTTGTGAATGATGTGCTCTTCTACATTATCTGTTTTTATAGGCTGAAAAGTTCCCAGGCCAATGTCCAGAGTTACTTTTGTAAAGTTGACCCCTTTTTGTTGAAGTTTCTTCAAATGCTTTTTGTTGAAATGAAGACCTGCTGTTGGTGCGGCAACGGAGTTGTCTTTTTTTGAATCTGCATATACGGTCTGATACCTTTCTTCATCTAAAGTAACTGTTGATCTTTTTATGTAAGGAGGCAAAGGAACTTCTCCTTGGGATTCAAGAATTTCACGAACGGGCTCTGAAAATCGAAGCTGGTACAAATAATCTTTTTTCTCTTCAATGATTACTTTCGTGCTGCTGCCCTCCAAAAAAATAACGTCTCCATCTCTTAATTTAGAATTAGATTTGGTTTGGGCTTTTGCAATAAAAGGGCTGATAATACGCTCAATAAGAATTTCAACTTTAGCTCCTGTTTCTTTCCGTCCTCTTATTCTTGCTTTTATGACTTTAGTGTCATTGAGCACGAGCAAATCTCCGTCCATCAGACAGTCTTCAAATTGATCAAAGCTTTTATCGCGAAAATTGTCTTCAACAGACAACAATTTACTCAAGCCTCTTGTTACAGGAGGTTGAAAAGCAATCAACTCTTGAGGGAGTGTAAAATTAAAATCTTCTAGGTTCAAAAGGAATCCTTGTGGTGCCGAAGGAGAGACTCGAACTCTCACACCCAGAGGGCGGGGGATTTTGAATCCCCTGCGTCTACCAATTCCGCCACTTCGGCTTTAAATTTTTATAAATAGCTAGTACAAACTTTACCACGAACAGGTAAAATCCTTTGTTTAAGCTTTATAGTGCATATTTTATGTTTAGTTTTTGGATTAGGAAACGTATTTTTTCTTTAATTAGGTTCTTTATAAAACCTATAGTTAAATTTGAAACAGAATTTGACGATGGCGTGTCCGTTGAATCTATCAATAACAACCAAAGCGTTTATGCCATACCTGGAAGTTCTATATCTGATCTGGTGGCCTTAGATCTGGCTAATAAGATATTAGATTTACCCAAACCTCTTTCGTACTTGAAAGATTCAAAGGTAAACAGGCTAATTAACTTAAGATCTCCAAAATACAACCGCTTACAAAGAAAAATATTAAGGCTCTCCCCTCGCAATTTAAGTTCAGTTTTAAAATTAAACACAGAAAACCTTCAAATAGTACCGGTATCTTTTTACTGGGGGAAACATCCTGATAAACAGAAGTCTTTATTTAAGATACTTTTTTCTCAATCTTGGGCAGCCACGGGTCCTCTAAAAAAGTTCTTTAGAGTCTTGCTTCACGGAAGATCTTTAATCATACAATTTCACAAGCCCGTAACTATGCTTGAGCTTAAAGAAAAAGAAAAAGAGCTAAATGCCATTTCAAAGCTGGTTGCAAGATATCTAAGAAATCTTTTTAGAAGATCGAAGCAAGCTGTGCTGGGTCCGGAAATTTCACACAGGAGAACCTTGGTCAAGTCTTTGAGTCAAAACGAAGAAGTAAGAAAAAAAATAACAGAGATGTCGAAAGGCAATAAAAAATTAGAAAAGAAACTGGATAAAAAAGCACTCAAATACGCAAATGAAATATGTTCCGATCTCAACTATCCCATCATCAGGCTTATTGTTGCTGGATTTTCTTGGTTTTGGAACACTAGGTACGAAGGCGTTCATGTCAATAATCTTGAAGAGATCAAGCAACTATCTAAGGACAATTCATTAGTTTATGTGCCCTGCCACAGAAGTCATATTGATTATTGCGCTCTGTCATATCTGCTTTATAAGGAAGGCTTAATGGTCCCCCAAATACCTGCTGGAAATAATCTTAATCAGCCCATTCTAGGAAAAGTATTAAAATCTGGCGGTGCCATTTTTATGAGAAGGTCTTTTAACAATCCGCTTTATAGTACTGTTTTCTTTCAACACATTCGAAACCTTATGCGCAGGGGCAGTTCGATAGAATTTTTTCCTGAAGGCGGCAGAAGCAGATCAGGTTTAACACTCTCCGCAAGACCGGGGTTGATCTCTATGATTCTTAGGAGCTTTTCTGGTTTAAATTCTAGAGACGTTAAAGTTGTGCCCATATACATAGGTTATGAAAAAATACTTGAAGGAAAAAGCTATTTATCTGAACTCTCGGGAAAGAGTAAAAAAGGTGAAAGTTTGTTAGATCCTTTTAAAGTAATTAAAGATTTCAATAATTATTTAGGCAACGCATACGTAAACTTTGGAAAACCCATCGATCTAAAAGACTTCTTAAGTGATAGGTTGGTAGACGAAGAAAGCTTGCCTAACTCTTTAGCAGATAAACCTGCCTGGTTAAGAGAAGCAACAACCACGCTCGGAGAAGAAATAATGCAAGGCGTTAACTCATCGGTAGCGGTCACCTCTTCAAGCCTTTTTGCCATGAGCCTTCTGTCTGATCCTACTCAATCTTTAGAAGAAGAGAAATTAAAGCAAAGAATAGATTTATTTATTGAACTAATTAACTCGTCTGAAACTTATAATAATATTTGGCTAACAAATACAGATAAAAATGAAATTATAAAAAAATCACTCCAATTAGGATTTGTTAAGCAGGCTCTGGTTGGTAATTCTACGGTCTACAAACTTTCTGATGACGAAACTGCAATACTTTCTTTTTATAAAAATAATATTGCTCACCTTTTTATGCTGCATTCGGCCGTATGCGAAACACTAAGATACGTGGATAAAATATCAATCAACGAGATGGAGAGACTCGTGTCTCTTGTTTTCCCTTTCTTTAAAAGGGACTTTCATCTCTCAGAGAAATCTAAAGATCTTGAACAATTAATCGAGAACGCACTTGAGACTCTTTTAAATCTTGGTTTGATTGAAAAAAACGAAAGTGGGGACTTAGTAAAACCTGTAAAAGATACTCTTAAATACCAAGAATTCTTATCAATCAGTAATATTTGTGAACCGAGCATCAAGAGGTTCTATATCGTCATGCACACGCTTTGGAATAACAAACCTCTTGATAGAGTAGATTTGCAAGAACGCTGCTTGAACATAGCAAAAAAATTAGAAGAAATAGAAGGTTGGCCTTATCCAGAGTTTTCTGAAAAGGCTAAATTCAATCAATTTATAGATAAAATGTTGGCAGAAAAATTTATAATAAAAGTTCCTGAAAATAAATTGCAAGCCTCAAGGATTACCAAAAAAGTTCAAAAAGATTACACAAATCATTTTAATACTCAGTTTATTAATCTTATCGAAGAGCTCAATTAGACCTCATAAACATCAAATCTAACCACTCTACTTGATATAGAAAAAGTAGGCTTCTTCTGGTTCAAGTGTTGAGAATTTTTATGTCTTTTAACTATGACCCGCTTTTTTGCATGTTGCAATGCCAAAGGCAGAAGATTGTCTGAAAGGTCTTCTGCGGTTAGTTCACGCAAAGCTTGTATGCTCTTTTTTGCTCTGGCACTGCCTGTTTTAGGGAACATAGGATCCAGATAAACAACATCGGATGGTTGTTGCGCAGAAAGCAGGTAATCGTAGGCGTCTATTTTTATTAAATTAAACTTCTTAACTAAACTTGAACCTGGCTCTTCTGTTGTATTTTTTATGCCTTCCTCCAACAGATGAACCATCCAGGGAATTCGTTCTATCAGCGTTACAGATCTTGAAACTGCTGCCAACTCAAGAGAGTCTCTGCCAAAACCTGTCGTTGCATCCAAAACAGAACAATTGGCTGGAACCCCTTTCATGCACCTGGTTAAATTGCTCTTTTTTTTATTTGCAGCCCATTCTAAAAAATTGCAGAAAATTGGCTTGGTCTTAGACCGCAAGCCCAACTGCAGATAACTGCTTTTTTCTTCTACTTTAAGAAAATATTGATCTTCTGTATCGCTAACATTTTTTAAGGCTTCCTTTCTTGAAGAGGCTTTTAAACCGAGCTGAACAGAAATTTTTTCAGCTTTAGCTTTTAATGAATTTGTATCATAGATAACCGTAGACAGCATCAGATCCAAAAGAGTATCAGCAGGAGTCCTAAAACAATCCTATAAACAACAAAAGGTGTGAAGCCTATCCGATCTAAAATTTTAAGGAAAATGTCTATAGAGAAATATGCCACAAAGAAGGATATCAAAATTGAAAGCAGCAGTTTGTCTGCTTGAACAACCAACTGATTAAAATTTAATTTAATAATCTCTGAAAATGCAATTGCTCCAATTGTAGGTATTGCCAGCAAGAAACTGAATTTAGCAGCCGCTTCTCTGCTAATACCTAAAAAAAGTGCTGCAGAAATGGTTATTCCAGATCTAGAAGTTCCTGGAATTAAGGCCAAACATTGTGAAACACCAATAACAAGAGATTGAATGAGAGATATTGAGTTCAAGTTATTGGATTTAGAGTTTGCTTTATCAGCAACATATAACACAACCCCAAAAATAATAGTTGCATAAGCAATTATAAGCGGATTCCTAAGGTAAAGATCAACCAAATCTCTTGATAAGAATCCTATAAGCAATATAGGACAGACGGCTACAAAAATATTCACCAGAAGTTTTGTACCGTCCTTATGTTCTTCTTTGAGGGTAAATCCCATAAGCATCGCTTCAACTTCTTTTCTAAAATAGATTGTTGCAGCGAAAAGCGTACCTAAATGAACCGAAACATCAAAAAGAATGTCTTGTTCTTCTGACTGAAGGTATTCCCCTAGTATTATCAAATGAGCTGAACTGGATACCGGTAAAAACTCGGTTATGCCTTGAATGAAGGAGAGAAAAATTAAGTCTAGAATCTCCATCAAGACTTCCTCCACTGCTCTTCACCAGAAAGATATATGGGCAAGAGATGACTGGGATCTAGCACTTCCATTTTTTCTAACTTATTTATACATATTTCCAATAAGTCCGATGCGTTAGGAAGGTTTAAATGCACATTTCTAGAAAATTTATTCAGGAGAGGAGCAACCAAACTGCATCCATCACCAACGAAGTGGGTTTTTGCATTGGCTGTCTTGCAATTAAATTCAGCCAAGGAAATCATCGAAATTTTTGAATCCAACAATCCATTCTGGTTGTAAGAATAATCTCCAACGTACAGTTGTTTCATTCGAGCATCAATTAGAGAAATTACTTTCTCACAATTAAACTCCTTATAAACTTTATGAGCCAAAACATCCAAACTGGAAACTTGTATTGTTTTTAGATTGTTGCTGAAAGCCAAACCTTGAGCAGTTGAACAAGCGAGTCTAATGCCCGTAAAGGAACCGGGTCCGCATCCTACGCCTATTGCATCAAGTTTTGATAATTTTGTATCTGCACTCTCCAATATATTTTTTATTTCTTTTAGCAGCCTCTCTGTGTGCTGCTTAGGAATAATTTCGTGGAAGTAAAATTCTTTTCCATTCGATAACAATGCTAAAGAGCAGGCATCACTCGATGTCTCTATGGCAAGGATATTGGGCATTACTGAATACTTATTTTCTCAAGTATATTTTGCGAGACCACGCTTGGTGCGTCTGAGCCTGAAACTTGAATGTACTTTATTGAGTTTGATTGCTCAGTGTAAAACGAAATTAAAGGAGACGTTTGATTGGTATAAACTTTGAGTCTATCTTTTACCGTCTCTGGTTTGTCGTCCTCTCTTTGTATCAACGATTCACCGGTTGCATCATCTTTGCCTTCTACTTTAGGGGGATTAAACGTAACGTGGTAATTCCTTCCAGAACCTGGGTGCATTCTCCTGCCGGACATTCTACTAATTATTTCTTCGTCTGGAACATCGATTTCTATAACAAAATCTATTTCTATAGACCGATTAACAAGGGCTTCAGCTTGAGGTATGGTTCTTGGGAAACCATCGAAGAGAAATCCGTTCTTGCAGTCAGGTAAATTTATCCTCTCTTCTACCAAGCCTACAATAACCTCGTCAGAAACCAATATTCCAGCATCCATCAATGCTTTTGCTTCTTTCCCTAGATCAGTTTCAGCTTCTACTGCTTCTCTGA
>Ga0209830_10001667_pt1 | contig 19118 bp, 15 predicted proteins | sample ArcticOcean_MG_C_12_FD_187439 | JGI IMG/M metagenome (GOLD analysis project Ga0209830, IMG submission 187439) | Marine microbial communities from western Arctic Ocean - ArcticOcean_MG_CB8_130 (SPAdes) (version 2) | ecosystem: Environmental > Aquatic > Marine > Oceanic | place: Arctic Ocean...
TTCCTATCATCATGGGTTCTGCTACTAAAGCATTAGAAGGTGACCAGTCAGATATAGGTGAGCCAGCAATTCTTAAATTGGCTGAAGCGTTAGATAGCTATTTCCCAGAACCAGTAAGAGCAATTGATGGTGCATTTTTAATGCCAGTAGAAGATGTGTTCTCGATCTCAGGCCGAGGCACTGTAGTGACTGGGCGTGTTGAACGTGGGGTTGTGAAAATTAATGAAGAAATTGAAATTGTTGGTTTAAAAGATACGGTAAAAACAATTTGTACAGGTGTTGAAATGTTCCGTAAATTACTTGATCAAGGTCAAGCAGGAGATAACGTAGGTGTGTTACTTCGTGGAACAGCTCGTGAGGATGTTGAACGTGGGCAGGTTTTATGTAAACCAGGCTCAATAAAGCCACACACTAAATTCACAGCAGAAATTTATTGTTTAAGTAAGGACGAAGGTGGAAGACATACTCCATTCTTTAATGGATATCGCCCACAATTTTACTTTAGAACAACAGATGTAACTGGTGCAGTTGAATTGCCAGAAGGAACAGAAATGGTAATGCCAGGAGATAACGTATCAATTACTGGAACACTAATTGCCCCAATTGCTATGGAAGAAGGTCTGCGATTTGCTATTCGTGAAGGCGGAAGAACCGTTGGCTCTGGTGTGGTGGTAAAAGTTATTGAATAGAGATTGGGGTTAAACCTAGGCCAGTAGCTCAATTGGTAGAGTATCGGTCTCCAAAACCGAGGGTTGGGGGTTCGAAGCCCTCCTGGCCTGCCAACAAAAGGAAGCGAAGTGGGAGTGAGTATTAATATTAGATTAGGGTTATCATTTTTATTTTTAGGGGCTGGATTGCTAGGATTTTATATGCTTTCTGGGCAACCTATGGTGCTAAGAATTTTATCTGTATTAGCAGGTATAGGGGCATTCATTGCTGTATTTTGGACAACATCTCAAGGCCAGCAAGCTATTAGATTTTTAGGTGAAGCCATTACAGAAGCAAAAAAAGTTGTTTGGCCGACAAGAAAAGAAACAATACAAATGACTATGATAGTTTTTATTTTAGTTGTAATCATGGCTATTTTTCTTGCTTTTATCGATATTGGTTTTTCATATATTATAAATTTGTTATTAGGGCGAGGTAAGTAATGGATATATTGAACCAAACTGACCAAACTGACCAAACTGACCAAACTGACCAAACTGATAAAACAGTTAATGCTTTAATGTCAAAACGTTGGTATGCAGTGCAAGCGTTTTCAGGATATGAAAAAATTGTACAAAAAGGACTATTAGAGCGTATTGCTCAGTCTAAAATCAGTGATCAATTTGGTGAAATATTAGTTCCTGTCGAAGAAGTAGTTGAAATGAAATCAGGACAAAAGAAAGTAACTGAGAGAAGACTTTACCCTGGATATGTATTGGTGCAAATGGAAATGAATGACGATAGTTGGCATTTAGTAAAAAGCAACCCTAAAGTGACAGCATTTATTGGAGGAAGTGGTACAAAGCCAGCACCTATAACAAACAAAGAAGTCGAGATTATTTTACAAAAAATGGACGATAGTAAAGTAAACCCAACTCAAAAATTAACTTTTGAGGTAGGTGAGTCAATAAGAGTTGTTGACGGCCCTTTTAAAGATTTTTCTGGCACGGTAGACACGATTGATTATGAAAAAAACAAACTTCGTGTATCGGTTGTAATATTTGGACGAGCTACCCCTGTAGAACTTGAATTCGGACAGATAGAAAAAGAAGTTTAAAAATTATTTGGGAGCTTTTAATTTTTTAAAAGCGTTTGAACCAAAATTTAGGAGAGTAAAAAGATGGCAAAAAAAATTGAGGGTTATATAAAGCTTCAGATTCCAGCTGGGAAAGCAAATCCAAGTCCACCGGTTGGACCAGCTTTGGGCCAACGTGGATTGAATATTATGGATTTTTGTAAGGCTTTTAATGCAGCTACACAGAAAGTTGAACCAGGTTTACCGATTCCTGTGGTAATTACCGCATTTTCAGATAAAAGTTTTACTTTTATTATGAAAACACCCCCTGCTTCAATTTTACTTAAAAAAGCAGCGAAGCTAACTAAGGGATCTCCAGTTCCGCATACAAATAAAGTAGGGAAAATTACACGAGCTCAAGCAGAAGAAATTGCTACAACTAAAATGCCCGACTTAACAGCAGCTGATATGGATGCTGCAGTGAGAACTATTGCAGGTAGTGCAAGAAGTATGGGTATTGATGTGGAGGGTGTGAAATGAGTACAAGTAAAAGACTTAAATCTTTAATTGAGAAAGTTGATAGGGATAAGTTATATCCAGTATTAGATGGCCTTAATTTAGTGAAGGAAACAGCTAAAGCTAAATTTGATGAATCTGTAGACGCAGCTATAAATCTCGGTATTGATGCAAAAAAATCAGATCAAGCAGTTAGGGGTGCTCTAGTACTTCCAAATGGAACAGGTAAAACAAATCGTGTAGCAGTATTTGCTCAGGGTGAAGCGGCAGAAGCAGCAAAAAAAGCAGGGGCTGATATCGTTGGATTTGAAGACTTAGCTGAACAAGTAAAAAAAGGGGTAATGGATTTTGATGTAGTAATAGCGACTCCTGATGCTATGAAAATCGTCGGTACATTAGGGCAGGTATTAGGTCCAAGAGGGTTGATGCCAAACCCTAAGGTTGGGACAGTAACCCCGGATACTGAAAAAGCTGTAAAAAATGCTAAAGCAGGTCAGGTGCAATATAGAACAGATAAGGCTGGAATTATTCATTGTACAATTGGACGAGCGTCATTTAGTTCTGATCAATTACAAGGAAATTTAACAGCTTTGCTTGGTGAAATTAGCAAGGCAAAGCCAAAAGATGTTAAAGGTGTATTTATAAAAAAATTATCGGTCTCGAGCTCGATGGGAGTCGGTGTTCGAATAGACCAAACAAGCTTATTAAATTAGGTTTGATGAATTTTGTGGAATATATTTTTTCACAATAAAGAGCTTTGGGTTCATTGATAAGTTTTTTCAATGAAGTTGTCAAAGACCGTAGGTACGAAAGTTTAATTTAGATATTTAAACCTACGCAGATGGCGAATCCCCTTAAGGATAATATCCTGACAGAGGTCGTCGTTTTAGTCGGTATTAGGAAACTAATACTTTTATTTAACGAAAGGAGAAGACCTTGAGTCTGAATCTTGATAAAAAAAAGGCAGTTGTAGCTGAAGTTAGTAAGCAGATTGAGAATGCTCAATCTATGATACTTGCTGAGTATCGTGGGGTTGGCGTTCAAGATATGACAATTTTAAGGGCAGAAGCAAGAAAATCAGGCGTATATCTTAAAGTGCTGAAGAATAATTTGGTTAAAATAGCAGTTGAGAATACCCCATTTTCGTCACTATCAGAAGATATGGTAGGCCCTTTATTATTTGGAATATCTGAAGATCCTGTGTCAGCCGCAAAGATTTTAAATGACTTTGCAAAGACAAATGAATTATTTACTATCAAAACAGGTGCAATGCCGAATAAAAAAATGGATGCTGGAGCAATTAAAGCTCTTGCTTCTTTACCAAGTCGAGAAGAATTATTAGCGAAATTGATGGGAACTATGCAGGCGCCAATTTCAAAATTTGTTCGTACATTAAATGAAGTACCAACAAAATTTGTAAGAGGTATTGCAGCAGTTCGAGATCAGAAACCCGCATAATTTATTGTATTAGACTTAATTAAAACTATTAGGAGTATTAAAAGTATGGCTATTTCAAAAGAAGACATATTAGAAGGTATAAGTGGAATGTCAGTTCTAGATTTATCAGAATTGATTAAAGAGATGGAAGAGAAGTTCGGCGTTTCTGCAGCAGCAGTAGCAGCTGCTCCAGCAGCTGCTGCGGGCGGTGGCGATGCTGTGGCAGCTGAAGAAAAGACTGAATTTGATCTTCATTTAACTGCTATTGGTGACAACAAGGTAAATACTATTAAAGCAGTTCGTGAAATTACAGGCCTCGGCTTAAAAGAAGCTAAAGATATTGTTGATGCTGCGCCTAAAGTTGTTAAAGAAACTTTAGATAAAGCCTCTGCTGAAGAAGCTTTGAAAAAACTAACCGATGCTGGCGCAACAGGCGAGTTGAAATAATTTAAACTTAATTTGAAGGTTGTCTTTAATTTAATAAAGACAACCTTCATTTATTTTTAATAACTGATTTTTTATATAACAAGAAATTTAATTTTAGTTTTTTGTTATATAAATTCTTAACTTTGGAGATGCAATGAGTTATTCCTTTACTGAAAAAAAACGTATTAGAAAAAGTTTTGCAAAAAGAGAAACTGTTTTAGAAATACCATATCTTTTAGCATTGCAACTTCAATCTTATAAGGCATTTCTTCAACAAGAAATTAAACCAGAAGATCGAACCGATTCAGGTCTTCAATCAACTTTTAATACACTCTTCCCAATTTCAAGTCACGCAGGTTTTGCAAGGTTAGATTATGTAAGTTACACCTTAGGACAGGAAGAGTTTGAAGTAAAAGAATGCCAACAAAGAGGCCTCACATATGAAGTGGTTTTAAAAGCTAAAGTACGCCTGACTCTTTACGATAGGGAGTCTGGTGAGAAAAAGGTAATTAAAGATACCAAAGAAGAAGAAGTTTATATGGGAAAAATTCCTTTGATGACACAAAATGGTTCTTTTGTGATTAATGGAACTGAAAGAGCAATTGTTTCTCAATTACATCGTAGTCCAGGAGTATTTTTTGAGCATGATAAAGGAAAGACTCATAGTTCTGGAAAATTATTGTTTTCTGCAAGAATCATTCCTTATCGAGGTTCTTGGTTAGATTTTGAATTTGATCCTAAAGACTATTTGTATTTTAGGATTGATCGTAGAAGAAAAATGCCTGTTACAACTCTGCTAAAGGCATTAGGACTTTCATCAGAAGAAATCTTATCTACCTTTTATGATTTTGAAAATTTTCATGTAAAAAGTAAAAAGGCTTCAATGGAGCTAGTTCCTGAGAGGTTGAGGGGGGAGATTTCAAAGAGAGATTATAAGGATAAAAAAGGCAACCTGATTGTTGCTAAAGAAAAAAGAATTACAGCTAAACATGTTAGAGAAATTGAAAATAAAGCTTCTCTAGTAATACCAGTAGCACCAGAAGATTGTATCGGTAAAAAAATTGCTAAAGCAATTGTAGACACTGAAACCGGCGAAGTTATTGCTGAAACAAATGCAGAAATAACTGAAGAGTTATTTGAAAAAATTCTTGAATCAGGCGTTGATTCATTCAACACGCTTTACTCAAATGACCTTGATCATGGTGATTATATATCACAAACTTTGTCAACAGATGAGGTGCCAGATCAATATAGTGCTCAAGTAGCAATTTACAGAATGATGAGACCTGGTGAGCCTCCAACAGAAGATTCAGTCCAATCTTTATTCGCAGGATTATTTTTTAATCCGGATCGATATGATTTATCAAATGTTGGGCGGATGAAATTTAATCGACGAGCATTTCCTAAGGCTTATGATCAATATGCTAATTGGTTAAAACGCTTTTATGATGCTGAAGGGGAAAAAACAATTGAAGGTTCTCCCGTACTATCGCGTGAAGATATTTTAGCTGTTGTATGTCTTCTTGTAGAGTTAAAAAATACGCGTGGAGATATTGATGATATTGATCATCTTGGTAATCGTCGGATTCGTTCAGTTGGCGAGCTAGTAGAAAATCAATTTAGAACTGGGCTGGTAAGAGTTGAAAGAGCAGTGAAAGAACGTTTAGGTCAGGCGGAAGCAGATAATTTAATGCCAACTGATCTTATAAACTCTAAGCCAATTGCAAGTGCTATTAAGGAATTCTTTGGCTCTTCACAGCTTTCGCAATTTATGGACCAAACAAATCCATTATCAGAGATTACTCATAAAAGAAGAATTTCTGCATTGGGCCCTGGAGGGTTAACCCGAGAAAGAGCTGGTTTTGAAGTTAGAGATGTCCATTCGACTCATTATGGCCGTGTTTGCCCAATTGAAACTCCGGAAGGTCCAAATATTGGCCTAATCAATTCTCTTGCATTATATGCAAGAACTAATGAATACGGATTTCTTGAAACTCCATATAGAAGAGTTGAAGGCGGAAAAGTAACAGCTAATATTGATTACTTATCAGCAATTGAAGAAAGTGATTATACAATTGCTCAAGCAAATTCAGATTTAGACGCAAAAGGAAAATTTAAAGAGAGCCAAGTGTCTTCAAGATTTAAAAATGAATTTACTATGGCCGATAACGATAAAATTGATTACATGGATGTAGCGCCTGGTCAAATTGTATCAGTAGCAGCTTCGTTAATTCCATTTTTAGAGCATGATGATGCAAATAGAGCTTTAATGGGAGCTAATATGCAAAGACAAGCAGTCCCATGTTTGCGAGCAGAGAAAGCATTGGTTGGAACTGGGATTGAGCGAACTGTAGCTACAGATTCGGGAACAACTGTTCAAGCTAAACGAGGTGGAATTGTCGATTACGTTGATTCAAGAAGGGTAGTTGTTAAGGTTAATGAAAAAGAAACAGCACAGAATGAAATTGGTGTTGATATCTATAATCTAACTAAATATACCCGTTCAAATCAAAATACAACGATTAACCAAAAGCCATTAGTCAAAATAGGAGAGAAAATTCAGCGTGGAGATGTTATTGCTGACGGCGCATCAACCGATATTGGCGAATTAGCTCTTGGTCAGAATATGTTGATAGGCTTTATGCCATGGAATGGTTATAACTTTGAAGATTCAATTTTAATATCAGAAAAAGTTGTTGCAGAGGATAGATATACTTCAATTCATATTGAAGAATTACAAGTATTAGCAAGAGATACGAAGCTTGGTTCAGAAGAGATTACACAAGATATTTCAAACCTGTCTGAAAGAATGATAGGGCGACTAGATGAATCAGGCATTATTTATATTGGTGCAGAGGTTGAGTCTGGCGATGTATTGGTAGGTAAAGTAACTCCAAAAGGAGAAACTCAACTAACTCCAGAAGAGAAATTATTAAGAGCTATTTTTGGTGAAAAAGCATCTGATGTTAAAGATACTAGTTTGAGAGTTCCGTCAGGTATGTCTGGAACAATTATTGACGTTCAGGTTTTTACTCGAGAGGGTATTGATAGGGACGATCGTGCAAACACCATTATAAGTGCACAGCTTGAAGCTTACCAACAAGATTTAGCTGATCAATTAAGAATTGTTGAAGACGATACTTTTACAAGAGTTGAAAAAGCTGTTCTTAATAAATCTGTAGTTGGCGGACCTAAACCTTTGAAAAAGGGAGACCAGATTACTAAAGAGATCTTGTCTGAAATTGGTCGATATGAATGGTTTGATATTCGTTTAAAAGAAGATAAGGATTCAAAGCAATTAGAAACATTAAAAGAAAACTTAACTAGAGCAAAAAAAGAATTTGATAGTAGATTTCAAGAGAAGAAACGTAAATTAACGCAAGGCGATGAATTGCCTCCCGGTGTTCAGAAAATGGTTAAAGTTTATTTAGCCGTAAAAAGAAGAATTCAGCCAGGTGACAAGATGGCAGGACGACATGGAAATAAAGGTGTAATTTCTAAAATCGCTCCAGAAGAAGATATGCCTTACATGGCTGATGGAACAACATTAGATATTGTTTTAAATCCACTTGGGTTGCCATCAAGAATGAATATTGGACAACTTCTTGAGGTTCATTTAGGGTGGGCTGCAAAAGGGCTTGGGGATAGAATAAATGAAATGCTTCAAAAAGAAGAAAAAATCTCTGAAGTTAGAAGCTACCTTGAAAAAATTTATAATGAGTCATCAGGTAAGTCAGAAGAAATTAAATCGTTAAAAGATAATGAAGTAAAAGAACTGGCTTTAAATTTATCAGGTGGCGTCCCTTTTGCAACACCTGTATTTGATGGCGGTGCAGAATCAGATATCCAGCAGATGTTAGATTTAGCTTATCCAGATAACAGTGATCATACTAAGATGCTAGATTTTGCTGCGAAAAAAACTCAAGTCAAGCTATATGATGGTAGAACTGGAGAAGCCTTTGAAAGACATGTAACAGTTGGCTATATGCACGTGTTAAAACTCCATCATTTAGTTGATGACAAAATGCATGCTAGATCGACAGGGCCTTATTCTCTAGTGACGCAACAACCACTAGGAGGTAAGGCTCAATTTGGTGGTCAACGATTCGGTGAGATGGAGGTATGGGCTTTAGAAGCTTACGGGGCATCTTATACGCTTCAAGAAATGCTCACTGTTAAATCAGATGATGTTACAGGTAGAACGAAAGTATATGAAAATATTGTTAAAGGTGAACATAAGATAGATGCAGGTATGCCTGAATCATTCAATGTTTTAACCAAAGAAATTCGTTCATTAGCAATTGATATTGACCTAGATAGAAACTAAGGAGATCACACATGAAAGCATTACTAGATCTATTTAAACAGACTTCACAGCAAGAAGAATTTGATGCAATTAAAATTGCGTTAGCATCTCCAGAAAAAATCAGGTCTTGGTCTTTTGGCGAAGTAAAAAAACCAGAGACTATTAATTATAGAACCTTCAAACCTGAAAGGGATGGGCTTTTCTGCGCAAAGATTTTTGGCCCAACGAAAGATTATGAATGCTTATGCGGAAAATATAAGAGGCTGAAGCATCGCGGGGTCATATGTGAGAAATGTGGTGTGGAAGTTACTTTGTCTAAAGTTAGGCGCGAGCGAATGGGCCATATAGATCTTGCAAGTCCTGTTGCACATATTTGGTTTCTTAAAAGTTTACCAAGTCGCTTGGGAATGGTTCTTGATATTCCTTTAAGAGATATAGAAAGAGTCCTTTATTTTGAAGCCTATATGGTTATTGATCCAGGAATGGTTCCAGAGCTCAAGCGCGGCCAATTATTATCTGAAGAAGATTACATGGCTAAAGTTGAAGAATTTGGCGATGAGTTTAATGCTGCAATGGGGGCCGCAGGAGTTAAGGAGTTATTAAAAGCAATTAAGATTCATGAGGTAGTTGAAGAATTACATGTGGAATTAAAGGCAACAAGTTCTGAAGCTAAACAAAAAAAACTTGCAAAAAGATTAAAAGTTTTAGAGGCTTTTAAGAGCTCTGGAATTAAACCAGAATGGATGATATTGGATATTTTACCTGTATTACCGCCCGAGTTAAGACCTTTGGTCCCTCTGGATGGGGGAAGATTTGCAACCTCTGATTTGAATGACTTGTATAGAAGAGTTATTAATAGAAATAATCGACTTCGTCGCTTACTAGATTTAAGAGCACCTGAAATCATTGTAAAGAACGAAAAAAGAATGTTACAAGAGTCGGTAGATTCTTTACTTGATAATGGTCGGCGCGGAAAAGTAATGACAGGGGCAAACAAGAGACCCCTAAAATCATTAGCTGACATGATAAAGGGTAAAGGTGGTCGATTCAGACAGAATTTACTAGGTAAACGCGTAGATTATTCTGGCCGTTCAGTTATTGTTGTTGGCCCACAATTGAAATTACATCAATGCGGGTTACCAAAAAAAATGGCACTCGAACTATTTAAACCTTTTATCTTTAACAAATTAGAGATGTTAGGTTTGGCTACAACCATTAAAGCAGCCAAGAAAAAAGTTGAAGAAGAAGGTCCAGAGGTATGGGATATTTTGGAGGATGTAATTAGAGAGCATCCAGTCCTTTTAAATAGAGCACCAACCCTTCACAGGCTTGGTATTCAGGCTTTTGAACCAGTATTAATTGAAGGTAAAGCTATTCAGCTTCACCCATTGGTTTGTGCAGCTTTTAATGCAGATTTTGATGGCGACCAAATGGCTGTTCATGTTCCATTATCTCTCGAGGCTCAAATGGAAGCGAGAACGCTGATGTTAGCATCTAACAATATTTTATCTCCTGCAAATGGCGAGCCTATTATTGTGCCATCACAAGATATTGTTTTAGGACTCTATTATTTAACTAGAGAGAAAATTGCAGCAAAAGGTGAAGGTATGAAATTTGCCGATGTTGACGAAGCAAGACGCGCTTATGATAATGGTAATGTAGATCTGCACGCTAGGGCTACAGTTAGAATTAATGAATATGAAATGAATTTTGATAATAGTACTACTTTAAAAGTTAACAGATATGAAACAACTGTAGGTAGGGCTTTATTGTCAGAAATTTTACCAGCTGGGCTATCCTTTGATTTAATTAATAAAAGCCTAAAGAAAAAAGAAATATCAAATCTTATTAATGTTGGATTTAGAAAAATAGGAATTCGCGATACAGTAATTCTTGCAGATAACTTGAAAAATATGGGTTATAAGTATGCTACAAAAGCGGGAATGTCTATTTCTGTTCATGACATGAAGATACCAGCCGAAAAAGAACAATTACTGGAAGATGCAAGGTCCGAGGTACAAGAAATTGAAGACCAATATTCTTCTGGACTTGTTACCCAAGGTGAGAGATATAATAAAGTAGTAGATATATGGGGCCGTACCGGCGATAAAGTAGCTGATGCAATGATGAAACAATTGCAAGATGAGCCAGTAATCGACGTAGACGGGAAACCCGTGAATGACGAGAAAGGAAACCCAATGCGTCAGGAGTCATTCAATGCTATCTATATGATGGCTGATTCAGGTGCTAGGGGATCTGCAGCTCAAGTTAGACAGTTGGCAGGAATGCGAGGCTTAATGGCTAGACCAGATGGTTCAATTATTGAGACTCCAATTACAGCAAACTTTCGTGACGGATTAAATGTTCTGCAATACTTTATATCTACTCATGGGGCACGGAAAGGCTTAGCAGATACCGCCCTTAAAACAGCAAATTCTGGCTATTTAACAAGAAGATTAGTCGATGTAACCCAGGATCTTGTAGTTACAGAGCTTGATTGTGAAACAGAGGATGGCCTTTTAACCAAGGCATTAGTTAAAGGCGGTGAGACAGTTACGCCACTGAGCGATAGAATTCTAGGTAGAGTTTCTGCATTCGATATAATAAATCCAGAGACACAAGAGATTCTTTATAATGCAGGTATTCTTTTAGGCGAAGATGAAGTTGAAAAAATTGAAGTCCTTGGGATAGATGAGGTAACTGTAAGAACTGCACTTACTTGTAAGACACGTTACGGCATTTGTGCCAAATGTTATGGGCGAGATCTTGGCCGAGGTAATTTAATCAACCAAGGTGAAGCAGTTGGGGTTATAGCGGCGCAATCAATTGGTGAGCCTGGAACCCAACTTACTATGAGAACATTCCATATTGGTGGAGCTGTATCAAGAGCTGCATCAGTAAGTCAGATTGAAAATAAATCTGCAGGTAAGGTGAGATTTCAAGCAATGAGATTGGTTACAAATGTAAATGGTGAGAAAGTGGTTATCTCAAGAAATGGTGAATTTATAATTGAAGATGATTCTGCAAGAGAGCGAGAGCGACACAAAGTTCCTTACGGCGCAACTTTATTAGCAAATGATGCACAAGTAGTAAAGGCTGGAATGGTAATGGCTACTTGGGACCCTCATAATAGACCAATTATTTCTGAGTATGATGGCGTTGCAAAATTCGAGAATGTTGTTGAGGGCGTGTCGGTAGCTAAACAAATAGATGATGTTACTGGATTGTCAACGCTTGTTGTTACTGAATCTAAGCAAAAAGTTGGCCAATCAAAAGGACTAAGGCCACAAATTAAATTACTAGATAGTAAAGGTAAAGAAGTAAAATTAAATAATACAGAGAACTCAGTTAACGTAACATTCCAACTGGGCTACATCATTACTGTTACAGACAATCAAGTAGTTAAGAAAGGCGATATAATAGCAAGAATCCCTCAGGAATCCTCTAAAACTAGAGATATAACTGGTGGCTTGCCAAGAGTAGCAGAACTATTTGAGGCTCGCTCTCCTAAAGATGCTGGTGTTTTAGCTGAGAATACCGGTACAGTTTCTTTTGGTAAGGATACAAAGGGTAAGCAACGTTTGGTTATTACTGATTCTGATGGGAATGCTAGCGAATTTTTAATTCCTAAAGATAAACATGTAACAGCGCATGATGGCCAGGTAGTTACTAAGGGTGAGGTTATTGTTGATGGACCAGCAGACCCAGCCGATATTTTAAGGCTTCAAGGTAGAGAGGCTCTTGCAAGATACATCATTGATGAAGTTCAAGATGTATATAGATTACAAGGGGTGAAAATAAATGATAAGCATATTGAAGTTATAGTAAGACAAATGCTTAGACGAGTAAGGATTACCAAAGCTGGTGATACATCATTTATTAATGGAGAAGAGCTTGAGCGCGCAGAGGTATTTAAAGTAAATGATCTTATGAAAGCTGATAAGAAAAAAGAAGCTGAATTTGAGGCTGTTTTAAAAGGTATTACAAAAGCATCACTTTCAACAGATTCATTTATTTCTGCGGCATCTTTCCAAGAAACCACTCGTGTTTTAACAGAAGCTGCGATTTTAGGTAAGCGAGATTCTTTAAGAGGGTTAAAAGAGAATGTAATAGTTGGTCGATTAATTCCTGCAGGGACTGGATTAGCGTATCATCTCAATAGAAAACAAGTTGCTGATGCAAAAATGAATGCAAAGAATGGATTAGTAGATGGTAAAGAAGGGGAAATGAGTAATTTAGAAAAAGCAGAAGAAGCATTTGCTCCACCTGCCGAGAGCAAGAAAACAGAAACAGAAATAGTGAATGAGAATTCAACCATTCAAGAATCTGTTGATAAAGATCTAGAGATTAAAGAGCCAACTAAGTAATTTAAGTTGACATTATGAGCGAAGCAAAATAAAATTCTGGACTTTTCAGGAATTAATTTCTGGAAAAGTTTAGAATTGGATTTTTTTTAATAAAAGTATATTAAATAAAAGGATAGGTAATGCCTACAATTAATCAGTTAATACGTAAGCCTAGGAAGAGAATTATTGAAAAGAGTAAGGTTCCTGCGCTTGAAGCGTCCCCACAAAAAAGAGGGGTTTGTACGCGCGTGTATACCACTACACCAAAAAAACCAAATTCTGCTTTAAGAAAAGTAGCTAAGGTTCGCTTAACTACTGGATACGAAGTGATTAGTTATATTGGCGGTGAAGGGCATAACCTGCAGGAGCATTCAGTTGTTTTACTTCGTGGCGGCCGAGTGAAAGATTTACCTGGCGTTAGATACCATATGGTTCGAGGGAATTTAGATACTTCAGGAGTAAAAGATAGGAAACAAGGTCGTTCTAAATATGGGACTAAACGCCCAAAAGAATCTTAATTTAAATATAGAGGTTACAAGATATGCCAAGACGTAGAGAAGTTCCAAAAAGACTCATCCTTCAAGATCCAAAATTTGGAAGCCAAGAGGTATCTAAGTTTGTAAATGTATTGATGACTAGCGGCAAAAAATCGGTTGCAGAAAGATTAATTTATGGTGCATTCGATCAAATACAAACAAAAAGTGGTAAGGATCCAATTGAAGTATTTTCATTAGCTATTGAAAATTTAAAACCATTAGTAGAGGTAAAGAGTAGGCGTGTAGGTGGAGCAAACTATCAGGTACCAGTTGAGGTAAGGCCTTCACGACGAGCAGCTCTTGCGATGAGGTGGTTGAGAGATGCATCGAGGAAAAGAGGTGAAAAATCAATGGATCTCCGCTTAGCAGCTGAACTTATGGAAGCTTCTGAGAATAAAGGGTCAGCGATGAAAAAAAGAGAAGAAGTTCATCGTATGGCTGAAGCAAACAAAGCCTTCTCACATTTCCGTTTTTAATTTTGTTAAAGGTATAATTAAGTGGCTCGAATAACCCCCATTGAACGTTACAGAAATATAGGTATTAGTGCTCATATTGATGCTGGTAAAACAACAACAACAGAGAGAGTTTTGCTATATACAGGTGTTAATCACAAAATTGGTGAAGTGCATGATGGCGCGGCAACCATGGATTGGATGGAGCAAGAGCAAGAAAGAGGAATAACAATTACCTCTGCTGCTACAACATGCTTCTGGAAAGGGATGAGTAATCAGTTTGAACAACATCGTATCAACATTATCGACACCCCTGGCCACGTTGACTTTACAATTGAAGTTGAGCGTTCAATGCGTGTTTTAGATGGAGCTTGTATGGTTTATTGTGCAGTTGGAGGAGTCCAGCCACAATCAGAAACTGTATGGCGTCAAGCAAATAAATATAAAGTCCCTCGACTTGCATTTGTAAACAAAATGGATCGTGCTGGAGCAGACTTTTTTAAAGTTTATGATCAAATGAAGTCAAGATTAAAAGCAAACCCAATCCCTATCCAAGTTCCAATTGGGGCTGCCGAGACCTTTGCGGGCGTTGTTGATCTTGTAAAAATGAAAGCAATTATTTGGAATGAGGCAGATAATGGAGTTACTTTTGAGTATAAGGATATACCATCTGAATTAGTTGATACTTGTAAAAAGTGGCGAGATAATATGATAGAAACGGCTGCTGAAGCAAATGAAGATTTAATGAATAAATATATTGAGACAGGGGACTTGTCTGAAGTAGAAATAAAACAAGGGATACGAATTAGAACCTTAGCGAATGAAATTGTTCCTATGGTATGTGGATCAGCATTTAAAAACAAAGGTGTTCAAGCAATGCTTGATGGGGTAATTGAATACATGCCTTCACCTATTGATATAGATGAAACTCCGGGTGAGGATGAATCAGGCAACGCAATCACATGTAAACCATCAGATGATGCACCATTTGCTGCCTTAGGGTTTAAAATTGCAACAGACCCATTTGTTGGCCAATTAATTTTCTTTAGAGTTTATTCAGGGGTGGTCAAAGCTGGCGATACAGTATTAAATTCAATTAATGGGAAAAAAGAGCGGATCGGACGTATTCTTCAGATGCATGCTAATAATCGTGAAGAAATTAAAGAAGTTCGTGCAGGTGATATAGCTGCAGCCGTTGGATTGAAAGATGTTACTACGGGTGAAACGCTTTGTGATTTAAAAAAACCAATTATTCTTGAACGTATGATTTTTCCAGAACCAGTAATCCATGTTGCGGTAGAACCAAAAACGAAAGCAGATCAAGAAAAAATGGGAATTGCTTTGGGAAGGCTTGCTCAAGAAGATCCTTCGTTTAGGGTTAAAACAGACGAGGAAACTAATCAAACAATTATCTCAGGAATGGGAGAGCTTCATTTAGAAATTTTGGTTGACAGAATGAAGCGCGAATTTACGGTTGATGCAAATATAGGAGCACCTCAAGTAGCCTATCGTGAAGCAATTAAGAAAACAGTAGAAGCTGAAGGAAAATTCGTTAAACAATCTGGCGGTAAAGGCCAATATGGGCATGTATGGCTTAAGATTGAACCAAATGGTGCAGGAAAAGGCTACGAATTTATTGATGCAATAAAAGGCGGAGCAGTACCAAGAGAGTTCATACCTGCAGTAGATAAAGGCTTAAAAGAAACAATTACATCGGGCGTGCTAGCTGGATACCCAGTTGAGGATGTTAAAGTAACCCTTTTTGATGGATCGTTTCATGATGTTGACTCAAACGAGAATGCATTTAAAATGGCAGCATCATTTGCATTCAAAGATGGATGCAAAAAAGCAGACCCAATTATTTTAGAACCAATGATGGCGGTTGAAGTTGAAACTCCAGAAGAATATATGGGCGATGTGATGGGCGATTTATCTTCTAGGAGAGGAATTATTCAAGGAATGGATGATAATGCTACAGGAAAAGTACTTCGTTTAGAGGTTCCTCTTGCAGAGATGTTTGGATATTCAACTACTGTAAGATCTTTATCACAAGGACGAGCTACTTACTCGATGGAGTTTAAACATTACGCAGAAGCACCAAGAAATATTGCGGATGCAATTATTAATAAACAGTAATTTTAAGGACAATATATTATGGCTAAAGGTAAATTTGAGCGTACCAAACCACATGTTAACGTTGGCACTATTGGTCACGTTGATCATGGGAAAACTACACTAACAGCTGCAATCTCAACTGTACTAACTAAAAAGTTTGGTGGCGATGCAAAAAACTTTGCTGAAATTGATTCAGCTCCAGAAGAAAAAGCACGTGGTATAACAATTAATACTTCACACGTTGAATATGAAACAGATAAACGCCATTACGCTCACGTTGACTGTCCAGGCCATGCTGATTATGTAAAGAATATGATTACCGGTGCCGCTCAAATGGACGGTGCAATACTTGTGTGTTCTGCCGCTGACGGACCAATGCCACAAACACGCGAACATATTCTACTTGCAAGGCAAGTGGGTGTGCCTCATATTGTTGTGTTCTTGAATAAAGCCGATATGGTAGATGATAAAGAACTACTTGAATTAGTTGAGATGGAAGTACGTGAACTGCTTAGTAAATACGATTTCCCTGGGGATGATATTCCTATCATCATGGGTTCTGCTACTAAAGCATTAGAAGGTGACCAGTCAGATATAGGTGAGCCAGCAATTCTTAAATTGGCTGAAGCGTTAGATAGCTATTTCCCAGAACCAGTAAGAGCAATTGATGGTGCATTTTTAATGCCAGTAGAAGATGTGTTCTCGATCTCAGGCCGAGGCACTGTAGTGACTGGGCGTGTTGAACGTGGGGTTGTGAAAATTAATGAAGAAATTGAAATTGTTGGTTTAAAAGATACGGTAAAAACAATTTGTACAGGTGTTGAAATGTTCCGTAAATTACTTGATCAAGGTCAAGCAGGAGATAACGTAGGTGTGTTACTTCGTGGAACAGCTCGTGAGGATGTTGAACGTGGGCAGGTTTTATGTAAACCAGGCTCAATAAAGCCACACACTAAATTCACAGCAGAAATTTATTGTTTAAGTAAGGACGAAGGTGGAAGACATACTCCATTCTTTAATGGATATCGCCCACAATTTTACTTTAGAACAACAGATGTAACTGGTGCAGTTGAATTGCCAGAAGGAACAGAAATGGTAATGCCAGGAGATAACGTATCAATTACTGGAACACTAATTGCCCCAATTGCTATGGAAGAAGGTCTGCGATTTGCTATTCGTGAAGGCGGAAGAACCGTTGGCTCTGGTGTGGTGGTAAAAGTTATTGAATAGAGATATTGAATAAAAAGTTAGATTTTAAATAAAATAATACTCTGAAATGAGTATTCGCTCTTTAGAAGGATATAAGAAATGGATAGTCAGAAAATTAGAATTAGATTAAAAGCATTTGATTATAAATTAATTGATCAATCTGCTCAGGAGATTGTTGATACAGCAAAAAGAACTGGTGCCGTTGTTAAGGGGCCAGTCCCACTTCCCACCAGAATAGAAAGATTTGATTTATTAAGCTCCCCTCATGTCTATAAGAAAGCCCGAGATCAATTTGAAATTAGAACTCACCAAAGATTAATGGACATAGTAGACCCGACTGATAAAACAGTTGATGCTTTAATGAAATTAGATTTACCTGCAGGAGTCGATGTCGAAATAAAGTTGTAAGAAACGCAAGCGTTGGTATATAATAGCGCTCTTTTTAAAGAAACCGATCAATTGTAATCGGTTATCTTAATAATAATAATATAAGGAAAAGATCATGAGCTTAGGGCTTATTGGTCGCAAGATCGGGATGACCCGTGTATTTACTGTTGAAGGTAATTCAATTCCAGTAACTGTGCTAGAAGTTATTCCAAATCGCGTGACACAGATCAAGAATATCAAAAATGATGGTTATGAAAGCCTTCAGGTTGCTTACGGTCAAAAAAAACCGAATAAGCTATCTAAACCTTTAGCAGGGCATTATGCAAAAGTTGGAGCAGAGGCAGGAACTGGACTTCATGAGTTTAGAATTCCATCAGCTGACTTAGCAAACTTCACAACTGAATCTAAGAATACTGTTGAAATCTTTCAAGAAGGCCAAAAAGTAGATGTAACTGGCACCACTATTGGTAAAGGATTTCAGGGCGCTATTAAAAGACATCATTTTGCAGCACAACCAGCAACTCATGGCGTATCTATTTCACATAGACACTTAGGTGGGACAGGGCAATGCCAAGATCCAGGCCGAGTATTTCCGGGTAAAAAAATGCCAGGACATCTTGGAGATAAAAGAAGAACAACACAAAACCTTGAGGTTGTTCGAGTTGATGCGAAGAGAAATTTAATTCTAATTAAGGGTGCTGTCCCTGGTTCAAAAGGTTCAGATATAATGATAAGGCCTGCAGTTAAAGTTAAGGCGGGTGCTTAATGGAATTTAAAATATTAGATAATCAGGGTAAATTATCAAAAAAAACACTTATTGCATCCGATGCGATATTTGGCGAAGACTTTAATGAAGCTTTAATTCATAAATTAGTAGTGTCTTACATGTCAAATGCTCGTTCAGGAACGAGATCACAAAAAACAAGAGCTGAAGTAAAGCATAGTACCAGAAAGCCTTATAGACAAAAAGGAACTGGTAATGCAAGAGCTGGTATGACTTCGAGTCCAGTTTGGCGAGGTGGAGGTAGGGCATTTCCAAACAGAACAGATGAAAACTTTGTAAAGAAAATTAATAAAAAAGCTTATCGTGTAGGTATGAAATCTATCCTTTCGGAATTAGTTAGACAGGATCGCCTATCAATTGTTGAAGAATTTAAGGTTGAAGCACCTAAAACCAAAGCTTTTATTACGAAAATGAAATCACTAGGTGTTGCAGATAGAGTTTTAATTTTAGTTGATTCATTCGATGAAAATCTTTACTTAGCATCAAGAAATCTTCCACATATTTTAGTTATTGAAGCACGCTTTGCTGACCCAGTAAGTTTAGTGCACTTTCCAAAAGTTATTGCAACTACTGGTTCCGTGAAACAACTAGAGGAGATGTTTGCGTGAGTGAAGATAAGAAAGTAGCTGAGAAGAAAGTAGCTGAGAAGAAAGTAGCTGAGAAGAAAGTAGCTGAGAAGAAAGTAGCTGATAAATCACTACAATCAGTTTTATCTCCGCACGTCACTGAGAAGGCAACTATGGTTGCAGATAAGCTTAATCAGGTAATCTTTAAGGTAAGAAAAAATGCAACAAAAGTTCAAGTAAAAGAAGCAATTGAAACGATGTTTAAAGTAGATGTTAAAGCTGTAAATCTAATAAACGTTAAAGGTAAAACAAAAA
>Ga0209830_10001675_pt1 | contig 19080 bp, 20 predicted proteins | sample ArcticOcean_MG_C_12_FD_187439 | JGI IMG/M metagenome (GOLD analysis project Ga0209830, IMG submission 187439) | Marine microbial communities from western Arctic Ocean - ArcticOcean_MG_CB8_130 (SPAdes) (version 2) | ecosystem: Environmental > Aquatic > Marine > Oceanic | place: Arctic Ocean...
TACCAGATGGAACACAAATAGCAGAAGATGAGTATACGGCCATGTTATTGGCTAATGATGAAGTATATGTAGCAGCGTTTGTTGGGTGTACGTATCACTGTGGATAATTGAAACAGAGAAGAAAAAGAACGAAGATTTATTGTCGCAACATCAATTTATTGACCTTTGCGAAATTGCTTTGGGCCAACGTGTCCTGTTCTTCCATTATTTTTTTTCGCGACACTTCTTTTAATTTCGCTTGCTGTTCATGTTCTTCGATGATCCGCTTGTCTTCATCAGTGAGTTCAAATGATTGTTTAAATCTTTGTTTTGTTATGTCTTCCAAATTTTTGTAACTTCCTTGTTTTCTAATCAGCTCTTTGTCAACAAGCTTGTTAGTCGTGTGTGCTTTCATGTAATCCATGTACATCAATTGTTTACCGACAGTGTCGCTGGAGAAGTCGTCGATGTTTCCAACACCGAGTTCATCATAAGTCAATTTCTTTGACTGTACACACAGCGCTTCTGGCTCCTTATACTTAACCAGATCGGAATTAAGGCTTTTTTGTCTATCGAAGCTGGTGTGCAGATCTTTCTCGTTTTGGACAATTCTTTCAATGTTTATGTCTTCCCTCGCGGACGAAGAACTCGCCATCATACCTCCGTACCCGTCGTCAGTGACGTTGCCGAGTCGATTATCATCAAAAACTCTATTGAATTTTGTTTGTAACTCTTCATTGAACTCTACTTTATCTTCCTGAAAGTGGACACTTCTTTGTCCGTTTTGTTTTTCGTTGTGTTTTTTCGACTCTTCTTTCATTTGTTGAAAGCTCGCTTCTTCTTCTTCTTGCATTTTCTTAAGTTTGAAGATTTCACGATATGATTCTACGACTACATTAAACATTTCTTCAGTCCCACCCTTATCGGGATGTACGTTTCTAGCAACTTTTTTGAAGGCATTTCGTATGTGTTCCAAACTGTCGGTTTTAGAGACTCTCAATATTTTATAGGGATCCATATTAACATTCAGTTCTTTTTTTTTACGGATAGAGTTGGCGCAGGAGGTGCGTTTGGATAAATATTTTTTTGTGACCTATTACAAATAAGTCGGTGGATATGGAAGAAGAGGCGGAAGCAATCGCATTTGTATCCCAAAAATGTCCGCATTCGCAAGAAATAATCAAAATCATCAATGGGAGCAGCGATCTACGGGCAAAGATCAACATAGTGGACATTCAATCACTCAAACAGATCCCATCATTTGTCGACAGAGTTCCTTTACTTTTAACCCACGATGAAAAGATATACCACGATGAAGAATTATTTAATTTTGTGAGGGAGCGAAAGAACAAAACGGAATCCTTCATCGAACCGTTCATGAGCAACGAGATGAAAGGTATGTCAGATTACTATTCTTTCATGGGTGACGATGAAGACAAGAAATTAGATCACGTGTATTCTTTCGTGGATAAAGGGGAGGATTTGATAACACAAGTTAAAATCGATGCGACTGATACCGAACGCATAGTAAACTATGATTCGTACATAGAAAAGCGTGCGGAAGAAATCCAAGACGTCCTCAAACAGCAATCACCAGCAGTATCTTCTTGAGAGTATTATGGCATATGTTTTTTTTCTCCTTTAATTCAATGAAAGCGATAGATAAACGGATATTCGGTATAGTCGTCGTATCGATATTGACATTGCTATTGATGATAGGTATGATACTAAAGCTGAAGACATTTTGGTCGTCCAAGGAGAATTTCATGGAAGCCAACTTGTTCGTAGACGACTTGGGTCACGACCGTGGACCAGCGTATGATCCAGAACAAGTTCGGGACTATGAAACTTACTTCATGGACAAAGAAAAGATAGAAGATATCCGTATCCACGCGTATAAGGTCAAGAATCAGAGCTCATGGGCGGAGTTAGGACTCTACAAATACGACACCAAGAATTCCACAGTTTCGAAAAAGTCCATGCCAATTAATCGTATAAAGTTCTCTTCAGAGAGACGAAAACAATTTCAAGTCTCATATGAAAGTGTTGGAAAACCGTGTGTCATAACCAACGCGGCGGATGCATGGCCGGCTTCGAGACTATGGAGCTTTGAGTATATGAACGATGTGTACGGAGATTGCAAATTTGTAGTAGACGGTGAACAAAATGAGATGAAATTCAAGTACTGGTATTATTATGCCAAACATCCCAAACATAGACGTGACGATGATCCTATATACATATTTGATCAACGATTTTATGAACGTAAACGAACTTACAAATTACTGAAAGACTACAAAGTTCCTAGTTGGTTTAAAGAAGACGATTTATCTATTTTACCCGAATCCATGAGGCCGCCTTACATTTGGATCTTAATGGGCATTCCGAGAAGTGGATCATCACTACACGTGGACCCTCTAGGAACGCATGCATGGAATACACTAATCATCGGGAAGAAGAGATGGGTATTATTTCCTCCTGAAACGAAATTCACAGAGGAAGAGCAAAACTTATCAGGACATCGCTGGTTCAATGAAATACTTCCCAAACACGACCATTTGAAGCACTATGATTTTATCCAGGCACGGGGGGAGACATTATTTCTTCCTGCGAATTGGTGGCACGTCACGCTTGTGATCGAAGACAGTATATGCATAACTCAGAATTATATCAACAAAAGTAATCGGCAGAATGCCAAGAAACAGATCATGAAAGAACGCCCAAAAGTTCATAGATACTGGATGAATGCTATAGGTGAATCCATACCGAAGGAACAGATCTATTTGCGAGAAGACGTTTACGACTCTACAGAATCTGAAATGGAGTCTGATGACGAGGACGAGGACGAGGACGTTGACGTCGAAGTCGCCAATGCCAATGTCATATAAAGGCTAGAGGAAGAAATGTAACATTGTTAGATCTCACTCATTTTTTTTCTCCTTGATATATTAGAAATAATGGGCAGATTTTCTTTCCTGGGGGAAGCATTTGTAGAAACGTTTCAACAGAATCATGATCAAACGTATTCTCCGAAAACTTCCCTGATAAACAAAGAGAAAGATGAAAAAGCCACGACTTCCCCGTTGTTCTGTGTAAAAGGACATAAATACGAAGGAGGAGAGTGTCAAACGTGTGAAAGCGGGAAATATCAGGATATCCAAACACCTCATCGAAAAACTGAGTGCATTGCGCAACCAGAATTGAGTGGCACGGATTGCAAAGATGGTGAATATTTCTTTATATCAGCCTCTCAAAAGCAAAACATTTACGACACAACGACAGACAGGCAATTGACTGCGGAACAGTTTTGCAAACGTCACGAAGATTTCAATGCAGGCAATTGTGACCCCAACACATACTTGCGTTCGGATGAGATGGGAAAATTACGTCAAACGACGAAAGATACACAATTGACAAAAACTGATTACTGCGCGGCGCAGCCTTCGTTCGACGATATCACTTGTGGTTTACCTGGTATGTTTGAGAATATTACGTTGTACAATACAATAGTGCAGACCAGATTAAAACGTGCTACGAATGATGATATCTGCTCGTTGGCAGAACTGTCGAATAAAGTAGTAAGTGTGCTGCACACACACTTCGACGAACCTGCGAACAAAAAAAGTTTCAGAACCGTCAAGTTGACGGGAAGGGTTAACGCAGATGGTAACGTTTTCCTGAAACCTACCGCGCAAAGATCTTTGGAAACCGGAGATACACCGTCTTCCAGACGCTCTTCTTCTTCTGTGTACGCGGGCGACAAAATGGACACCGGTCACAATCGGGGACGTTTAGATCAAACAGGGTGGTCTTCTCAGCATAATACATGGGGGCAATGGTACCAAATGGATAACGGTGCCCCCACGGTGATCACAGGTGTGGCTATTAAGGGGCGTGCCTGTTGCAGTCAATGGGTCAAAACTTTCAAAGTGCTTGCATTCACACCAGATGAAAAATGGGTTTGGGTCGACAATCAGAAAGTTTACCAAGGCAACTTTGATCAAGAAACACAGGTTATTGTGGACTTTGACAATCCGATACAAGCAAGAAGCGTTCGGATATACCCTGTGAGCTGGAGTAATCACATGTCCATGCGGTGCGAAGTAAGGTGTGCGAATGTACGAAACATAGCAAACGCTACTAAAACCACAGTCCCAGTCAGGAAGGATAGCGTCTTCAATTTGACCAGGACGGAAGCTGCTACAGGTTTGTATTCCTTTGACATCGAATTCGAGGACTCCAGAAAGAGAATCTCTAAAGTTGGGAGCATAGATGGAGCATATCTATATGATTTCCAATTTTCGCTGACAACGTATGCTCAACACGTACGTAAAGGAAGCGATAATTATCGACACCCAGGAAGTATTGGTGAAAATATTCAATCAGTCACCCCTACCGGGTTTGATAAAAACAGTGATCGTGTGCAGAAAATAACATATACCGCGAAGGATATCAGATCAGAGCACACATTGACCAGGACGTATAACGCAACCGTATACACCACAGCAGCTTCAATCAAAGCACACGCGAATCAGAACACGAAACACGGAGAAGACCACCATGCCCCACAATTCAACCTCACCAACATGCACATCAAGTATATAGGAGGCATGCCCGGTAAGAACTCGATCCACGGAGATGCACATACATTCACCGGACACTACCAAGCAATCGATAATTTCGACCATGGGTACATAATCAACCTACATCCAAAGGTCACTAAGTACAAATTCGCATGGGCGTCCTTTAAAGATGTACGATTGAGACGTCACACAGGTTATCACTGGCATGGACATTTCGCAAGTCGGGGAATCAATTGTGATATCACACATGCTCAATATAACTGGCACCCACACCATAACATAGACATCAATTGGATAAAGACACATGTTCATGATCGACACCTACGATTCCATGCACGAAATAGATACAATCACGGAGAAGGCAAGTGGTTTAATGTATGGGTCCGAGTGTACGACGCGACAGCAAGTATTAAACTCCATGCGAATCAGAACACGAAATACGGAGAAGACCACCATGCCCCACAATTTAACCTCACCAACATGCACATCAAGTATATAGGAGGCATGCCTGGTAAGCACTCGATCCACAATAATGCACATACATTCACGGGACACTACCAAGCAATCGATAATTTCGACCATGGGTACAGAATTAACCTACATCCAAAGGTCACGAAGTACAAATTCGCATGGCCTGTTGTGAAGCACGTCGGGATACTAGTTGGCAAGGACTATCATTGGCATCACCAGTTCTCGAGTTGGGGGGTGAATTGTAGTATCACACATGCTCAATATAACTGGCACCCACACCATAACATAGACAACAATTGGATCAAAAATAACGTTCATAACAGGCCGCTGAGATTCCACGCGCGGAATAATTACAACCACGGAGAAGGCAAGTGGCTTTACGCAAACGCTAACATAGTGGCTCTTCCTAAAATCAAAATCAAGTGGAAAGCAGTATCGAAGCCAAAATTTAAGGTGAAGAAGATGAAAAAGTGGCGGTGATCGAATGATTTGTACATAGAAATACCTCGAGGAGTGATTCTTCGAGTGTTTTTTCGTTGAATTGTACTAATTTTTATGACTTTTGATGACGCTATCTAGCCGAGAGAGTTTAGCCACCTCTTCTGAAAAAAGGGGCTCGAGTAAATCTTCGACATGGAAAAGGTCAAAGTAGTATTTTAACAGCTGCACTATAAGAATAACTTCTGTACCTAAAAAGAGAATTTAGAATGGAAGAAAAAAGGTCAAAGTCGACTGATCTTATTTATTCCGTCTTATGTGATCTCGAATATGCAACCAGAATAGAAGGTTCGATTCACAATGCTTTCAAAAACGATCTCAAAAAATATTGTCAAAAAATAAGATCTATTGTTTTTAACTTAAAGTCAAATTCAGAATTTAGAGAAAAGATCCTTCAAAATAGAATCGACATAGCTATCTTGCCATATATCTCCCCGGCTGAGGTCGACTCGACGTTGTGGGATCCTATCTTCAAGAAAAGAGAAAGGAAACGAAAAATCAATGAATTAATCGATCAAATCGCTTGTGAATGACATAATCGGTCTATGGGTCATAGCCTCACGCGCCTTCAAATTGCTCCTCAGTCATCATTTTCGCACGCTTGCGCTTGATCTGTTTTGTCACAGGAACTTTATCCGCTTCCACCTGAACACCCCGATAGTGTTGTGCAAAGTCCTCTTTTCTGATCTGTAAATCGAACTGTTTCGGTTGGTCATCATCAGTTGCATTTATATATTTGAAACATATCTTTACATCTGGTCCATCGTTTTCAACCTTTATGCCCAATTCCTTTACAGAAGTTTCAGGCGATCCAAGCATAAATAACCAAGAATTATTATATATTTTCATGAGTCTCCCATTTTCTGCAAAGTTAAGTTCCTTCCAAAAATACGACACAGGATCCTTAAAAAGAATTTGACGATCAGACAGTGTGGTTTCAAAGCCAACTGGGAGATCAGTGCTAGACATTTTGCAGAAGAGCGTTATAATGTCATTACTATCGTTGTCTCCCGTAGTTCCGTGGAAATTCAGTATAGCGCCATATTTCTCTTGCAGGTGGTGCAATCTTTTACTGGACGAAACCAATGCTTCAAAGCGTGTTTTATCAAGGTCTGGTTTCGATCCTGCAATAATCCACATGGACAGCAACGGCGGACAACGTTCTTTGAATGAATCAACATCAAAGTGATACTTCATACTATAAATCGAATGTTCGGTGCCGTCGTCAAGAGTATAAATGACTTCGTTGTTAGGACACATACGCCACAGGTTGCTACCATCTTTCAATACGCAACTGAAGTATTTATTCGTACCAATGCGTATCTTCTTGTAAATTTTGTCGAATTGCTCGTGATCCAAAGCCATTCCATATGTAAAGAGTTTTTCCAGATCTTCTGTGTGATCTATTTTCTCAACAACTTTGCTGTTTTCATATCGACAAGAGAACAACCCTGATATTTTGAACGACACAGTAATTCCAGTAAGGTCCTTGTAAGTATAGGTGTAAATTGTTTCGTCAGACTTACTGTTTATGGACCATTTCCCCATAAAAATTTGCATTCTCTTCTGCTGCTCGATCGCGGTCTGTTGCTCAGGTGCGGTCTGCTGCTCGGGGTCGGTATCGGGTGCGGTCGCGATGGCGAGCTGTTGCGCGGGGACGGTCTGCTCGTGTGCGGTCGCGATGGCGAGCTGTTCCCTCGACCCGAGGGTCTCAAGGTACACGGCAACGCTGTCCTCGCACACTTCGCCGCAGGTCCCAAGGCTCGCCGCGTCGAAGCTCGCGTTGCCCTCCATGTCCGCGAGCGTCAGGAGGTTCTGCGCGCCCGTGGCTTCGGTCTGTTCGTGGGCATATGACATTTGAACCACCGATAAATGAGGACCATCTTGATATTTATAGATGGGTCCTCTATCATGAAACTCGATGGACGTCGAATGTAACTCGTTTACACATAGTGATACACCCATACCAGTATTTAACATTTGGAACACGTTCATCGAGGACAATTTAGTGTTATCGTTCATGTCACACAAGCTCCCACAGTTAATTCCAGCTAAATACTCACAAACCGTTGAATTATGATTGCATCTCAAGATGAACAAGTATCTTGTCTTGTTGTCACAGAGATCACTCAGACTGATTATATTATCAGAAATAGAATAATCAGAGTAGAGATGAGGGACCCCAAATCTGACCTTTCGATAATTAAATCCACCCGTTTCGATGCCGCACCCAATAATGTCCGTTCGCTCGGGTTCATAACACAGAACTTCGACATCGTGCACCAGATATGGCCTCACATGTGCGTACTGATCGCAAGAGTTCAAACCAATAGCTGAAAAGACATCCTTAAGGTTTGTTGTGGTGAGAATATCCGTGATCGGCTTCAAGACGTATTCTATTTCTCCTTGAACGTGACAAGGGATGACAACGACGCCTGGCAAGGCAGAGCGAGTCTGTAGTACCTTGTCAAGCAAGTTCTTTTGAGCGGGTTGCGCCGAAGTAGACGCCATTTGCGGAGCAGTCGACGTATACCCGACGAGCGATGACCGTTGTTGTCAGTGCGTCGCGCGCGCGGGGCAGTGAGGTGACCCATCAAAAAAAACCACTAAAAGAATTCATCAACCCTAAAAAATCATAGACTCGTTTATTCTCGGAGTATCCACTTGACGAATATACATAAAAAATCCGAGACTCGTTCATTCTCGGAGTATCAAAGACTAGCTCGCCTAGAATGACAGATGAGTTGTCAACGACGCGACATGACATCGAATCAAGTGAATCCACCGCAAGTGAATCCACCGCAAGTGAATCCACCGCAAGTGAATGTACGTTCAAATCCAACATATGCGCCGCGTATACGAAAAATAACAGACGTTGCTGCGTGTCTATTGACACGGGGGACAAGTTGTGCAAACGACATAGTAAAATGACGTTTGATACATGCTCGATATGTTTCGATAACATGTATACTCCAACAACATTAGCTTGTAATCACGCGTTTTGTACGAACTGCATCTATAGATGGTCAAGTAAAGGGGACATGTGTCCTATGTGCCGAAAAAAAATGTTTTTTATCATTCACTCGAAAGATGTAAAAATCAGAAGAGCGGAAGAGTTGCTATTGGCATCAGATTACTGGCTCGATCCATCGATCAGATCCCGATACGGGTTCAATGAAGATCTATTGTGTGAAACGATCACTTTTTTTCTTGAGAATGAATGGCTCGTGTCTTCTGATCGACGGTATAAAGACATTTTGAGGGATTATATTAATTATTGGGGGCCATTCGAAGGTACGATATCTAAGCGGTTACGCAGCTTGAAGAGATGCACTGATTTGATCATATTCTCTTGACCTGAGCGTCATTCATAGCCCTCAGCTCCACGAGCTTAGCCTCGGCGTCCTGAATTAATCGATCTAGATTCGCGTTGTACATCAAGAGTTTAAAATCTCCTGTAACATTCTTATTCTTAAAAGAGATCTTGGCGATCTCGAGGTATAGTTTGTTCAATTTCACGACCTGCTCTTGATTTTCTGTGTAATACTTGTCTATGCCGCTTTTTTCATATTCGCTGTTAATCGCTGCGTTAATTCCTTTGATCCACGATTCTAGAATAACCTCTTTGTAAAAAGCTTTCAGTTTTGGATCAAGGTCGTCGAATTCGCTCATTTCCAATAGTGAAATAGTCTTGATGTCTGTATTTATGCCATTAATCCTTCGATGCAAAAAGACAATTAAAAGTAATATGATTGATATCACAATGTATATGAAGAACATATTTGGTTTGTAATAAACCAAGATAAAAAATCAGAATGTTGCTAAACTCTGGCCTCAATGGATGGTTATCTAGTGAAAACATCAAAAACAACAAGCTATCACATGACGATCGGATCTACGAATATGTGATTCACTCTGCATATATCTAGCATGAGTCCTGGTTCGATTCTCAGTTCGATAAAGAAATTCCGCAGTGCCTTTGAGAAATTAGTCAGAGACGTTGGGCCATAAGTCAATCGTATCACTTTTGTCGGGTTGTTTTCGAGGAGGGTCCTGCAATTCTTGAAGATACTTTCAAAGAACTGTTGATCATTCACATCCGAATTCTTTGGGTCGAAAATGATATAGAAGTTTGATATGATTATAGAAGTACGACTCATAAGTAGTCTATTCATACATATTTATATGTATGGATGAACATTCCGTTAATTTGGACGAGTATGAAATTTGGAAGAATCTAGAGTCTTTAAAAATCGACGAGCATCAGTCGGAAGAAGAAACTTCGAACGACAGTCATCCGAGCAGGTGCGTGTGTGGCAGTACTGTCTGGGAAAATTCGAATGATGAACTTTCGTGTAGTGAATGTTCCACGGTTTTATATAAGAACATAGATTCTCAGGCAGAATGGAGGTTTTACGGCGCTTCAGACGCCAAATCATCTGATCCAACACGTTGCGGTCTTCCAATAAGTCAGTTCACTCCCACCGCGGCGATGGGATCTGTCATTGGATTAAACGAAGGTCGTTCTAATTCGTCGTCAACGAACGCTAATTTTTTTGAATACAATCGAATGCGCAAATTTCATCTATGGAATTCGATGCCGTACAGAGAAAGATCATTGTATAACATATTGAACAACATCCACTTACAAGCAGGAAACAATGGATTGACACAGACAATAATTGATGATGCCAAGGGATTGTACGCAAAGCTGGCGGAAGACAGGATAACTCGTGGGAGCAATCGAAGTGGATTGATTGCGTCAACTATCTACATGGCTTGTAAAAGTAACAAGGTTCCGAGGTCTGCGAAAGAGATAGCGAAAATGTTTAACCTCGACATAACGACAATGACAAAGGGCTGTAAACACTTCAACGAGATCATGAAGGATGTCAAATTGGAATGCTCGAAACCGGTTGATTTCATCAGGCGTTTCCTTTCTAAATTAAACAAACTAAACTTAAACGAAACGTGCATGTACGTTGTCAACAAAGCTACTGAATACTCAATCGTGACTGAAAATGCCCCTCCGTCCATCGCGGCAGCCATCATATACCTTGTTGCGATGGAAACAAAGGATGCTTCGATAACGAAAAAAATAATCTCCAAAAAATGCGAGGTATCCGAAGTCACAATAAACAAGTGCTACAAAAAACTTTTGCAGTATGTTGAATACATAATGCCCGACGCCCATGTGGGCAGCAGGTAGCAGGTATCCGGGGGGTTAGAATTCTTTATTTGTTGTGAATACCATGTCCCAGAACGACACGTCACTTTTACGGCTGTTGTATTGATACTCGTCGTGTACTTTATCAATTGTCTGCATATCGATATTACCATCTAAAGGCATTTCCTTAATATCACGGTCACTGAACTCCTTATTTAAAGAAGCTAATTTCTCTCGTTTAGCAGCATGGAGTGCCTTATTTTGGTTTTCGCTAGCTCGCTGAATATTTTTCCTCATTTGTTTTTCGACATTTGCGTCGATTGAATAGGATGGCTCGTATTCATTTTCATCTGGGGCTTGTTGCTTCAGTTTCTCTTCCCGTTCTCGCTTGCGATTCTTTAAATATAGTCGTAATGTTCTGAGTGTGTTGTCTACGACGACGTATAGGAAGAATATGCTCACAAATCCAATAGCATAGAACTTTAAGTCATCGAAACGATTTTGTTGTTTAATATCTACAATTTCATCAAACTTTCCATTTAGTTCTGCTCGCATCATATTTATTTGCTCTTGTATATCTCTCTGAGCTTCAGCTGATGTGTCATTCATAAAACTATTCATCGTACAATTAAATTATATTGAGAAATTTTTTTGTGGAAAACGGCTTTCCCCAGGGGCCGAGGCGCGGGAAAAAGTATTTAAAGATTTGATCCGTTTCACATCTTATAATCAGGTATCAAATGTCTGAAGTCATGAAACAGCCCGAAATCCTCGAAGAGGTCGTTGTGGAAAGAGAATACGGCTCTGATATCGGTTGCTTAAAATGGTTCAACAAACGACTCGGCTATGGTTTCATCACTGTTTACACCGGCGACAACAAAGGCAGCAATATCTTCGTGCATCATTCAGGTATTCATCCGTTGAACAGTAACTTCAAAACCCTCAAGAAAGGGGAATATGTGTCACTTGACATTATATCTGGTCAAAATGGCTCTCAGGCAGTCAATGTAAAGGGAGTATTCGGTGGTCCATTGATGTGCGACAATGTCGACACGACGTCTACGCACCGTCGACAGTCACAAAGAAGTGCTTCCGTCCAACAATCAGCGTGATAGACGTGATGGCAATCAGAACGTTCACAATCAAAGTGAGTTTACCTGTGTTTGATAGATCTGAGATCGAAGTGAGTTGGCCGGGGACTAATTTATGACAGAACGCTTCGCGCGTTTTTGAGCAGTATACATCGTGGCACAATTTATTTATCAATGGATTCTTTTGTACACCTTCGACATTTTGCTTTATACATATAGATTTTAATAGATTTTCTTTCGATGCGTTGAAATCAGCGCACTTATTGATGTTTTTCGTAATCGTTTCTTCGTAATTTTCGATATGCAGTTTCTTTTTTACGGAGCTGAGTTTTATAAACTCGCGATCAGTTATCATCTTACTATTTGAAACTTTACCTATCGGTTTTAAATCAAGATACGCGCGATATAAATTCGCTTCGGGGCAGACCTGCAGCTCGTATCGTTTGTTTTTCTCGCAGAATAACGCGAACTTGTTTCCGCGAAAATTTGAACCCGTCGGACAAGGGTTGTACGCGAAAACGTTTTTAGCACTCATGTTTCCATGGTGTGCACCCGATAGCATATACCAATCATCCGGTGCATTTTCGCATCCAACAAAGTATCTGTAAATGAAACTTGAAACATATCCTTTTGAAGATTTGTCGATGTTGTGTAAGATTATGAACTCTATAAACAACTTCCAAACTGCCCATATCGCGATCAAAACCACAAACACAATCGTGATCGGGATTAAAAACAGGACATAAATGAAAAATTCCGCGATCTTCAGATTGTTCGGAAACGTAAACTTATGGTACACGAAAGCTGTTGTGAAAGTAGCTAAAGTAAAACCCAGATTCAAGAGCATGGTTATGAACTCGAATGGTCTCGAGGCGTAGTAACCCATTTTTTTTGCGATTTCGATCAATACTTCGATGAATTTTACTCCAAAGTTCAGAAGATCTGCTATAATGCCAACCATGTCGAGAAAAAAATTCAATATATCCATGACAAATTTTACTCCCTTTTCGATCCACCCAATGAATTTGTAAAATCCCAATGCTTTCAAGACGACCTTCATCGGGTTGACGATGATCGTCTCCAGAACATTATCGATGAGCTTTTGTACTTCTTTTTTCACAGCTTTCCAAACCATGCTAACTTATTTTTAAGAAGAATTTTATTTCATTTTATGGTGAGATTGACGGACCGGACATCGGTTGCGTTCAATGAAACGAGTTGCAAGCCATCATGCTTTTGGTTTTCTTAAAATCATTTAAGAATAATTATCTATACTAGTTTTAATAATAAAATGTATAAATGTAAAATATGCGACTTCGAAACGTGTCGCTTGGCCAATTTAGAAAGGCACAACAACCGGAAAACCCCGTGCCAACCTGTTGAGAATGTGGTACCGATTTTGGAAAAAGTATTACCACATCCGGAGGATATGACAGTCCCAAATGTGGGTAATGATTTTGTTTGTGAAACATGTGGAAAGTGCTTCGCCAATCGACAGAACGAGCACCGCCATAAAAAATCCGGAAAGTGCATTCCAGGAGAGGTGTCCGAAGAAAACACTTCCCCACCAACAGCGTCAGTGTCATATGATGCTTCCGCGGTTATATCTGCTGTAAAAGTCAACACGTGCGCATACTGTAAAAACACGTTTTCTAGGGCGGATTGCTTGAATAGACACTTGCCAAAATGTGGGTTGAAACAACTATATGAAGCAGGTACTGTGAACATAACGAAAAACAACAACAATAACACCTACACCTACGCCACTGCCGACAACTCTACCCATAATCATAATTCTACTAAGAATGACGTCGCTATCGTCTACAAATCGTACGACAAGCCGTTCATAGACCATATCGACTCCGAAATGGTCAAGAAGCTTTACTTGGGAAACGAAAGAAATCTAAAAAAGATGATGAAGGAATGCGTGAAAAGGATATGGCAAGACATTCCCGAAAACAACTGTTTCAAGCTTCCGTTTCACGGAAAACGAAAAGATCCGCTCCAACCCTGTGATATAATCAGAGTGTATTGCGACGGAGAGGTGCAGCTCTTTCCAGTGCACCATGTCATCAATGTCATACTGCAAAAGTGTGCACACGTGTGCGAGAGATATCTTCGGCAACACTATTACGAAGAAACAATTCCCGGAAGGGCCTGCCTCATGCACGCGAACGTATTGGAAGAGTTAGCACTCGAGCCCCAAGAAGTATGGGAGAACGATCATAAGAACAGGTCGGCGTACCATCCTTTTGTGAAAAGCGCGCTATTGGAGTGTATTTTGATCGATATCCATTGAGTTTCCTTTTTCAAAGCGATCTACTCGTAAAGACCCAATATTTCGGCAACGCATGGATGGCGTACGACGTCGCCCTGTGACATGTTCACATGGTCGACGTATTCTAAATCTTGACAATTGATCAACTCAAGAATATCTTCCAAACCGTTGCCTGTGTCCAAATCACTTTGCGCTAGATCTCCGAGTACGAGCAACTTCGAGTTCTCACCAATTCTTGTCAGTAGCATTTTCATTTGAGCCTGCGTGCTATTTTGCATTTCGTCCGCGATGACAAACGCATTTTTGAATGTACGCCCGCGCATGAACCCCAATGGTTCGATTATGACTCGTGCATTCAGCTGACCGGCTGAAAGCGTTTGTTCGAAGATTTCCATCATTGGAACTGTCCAAGGCTGCATCTTGCTGTCCATGTCGCCCGGCAAATACCCCAGATCTTCGCCAGCTGCCACTATGGGTCGCGTGCAGATAATGCGATCGTATGTGCGTTTAGATATACATAGAGACGCTTCTTGGCATGCGAGTAACGTCTTACCCGACCCCGCCGGTCCGGTCGCGATGATGACAGGCTTCGGTGACTGTATAGACCTTAAGTATGCACACTGTCCCGCAGTTTTGGGAAATTGCATATATGGCATCTTGAGGATTTTACACCCTTGGTGATCTAAAACTGAACAAACCTTTATGTCGTTTCTTTTTGATCGTTAATCCTCGTCATCTGTCGAGTACTCTTCGCTTTCACTACTACTACTTTCTTGGAGATTCAATCGACGTTGATGTGAGAGATTTTGTAATTGAACTTCTTCGTCGAAATCACGCTGCGTGACAAGTCTTTCGTCCATCTCTTCGTCTGATTCGACATTATCGAAAGAAGATTTGACAAAGCCCTGGTAATCGGGGTCATAATTCGGATTCAGTGTATATTCCAATTCTCTGTCATTCAACTTCTGAGCAGCAAGCATCTTTAACGATAAAATGAAGTGAAGGTCGACACCTTTGAAGTCATATAATTGCTTGTCCGACTTTCGTTCAAATCTAAAATGTAGACGGGCCAATTTCCCTATCGGGTGGAACTCTTTGTACTTGACAGAGAAGAATTCGCTTTTGTTCGCAGCGTATCCTGATGCGACATCTATAGTAAATAACGCGAGCCCGGGTGATGCGTCATTCGCATCATAGCTGCCCCTTGAATGGTTTTCTATCTCTGGACATCGTAAAATCACATAATTTTCTGTTACCATATTGATTATACCAGGAGGGACAACCTTGAACTGGACGTCATAAAGAACACTGTTCACTGTGACATTTGACTCAGGGTCGTTTTCAAATACTTGTAATATATTCAATCTATGAGCATCATTCACGTCATCGTCCACCATGTGATACATTTCGTACTCGACGTTGAAAATTCTCATGAAGTTGATGGGATTTAAGTTTCCAATGAAATACTTTGACACGTCAAAATTCAGTGTGAATTTGTCTTCCTCTTTATAATACTCTACTTCTAATAAGAAGTCGTGCCGTTTTGACTGGTTAGTCGATGAGAAAAACGCGAGGATTTTTCCACCCGGCGCAACGTTCGGAATTTCTTCGACCTGCAATTTAAATTGATGCAAAAATACTGACAACCTGGTGGAATCGTTAAAAAACGACAGAACCGTCTTGCCAACTCCATTCGAAGATTCGTCTTCACGAACAGTAACCGGGTCATCTTCTGACAAATTGTGACTTGATAAGCGAGATACATAAGTGTGATACGGGTCCAATTCTTGGAAGCGTTTTCCATTGGGCATGAGAAAAGTATACCGGACTTCGATGACAACATCGTCTTTATTTTTTATTTCCATTTCGGATGTGAAAGGGATTCCGAGTGTACCGTCCACCGAAAAGATCGAGGCTAATTGACGTATGTCGTATTCGACTTGGTCTATTTCTATACTTTCTATTAACAATGTACAATTGAAATACTCGAAAGGTAATGTAATGTCAAAAGAGTCTTCAGTAGTGTTTACCTTTGTATGCACTTTATACGTGTGGGAAATCAAGTTCGCACGGTCGATTTTTTGTTCCCCAATGTTCAATGGGAAAACGAGTTGTCTTGAATTTTTAATGTGATCAAGTGTGTCATATGTATCGTCTTTATCGTTTGCAAGTAAAGAAAATCCCAGAAGAGGGCATAAAGGACTATTTAACGTACGACCGTCCACTATGAATGGAGACCACGTGGATTCCAGTTTCAAATAACCCTTCGTGGAGATATCGGCGTCAGACTCTAAAGCAAGACTATCCGCTTCGACATTGAATGTTTCGTCTCTTTCGCGAAACTTGGAAGTCATAGCGGATAGCAATTTCTCAGCAGATGGAAAATCGTTGGCAGTGATGACCTCTACCCTGAAATCATTTGTGATAGTGTGTTCGTTGTTCACATCGATTCCATATTCGTATGACCATAACCTGATGCTATTGTTGTGTTTGTCTACTGTGAATGTTGTACGAGGAATAGATGCATTTAAAACTTCTACGCCTATCACATGCTTGAAAGGTTCCGGGAATTCTATGACGAATTCACTTGGAGTTTTATATTTCTTTTTATCGCGCTTACCTGAATCGATCAGAAGGACGATGTTCTCTTTGGAGCTGTTTTTATACAAGAAATGAATGTCGTCGATGGCCATCTTGGCTTCACTGAAATATGACTACTTTTTTTGTAGAAAAATGTAGCGCGCCTCCACACCATACTTTTTTTAAAAAGTTGTTCATAATTATAATGAGCCGGTGCGAATTCTGTAGAAAAAAAGATCACATGCCAACTTCCTGCAAATATTGTGAAAAGATGTTATGTCTAAGGTGCTCGTTTCCTCCAAAACACGAATGTGTCAACATAGGCAAGTGGAGAAGTAAAGACACGCTCAGTGATCAATTAATGTCAAATAAGTGTGTCGCGGACAAAATTGACAAAATTTAGCATCAAAATAATTTGAGTGTTTCGTTTATCAATTTACATATCGCCTGGTCGTCAAATGTTTTTCCCTGATTCACGTTGAAGAAAATTTGTTTATGTCTTTGTCCCTCGTAATTTTCGGACAATTGAAAATTGAGATATAGGCAATTATCCAACTTAAAAATGAGACGCTGATGGTAGACGATGTCGTAAATGTTTGTATTCGAGGGAAATGAAAACACAGATTTCGATGTTTTACTATAATCCACTTTCAAAAAATCGTTCCTATTTGCTGTGAAAAGCGAACAATCGTTCACCACGAGCTCATTTACATACTCGTTTTCCAAGTCCGAAACATGTTCCAGCGTAGCATTCAACGTTTGTGTATGAATCTTTTTGAAACTCCTTTGCTTGTGTCGTTTTATATTCTTGAATATTCTTCGAAACTTGTCTTCACTCAGATTCACATCGAACTTCGTGAATGGGAAATTTTGTACTTCATTTAAGATGTAAATTTCCGTATAATTAATGTTCTCATCGAATAATGGACCTGTTATGTACATTTGTATTTGAATCTTATATTTTCTTAAATGGATTTTTTAACGAAATAGCGAACGTATCCGCGAAAACAACTCGATCGACATAGCTTCAGTACATTCTAAACGATCCCTCAGTTCAACGACTTTTAGGTTAAGTAAATTGCCATCATTCATGACTTCGTCGCAATCTGTTTTCATCACAGCATATCCATTCGAGATATTGTGCAAAATAGTCTTTGCCGATGCTAATGTCGCCGATGGCAATGTTGCCGATACCGACGCCGACTTCGAAGCTCCTGGTTTTGATATTTTGAACTTGGAAGGTCCGACGTATTGCGATGGCTCGTTTCTACTTCTCCGCGACGCCAAAGTTTCTGAAACAGCATCTGGGTTGTTCAGGGTAAATACCGTTTTCGATCTCCACGAAATATCATCGTCGGTTGATGGATCGTTCAAGATGCTCGAAGGATCCGCGATGAACGAAGAAGACGGACAGCTTGACCTCATCTTATCAACAGTGCAGCGAGGTTTGGGGTTCACGTCTCTCAACCGCTAAATCATCTTTACATTGTGAAAAGTCTACAAAATAGTTTTTCACACTTTTTCGGTTTTTCCTACTTCACTCGAATGAAATCAGTTTGTCGATAATCAGCCAATATATCGCCAATGCAAGCATCACGTAAATAAATTGTTCGACGAAAACAGTCGAACGACCGGATTTCCCATCCTTTGAATACAGCATGATATGAAACGTTGATAAGATGATTGAATATTTCATTGCATCTTCCGCAAATCTGTGGATATTTGAGGGGATCTTGATAACATATTTTTGTTTTTCGATTTCAAACTTCATTATTGTTTAAGTACAAAAAAATAACATAAAATAATCCACTTTTCGATCCAACGTATTGCATAATCAATCAATCATCAATGACAAAGGATCTTCAGTTGCTGCAGTATTAGTCGATAACGTCGGTCGAAGAAACAGGTAAGTTTTCTTGAGTTATAACTCCCCAAAATGCCCCGACCGCTGCTTCAGGAACAGGGGCAGGTGCGGTTTCTTCTACCGCTGGTGTACCAGCAGGAACGTCGGTTTCTTCGACCGCTTGTTCAGCAAGATGCAGCCTTGGACAGTTCCCAGGAACAGGGGCAGGTGCGGTTTCTTCGACCGCTGCTTCAGGAACAGGGGCAGGAACGTCGGTTTCTTCGACCGCTTGTTGCACCGCGTCGTTCGCCATTAACTCCTCAAACGCTTCTTCCCGTTCCTCCTCGGTCATCTGCTCGAGATGTTTAAACCGCCACACCCCAAATGCGTCCAGTCGTTTTGACCCTTGTTCAGCAGGAGCAGGTGCAGGTGGAGCAGGAGGAGCAGGTGCAGGAGGAGCAGGTGCAGGAGGAGCAGGTGCAGGAGGAGCAGGTGCAGGAGAAGCAGGTGCGGTAGTTTCTTCGACCGCTTGTGCATGCGCGTCATCTCCGAGAAGCTTCAAATCTGATAAATGTTTTCCAAAAGTAATT
>Ga0209830_10001685_pt1 | contig 19023 bp, 13 predicted proteins | sample ArcticOcean_MG_C_12_FD_187439 | JGI IMG/M metagenome (GOLD analysis project Ga0209830, IMG submission 187439) | Marine microbial communities from western Arctic Ocean - ArcticOcean_MG_CB8_130 (SPAdes) (version 2) | ecosystem: Environmental > Aquatic > Marine > Oceanic | place: Arctic Ocean...
GTTATTCCCATTTTCGGAAAAGACTCCTGAGGACAGCGCTCCACCGACACCTCCGCTATACGTAGTCAAAGAGTTTTTCGAGTTTGTATTATTATTATTATTATTATTATTATTATTATTATTATTATTATTATTCATTTGCTGTTGATATTGATGTTGATGGAGATATTGACTGCTATTTTTTGTATACTTCTTCTTCTCGGCGGTCATGATTTTCACCTTCATATCGCCAAGAACGTTTTGTAATTTGACGTGGACAAACTTTGCGAACTTTTCAGCCGCTGATTTTGTCGTGAATTTTACAAAAGCGACGCCTTTATTTCCTCTACCAACCTTGGCGTATTCTAAAGCCGATACGTTATTATTACTATTAGTTTTGTTTCCTTCTTGCTCTTGTTCTTCTTTGTCTTCTTGTTCTCCCTCTCTTTGCACGAGCGTATCCTCTTCTTCGTTTGATGATAAAGGTTTCACAAAATCTTCCGAATCGAGATGAAACCCTTCATGCTCTAATACTTTCAAAACGGCCTTGTTCAAAACATCATCCGTACAATCCTTCGGCGTAACGACGAACAATCTCGAACCTTCTGGAAGTTCATTCATTTGATTATTATTTGCAAATAGCATGGATGATGTCGCCGTCGTCGTCGTCGTAGTAGTAGTAGTAGTAGTTGAAACGGACATCTGTGTCGGTTGTTCTTCTGAGAAAACAACCGTGAATCGTCTCGCTTTCATTCCATCATCCAAATCTATTTCCTCGACGACATCGTCGCCGCCTTCTTTCTTTCCTCCAGCCGGGAACGCCAAAACCGCCTTTGCGGCGTCGGCTTCATTCGCGAACGTTACCCACGCGATCCCTTTAAGCACATCGCTCTTCATCTTAACCACGGCGCCAAACCTATTCGCAAAAAACTGCTCTAACTTCCCAGCATCAGCGCCTCTCCCGCAAATAACAAAAACTCTCGACCGTAACGTTTGTTTTCCGGCGGCCGCGTCGTGGTCATCCTTCATTATCGATGCGATCGCTTCACGCACTCGTTATATTCACAAGAACAACCATCATCTTCAGTCTCGCACGCAGACACACACGCACGTGCACTTATTAATTCACTGCACAGAATAGAGGAAATCAGTACTATATACTATGTCGCTCAAATACGCGCAAAAAAAAATGTCAATCATCATCACCATCATCATCAAAGAGAAAGAAGAATAAAGAAAGAAAGAAAGAAAAATGTCGCGTTCATTCGCGTCTTCGCTACACACAACCACGAGATAAAGCGCTCGAAAGCGCTCTCGCTCGCGCTCTCTCCTCTTTTCGAAAAAAGAAAGAAGCGCGGTGAAGCGAGAACTCACGATAAACGAATCGCGTGTTCCATGCAATCGCAAACTAACTCGATTCATCGGCATATCGATCGAGAACCGAACGATTCCATGAATCAAATCTCGAACACGGATACGTGTTCGATGGCGAATTGGGAAACAAAGTTTACTGTTCCGCGAACGTAACGCGCCGATGCGTGGCTTTCATTTTTTCGCATTCGTCGCTGACTTGGTTACGCGGGTAGCTTAAGCTGAAATTAAAGGAACGAAAACGGTAACGGAAACGGAAACGAACGGAAGTTGTGTCTTCGCATTTCTTACCGGAAGGCTGTTCGTTGGTCTCAGAAGCCTCCAAGTCTCAAGCAAAAGCTCTGTGGCTATTGAATAACCGAACAAAGCACGCGCTGATAAGCTCTTCCGAACGAATTTGTTCGGTGAATATGTTTCGATCGATCGTTGACTCGTGTTTGTATTGTATTTACTGCGCGCGAGGAGTTTCTATGAGGCCCATCACTGGTCGCCAGGTGATACAAAAACGAGACTTTTGTTTATGATAAATGATCGGACTTTCTGACCGAGAGGGGTAATGGGTTCAAAAGATTGGGTAAAGAGGGGTAGAAGAGTGCGTAAAATTATGTTCTACAAGGCGAAAGTTGGGTCTTCTTTGGCCGGAAATGGGGTTCAAAATTGACCTGGATTTGTAAAAAAAGGGTGCGGGTTTTCCCAGCGACCAGTCAGTCAGTCAGTGTTTTAGCTTACAAAGAAGAATATGAAAAACGCGACTTCGTACTTTAAAAGTAGGAAAACGGGAGTTAACAGAGCGCATACTGCGTCGCGCGAACGGTAAAACGGATACAATAAATAAAAATAAAACAACTTTTGTGCGAACATGGGTTGGAAAGAGCTTGGGAAAAAAAAAGGACCGAGTTTGAAGCCAAGCGATGCGATGGATTCGGAAAAATCACGAAATGTCGGCACTCTACTAGAAAAAAAGAATGCTACGCGTTCTTCGTCTTTAGTGGAGAAGAAGAAGGAGGAGGAGGAGAAGAGGGGTAATAATAATAACATGAAAGCGAGGACTGGAGGAAAGAGAGAACGAACGATAGTGATTATTGAGGAGGATTGCGATGATGATTCGCAGAACGCTTTCGAGGAGAATAATAACGATGAAGAAAGGGAAAATGGGAGGATGGCGGGAGAAATGAAACTTGATGGACGGACACCGCGCCGCGAAGAAGAGGAAGAAAAGAGGGAGAGGAGTAATAATAATAAGAAAGCGAAAACGGGAGGAGGAAGAGGAGGAGAGATGAAACAACAGAAACTGATAGTTGAGAAAGTTAGGAAAGAAGTATGGGCAAAGAAAGTAAGGTCGGCGAATGAAGATGCTGTGAAGGAAGACATTTTTATTACGTTTGATAGTAGCGATGATACCGATAGCGATTGCGAGATTACGAAAGTACTGCCATGGCTTTCTATTCCGGAGAATTTGCGCGAGAGTCCAAGTGTTTTGATTGATTACGATGAAGAGATTCCGAAAGTCGATCCAGGTTTTTCGATTGAACCTATTAGTAAAGATTGTTTGTCACAAACATACGTGATGGATTTAAAAATAAGAAGAGGCAAAGACGACGCGGAGGCTGAACTTCTCGAGCTTCTTGAGTCCGATGAAAATAGTGTTCTTGTCAGACGCGATAAATTAAACAAGTTTGATAAACAGGCCATGGCATTCGTTGATCGTAAAACTGAACAATTTTTTGGGTATTTACCGAGAAGAATAGCTGGTCTCTTTGCAAATCTAGTAGAGTTGGAAGTCTTGGAGATATCTGGCGTATTGAAACGATCATCAGATGAAAATGAAGCTGATGAGAATAGCGGCGACGAAGTAAAAGTGCAGGGATTTTACGTTGAAGTTACATTTAAAATGTTATCGAATATGACAATTACTGGCGAAGAAATAGATACGGCAAGTATTATGAAAGAGAAAATGCAGTTCGCACAACGCTTAAACGAAGAAGAGTTTATGAATGACGATTGGGCATGGCAAATGACACAATTGAAAATTAGAGATGCGATCTTAAAATCTACCGATGCGGCATCCAGCCTTTTTGATCAATCAGAGCTGAAAGTTTTGCGATCGTTCTTGACTATTACAGATTCAACGAAAACGCTCAACGCGAACGAATGTGGGCTCCTAACGACGAGATTTTTGATGAGAAAAAGTGCCTGGATTAACAACCACTACAATATGTCGGAAGAAGCGGTGAATATGCTCGTGCAACATCAAATTATGTTCAATTTGTCTAGTTATGACGAAACTAAGATCAAAACCGACGAGGCGTTACGACATGTTTTTAACGTTCAACTTTGTCTCGAGAATTCAAAGAAAGACGAGATGATTTATATGTTAGATCTGCTAAAAGACGAGGTAAAATTTGAAAACACGAGCTGGAATAAAGCAACTAAAAATGATGATCTTCGAGATTGTCTTCTCATGGCTCACTCAATGTTAGATTCAGAAGGCAAAGGAAGTGTTTGGATAGAATGCTGGAAAGCCTCCAAACCAATCGATTCGCTTTTTCTTTCACCCGTATTTCGAAATGCTCAAAAATACGCTTTCTTCGTAGTCTTTCAGAATAACATTAGAATTGAGGACATTTACAAAGCTGTTAAAGGAATATATCGCTTTCCAAACATTGCGATAGATCGCAAGAACAATAATAATCCGCTTTCAATTCCTTGGTTAACGAGAAAAGAAATGCTTGAATATTTCAGAACGGAAGAAATTATGTGCACGATTGCAATATTAGAAGAATCGATAGTGAACGCCCCTGCTTATTCTATTAAAGATCCGGAAAGCTGGAATCGGATTTTAGAGCTGAGTAAAGAATTCGTAGACGAAGTTATTTCTAAGTGTGAGAAGGGAGTAAAGGACGATATGGCTTGGTACGATCGGAACCACGACATCGAAAAATTTGACGCACGAACGAACAAAGTCTCAATATGCACTTTTGTCGTCGAAGTTCTTCAGAATAAAAAAAAATTTAAGGAAGCTGTAAAATTACTCATTGCTCTGTTATCACAACCGTTTGGTGCAAAATACCGAGGTCACTGGTATATAAGATTATACATCGACCTCAATCATTCAATGAAAGAAGGCCGGGACCGGGACCAGCTTCAGCAGAAGCTGTTCGATGTTTGCAAATGCGCGCTGGAGGATTCGTGGGTTGTATGGGCAGACCGAATAGAGTTGGAAGAAAAAATGAATGCAGTCGCTTTCAGAAAGAACAAACCCAAGGCGAAGGTCCCTGCGAACTATATAATACCAAAAAAGATCGCATGGAACGATGAAGATTTTGATAATCTTCATGGCGTAACGCTCGAGAAAGATTTTGTGACCAGGAAAAAAAACGAACAATACGTTAAGAATAAAATAATGGATGATGATGGCAAACAAAAAGAGTATAAGGGATCAAATAAGTTCTTCTTTTCAAAGGATCTTTTATACGTCGATGATCAAGGTATGCCATTGTCAACTATAGACTTAACTGTTGTTGAAAACGAGGTCGAAGAAGAGGTTGAACTTGCGAGCGTTGAGGAGTACTCTCTCAAATTCTACAGAAGGCTTGGTTGGACTGGCATACATGCAGAAATCAGTTTATGGCAGGTTCTATTGAATTTACTGTGCTATGATGTTACATTTTGCCCCGTTCAAGATGAATATTTCACCGCGTGGCCTTGCGAGTATCAACTCAAACCTATCGATTATTCAAAACCGGACTGGATTTGGCCTCGACGACAAAATATTGTAAAGCAAACGTTATTAAAAATTAAACAAGGATTGGGCGCACGTATGATTGTCGAAAATTGGGCAAAATGGTGCGTTCCAAGTGATCCGCGCGAGTTTGATTATGTTGGAACATATTGCCCTTCTGTGACTGAAGAAACAGCCGTAGTGAAGGCGAGGCGGGCAGATTTCAATCAACATTTTTGTCCCGGATTAGCACGTTACGTTGAAATTGTAAAATGTTTTGACGCTGATGTTTTATCAAGAATTTGTTTAAGGTGGCTCATTAATCCAAATGAAACACTCGGATATGGCGGCATGCCTGATTTGTTTCTTTGGAATCCTGTTGAACGTAAAGCGATGTGTGTTGAAGTAAAGTCTGAGACCGATAAAATCCAGTTTAATCAAAAGGCTTGCGTAGGAATGTTGCGTTCTGCTGGATTCGAAAGTCGATTCTTGCGAGTTAAGGACTTTAGTAAGAAAAGAAGATGAACAATCGATTCGGTATGTTGTTATTATAGTGTACACAATTAGTTTGATATATATTAAATCTGAAAAGATGAAAGAACTAATAATATAGTTGCTCACGCAGCGATACGATCCGGCGTTGATTGAGCGCCAATTCGAGCCTCCAACTCCGGTCTGAAATGCCTAATCAAACCTTGTACTGGCCACGCCGCGGCGTCTCCCAACGCACAAATCGTATGCCCTTCAATTTGTTTCGTCAATTCTTGTAACATGTCAATTTCTTCGAGTTTAGCGTCTCCCTTTTTCATTCTTTCCATGACGTTATATAACCATCCCGTACCTTCTCTGCACGGCGTACATTGACCGCACGACTCGTGCTTGTAAAAGTACGATAACCGCGCGATAGCGTCAACTACATCGGTGGATTTATCCATGACAATTACTGCCGCGGTGCCGAGACCACTTTGCGCGGCTTTCAAAGAATCAAAATCCATGAGAACTTCTTCGCAAACCGATTTTGGAATTAACGGAACGGATGACCCGCCGGGAATAATCGCGAGCAAGTTATCCCATCCTCCTCGGACACCACCACAGTGCTTTTCAATTAACTCTTGTAATGGAATGGACATCTCTTCCTCGACAGTGCACGGGTTATTCACGTGTCCAGAGATGCAGAAAAGTTTCGTCCCAGTGTTGTTCTTCCTCCCGAATCCGGCGAACCAACTCGAGCCTCTTCTGAGAATAGTCGGTGCGACTGCGACGGTTTCAACGTTCGTCACGGTCGTTGGGCAACCGTATAAGCCAATATTAGCCGGAAAAGGGGGCTTTAACCTCGGCTTCCCTTGCTTCCCTTCTAACGATTCAATTAAAGCAGTCTCTTCGCCGCAAATATACGCACCAGCTCCGTAATGAATATTAACGTCAAAATCAATCCCAGTACCGCAAGCGTTCTTGCCGAGATACCCAGCCGCGTACGCTTCATCCCTCGCACGTTCTAACGCTAACCGTTCATTCACGTACTCCCCACGAATATAAATATAGCACGCTCTCGCGCGCATACCAACACCGGCCAACAAGCACCCTTCCAACAACTTATGCGGATCGTGTCTCATGATCTCTCGATCTTTACAAGTCCCCGGTTCGCTCTCGTCCGCGTTCACTACTAAATAGTTCGGTCTCCCATCCGCGCTCACTTTCGGCATGAACGACCACTTCAACCCGCTCGGGAACCCGGCGCCACCGCGTCCTCGTAATCCACTCGCCTTTATTTCGTTTATGATCCAATCCGCTCCCATTAAAACGAGCTCTTTCGTGTTATACCAATCCCCTCGCTTCATCGCGCCCTTTATGAACGGGTCGTGTTTCCCGTATAAGTTCGTGAACACGCGATCTTGGTCCGATAAACCGCCATGCGATCTTGGTTGATGCGCTTCGTTCTGGCGCACTAGCGCACTCGTGTGCATCATCATCGCAGACTTCCTCTGCACTTTGCTGCTTCCTCGCTGCGTTTGATCGCGCTCTGGCGTCCATGCTCTTCCATCGAAACTTTTTATTCCTCGCTTTGCCGACTGATTGGAACATATCTCGCGTCGTCGACTGTTTTCATCGCTCGGGATTGTGAAAGAGGTTTGCACTGAGAGCGCTTGGTTCGATCGCTGGGCGCGATTGGTTAACAAGCGGCGGAATTTCGTGATCGATGACATTTATGGCGCTTTCTCTCTATCTCGCGTGTTTTCGTATGCGTGAGATGAAGAGAGCGCGTGCGTTGTGAGTTTGTCAATGGGTCTTCGTGTTTTTTCTAAACGCGTGTTCTTTTTTGTTTTGAAGCTGGTTTATAGAGTTTAGGGTTTTGGTCATGTTTCTTCACAAATCAACCTTTTATTTTATGACGAAGCGTTATTGTTTTTGAAGGAGAGGAAAGAGATGAGAGGGGATGATTGTAGGATATGTCATAAAACGGTAACGCAAGCGCACAGCTTCTTCGCCGAACGTTTAACGAGTTTCGTTCAGTCTTTGCTTGAACTTTAAGGTCTCGTAAATGACTACTCTCCAAAGTTTTAGGACGAACTGCTCGGCTTCTTCGTCCAAGAACACGGAGAGTTCTTGGACGAGGTCTTCGGCTGAGACGCGCTCGCGCAGTTTCTCGCAAACGAAGTCGATGACGGAGTCCTCTTCTTCGCCTAATAGTTCGATCGTTTTCTTGGCGACCCATTTTCTGCATAACGATTCGGCTCCGGAGGTTTTAAACGCGGACCAGTCGATTTGGTACGAGAATACGTCGGATTTTTTTGTTGGGACTTTGTCTATTAAAGCAGCGTCGAGCTTAGCTTTGCGTTTTTTCTCGTCTTCGATCGTTTGTTTGTCCGATTGGTCTTTCGAGACCGTCATGCCGGCGGTGACGATGCGCTTCTCGGCTTCAGTGTATTCAATCGGGACGAATTGACGTCTTTTGCGTTTTCCATCGTCATCGTCATCGTCGTCATCATCGTCGTCGTCGTCATCATTTGTTTCATTCGTTTGATTGGTATTGTTGTTGTTATTGACATCGTCATCGTCTTCTGTGCCTTGTTTTCCGCTTTCGCTTTGTTGACGTTTCTTTTGTTTCGAAAATCCAGCGATTGTAGTCTCTTTCACTGTTTTTTCCTTCTTTGCTTTTTCAGCCGCGTTTTTCAAAATCAGTTTATTCTTTCTCTCGTCGTCTAATCTTTTTTCTTCATCTCTTTTAGCTTCTTCAATTTCTTCGATTTCTTTAGCTTTATCTTTCTCTTCGGCTTCTAATTCGCGTTCGCGAAAACGCATTCTACGGTCTAATTCTCGCTCGTCTCTTTCCCAAACGTTCAATTGTCTCTCGTCGTCATCGCGTTTACGCCTGGACAATCGCGTGCGCTCTAAATTCATTTTTTCATCGTATAATCTTCTCAAGCGTTTATTCCTCTCTACTAAAATAAACTTCTCTTCGTCTAACCATTGGCGTTCTTTCCTTTGAAATTCTCTCAGCTCGCCTCTTCGTTTCTCGTCTTCCCTGCGCTTTTCTTCCCTTTGCCTTTTCGTTAACGGTTTCACTGGAACGTTGTTATTCATAGTTTGTTCACCAGTTCCAAAAGCTTTGATAACCTCGCCGTCTTCGAATTTTTGTGCACCCATTTCTTTCCCCGCACTCGAAACGGTCGAAACGTTATTATAAAAATTAGCGTTATTAAAATTAGCGCTCTTATTCGTGGACATGTGACTCGGTAAGACGGACACGGTCGTCATCGCATTTCTTATTTTCTCTTGCGACGACTTCGTCGTCGTCGTCGTCGTCGTCGGCACTATGCCAATCTTGCTCCCAATCTCTTCGTAATCATCGTCATCTCGGTCGTCGGCCGAGAACTCTAACGCGTCAACGTTCTTCGCATCGTCGTCATCGTCGTCGTCATCAACATTCCCTTCATTCCTCACAATCTCCTTAATCAGTTCCCTCCTCTTCCTATCCTCCTCCTCATCTCTCTCTTGCACACCGCCTCTCTCCTCGTTATACTTCTCAGCCGCCTTCTTCGTCGCCTGATTCACGTTCAAGAGCAACTGCTCGTTCCTCAGCGCTCGTTCATCGTCCACGCCTGAGAACAACTGCATTCCATCGAGCACGCGCATGGCCGCTAAAACGCCCTCTAGGTCTAAAAAAGTCGCGAATCCGAACTTCTTGAACTCCTTCGTTTTCCCAACCGCGCTCGTGCGCTTCCACTGTTTCAGTTTCCCGCACGTTTTTAGGATTTTTTGTATCTGCGCATCCGAAATCGACTCCGGGATTTTCCCTACGTAGACGTTCGTTTCGTTCGTCTCCATCATCGGCGAATGGCTTTTACGGTTTGTTCCGTGCTCTCGCACTCTTCAGTGCTCTGCGTAGTCCTACGCAGGCCTTGGTACTTAGCCGCTATTTCTTTCGTTGTTATTAGGAGAACACTTATCGGCAGTACAGGCGAGTTAAAAAATGATTTCAGATTATTTCTTACTTGTCAGCAAACAAGTCCAACTTTTCCCTAGGGTTTAGGGTTTATATTTTAGGGTTTAGGAAACTTTAGTAATAGGGAATCCCTACTATTAAAGTTTTCTCACCATTATTTTTACGTATCGCGAAGAACAGGATGATGATGACGACGATTTCTGAATCCCGTGCTCGTCTGAACAAAACGAACCCGTTGTTAAGAACGAGATCGAGCAGGAGTTACGAGAGCAGAGAAGTTCGTAACCAGCGAAACGAGCGAAGGAAGTCGGTAAGGAACCATGGATACGGCGCAGGTGAAGGACGAGCTGGTTTTGATTCGAGCGAGGAGCTGTTCGATGACGATAGACCGTCGAATAGGAAGAGTTTGTTCGATATCGAGCGCGTGATTAGGAATACTGAGGCGAGGAAGAAGATCGGCGCAGAGCGCGAGAGAGTTATTCGTGGCGGTGGAGAAGTCGTCGTGCCTGAGATATTGAAGTCGAGGGCGGCAAAGTTAGCGGAGGATAGGGAAGAGGAAGAAGAAGAAGAAGTTAATGAAGTAGATTTAGTTAAATATAGTACGCGAGATGAATATCGGGAAGAAGATGATTTAGTACGGAAGGTTGTGAAAGGAGTGGATGGGATGTTAGACGACGTAGAGAAGAACCAAAGCGAGAACCCGTTCGTGAAAGGGACTTGGGGGGCGTTTAAGACTGGCGAAGCGTTCGTGAAACGGCCGTCGGTGCAAAAAGGCGCGAGGATAGTTCAAAGAGTTGGAGTGGAGACCGTTAAGGTAGCAACGCCGATTATTGCGAAGGGTGTGACGACTGGATTGAAAGAAGGCGGGAAATTAGCAATGAAAGCCGCGTTTGGCGTGAAGAGAGCGGAGGGCGAGAGACGAGAGAAGATAGAAATGAAACGTATCGTAGAAGAGAAGTCTAATGGGAAACAACCAACTTGGAAGAAGACGTCGTCATCAAATGGAGATTTTTTCAATAACGTTTTTGGGCAACGGAAGGAAATCAAAGAAGAAGAAGAAGAAGAAGAAGAACCTGTAAGGAATAATCCGTCATTATTAGGTAATTTCTTCTCGAAGAAGACTACTCCACCGCCGCCGATTTCAAAGCCAGAAAAGAAAAAACGAACCGATATATTCGGAAGAGTGAAAGAATGATTGGCTCTTTCTGTGTAAAATAATAATAATAATATACGTATTTAATCAACTTTTGCAATATCGCTAAAAATAATACACTACTATCGCGGGCCTTTACACATGAACTTCTTGGACTCTTTTTCCCACGCATCGGTTGAACAAGAACTAAAACCCCATCTACTTTTCCAAGTGGATTCCATTAAATCCATTTTCTGAAAACATCCATATTTCCCGTACGAAAGTAACAAAACAACCCTACCCCACGTCGACGATAGGTGTCCTAAAAAATAATCTGCATCGGCGGCCAAGTATAAGTTCACTAACGCGTTATGGATTTCATTTTCCGGGTCTAATTTACCTTCTTTCAAGAGACGATTGATATCGTCGTTATGACGCGGTTGAATCGTCGTGTAATAAAAGTGAAATTCTTTCCCGAAATTCTTAATCGCGTCGTCGATGACTTGTCCATCCTCAGTCATTAAGAGTACTTTTTTACACTTTGGATCTAACTTTCTTAACCTCGCCAAGAATTGCTCAATTTGCAAATTCGATCCTTGATGTCCCCTTTGCGCGCGATCGCCATGTCTCACGTGAATCGCCGCGACTGATTCTTTCCTGTCGTCCGAATCCCAACCCATGCGTTTCTTCTCCAACCTCAAAACGCGATCTAGCTTTTCGTTCGGGTGCAAAATGTAATACAAAAACTGACTGATTACCCAACATCCTCCTCTCCCATTCGGTGCCGCTTCACCGAGCGTCTCCGATAATTCACCTATCCAATTCTCGCCAGCTTTATTCTCCTTCTGAAACCCGTCCAAACTCCCTCTCGTCCACACGACGATCTCGCTATCACTATCATCACCATCACCATCATTTCTATCATCTCCTTTGTTATTCTTACTATTCTTATCATCGACCAAAACACCTTCACCTCTATTCACACCATCAGGAGTTTCATATTCCGTCATCGCACTCCCAATCTTTTGAAAATAGCAATCGTTCCCTTTACTCTCGCACTTTGAATACGTCCACTTCCCGACCTTTGCGTACGCAAACGGTCTCTTCAAATGCACGGCTGTAAAAAACGCGCTACACACTCTCAACACTCGCGACCCAAACCCAGCAGTCGGGTCGTCGTCGGCATACACGACCGCCCCCTTTCCTTTCCTTTCTTCATGGTCGCCCTTAAAAAATTGATGTTCGCATATTTTCCTCTGAAATCTCCCTCTCACTTCTTCGTCATAGAAACTGAACTCGTTCGACTCCTGCGCTTTCTTCTTATCGACGTACGATAATCCATCGTAATGATATCCTCTATCTTCGCACACGCTCTTGTTATTCTTATATGGGTTCGATTTGTACGGCGCCGGTCCAGGATCTCTTATCGATAAAGTTCTATATACACTCGAAATCGAAGTCCTCCTGTTCGTCGAGAAGAAGACGAAGAAGAAGAGAAGGAATGTGAAGCAAAACAGTAACACGCGCTTCAAGCGCTTGAGTCGTTTTATTCTTCGTTTCGTTTGCACCATCGCATGCGTTTCCATTCGATTCGACAGTGCAGAGTTGATTATTTAAACATGTGAAGGCGCTTTATTTGAACTCAAAAAGGAGAAGAAGAAGAAGAAGAAGAAGAAGAAGTTGTTCGAAAAAACGATTTTTTGTTTACGCCGTATCTAATGTGATCGATTACGTACTCATTTTCGATCGATTCACTCTGAAATTTCGCACGCGCGTAGCCAATGACTTTACCTATCTTTTCTTCTCCGAGCGCTTACAGTGAAACTCGATATTTTAGATATCGCGGCAATCATTGCGCGCATCGAGGCTATCATTTTCTGTAAAACAGAAAAAAGAGGGAATAAGAAAAAAGAAGAAACTGCGCACTTTCTTCCCACTTGAATTAATTAATTAATAGATCGATTTGATTCAATCGGATCGAAAACAATGGCAGATCCACACGAGATCCTCGCGAGTGCACCGACATCTCCAACGAAAGAACAACGACGACGACGAGAAGAAGAAGAAGAAGAAGAAGAAGAAGAAGAAACTTCAATGGACAAACCTTTATTCGATGCGACTGATATAGCGCTCGTGTTGAACAAGGCACACGAAACGTGTTGCGTTGGGATTCCTATGCAAGCCTTGAGAGCGTTGAGACTTGAGGCGAATGCATGTGGTGGGCCCGGTGCGAATGATGATGATCGCGATGATAACAATAGAACGATATGGATCGGGAGAATAGACGATTTAGCGACGAAGTTAGGCGTCGTTCGATTTGGGAACGATTTAAGTCAAGCACAAATGCAAAGTACTTCAACGGTGGCGAGACATAGCACGTTGAACGCGCAAAAAGTGGAGACGCTCGAGAGCGCGTTTAGGAATCTTGGGAATGCGAAACAACAACAATCGGCACCGAATTTGAATGAGATTGGGAAGCAGGCTGCGAGGAGTATGCCGTCACCGGCGAGCCCGGCGACGAATCGAGAGAGAGACGAAGAGCTCGGGAGTAGGAGTTTGTATTCGTTTTATGTCGTGTTGAAGGCTATACATGATGCCGTTTTGTTCGTGAAAACTGAGGATGGAATTGATAATAGTAGTAATAATAATAACAATAAAAGTAGTATGAGTAGTTTGAGTAGTAATGGTAACATCGAAAACGAGTGTAGTAATAGTTTGAACGAGACGAACGTAGCTGATTCAGCGTTGAAGTATATGGTTATGATTCCTGGATCCGGTGGCGTCGCTGGTGATACATTGAGGTACGTGCGCAGATTTGTATCTATGGGATACGTCGTCATAGTACCGGATGATATGGCATGGCCAGCACATTTAAGAAACCGGCCTAGGAAAGATCTTGAAAACACGGTGGAGGATTCTTATTGGAATGATTTTGCTTTATACGACGTGGCCGTGGACGAAAATACTGGGCAGAAACAAAGCGCGAGCGGAAGCTTAGTATACAAGTCTTCTGCAAAATCATTCATCGAAAACGATTCGATTTTGAAGAAACAGTACGACGCGGCTCTGAAGTGTAAGTCTGTCGTCGTATCGCATATTTTGTTGACTTTACCCGATTTTATTAAAAACTCTGGAATTGCGTTAGTCGGGAACTCCGAAGGCGCTGCCGTATTAGGTATGCTCAACGATAAGACGTTCATGAATAACTACGCTACTGCGTCTGCTGGCACTGTCGTGAAAGCAAGAATTGCGATTGCGTATCCTTTTGAGCCGAGCTATTTCACGGATGGTTTAAAAGGATGGTTCGCTGGAACTTTTGGCTCGAGCTGGTCCTCGAACTGTCCAGTTCTATGCATCAATGGTTCCGAAGATGAATTTTTTGGACCGTTGGCATCTGTTGCGAGCGAAGTCGTTTCACACAAAAGACGTAGCGTGGACTTGAACAGATCAAACGATGATGAGCCGGGAGAAAATGGCCAAGAGAAAGCGTATTCAGGCGATGCTTCGATTGCTTTGGAAAAGCTTGCCAAAATGAATCGCGAGAAAAACCAAGGGCCTTCGAATTTACTTTCTGTCATCGTCGTTGGTGCAAAACATGGCATTTTGAAAACACACGACGAAATGGTTTCAAAACTTCTGTTGAGGTTTTTAAGAGCGCCACAAAAGTGTTTAAAAAATGTCGTCGAATCGTTTGGTGAAGAAGTTGTGGATTATAAAATAACTGCAAACAATTCAGTCGGAAAACTAGTCCTGGAAACAAAAAAAGACGAAGTAGAAGAAGTTTCGCTCTCGCCCGCGTGAAAGATGTCTCTCGCTGCATTTAGAAATAATTTAGTTACTTAGAAGCGAAACCAAAAATAGCAAATAATTGTAGAAAGAAGAGGCTTGTTGTAGTAAACATGATAAGTTAGTATTATAATAAATATATTGAAAATTAAAGATTATGCGTGCAAATCAATTGATTTATTGAATAGTGCAGCATCCTTTTTCTTGCGCGATTTTTGACATTTCATTCGCTTTCTTTTGAGCTGCTGCGTATGCTTCTTTTCCTTTCTTCGCTGCAATCCCAGCGGCTTCCATAGCCTTTACTTTTGCCGCTTCCGCTGCATCGAAAGCTTTGTCTTGGTATTGCTTTAATTTACCATCCGCTTCTTCCTTTTCAGACTTTGCTTTATCAGCCACGACTGCTTTCTTTGCAACTTCTTCCTCTGCCTTTTCAGCTTCTTTGATATCCTTTGCAGAAGCGCCGTCTGCAGTAGATTTTTGCTTTGTGAGCGCAGCCTTGGATTTTGCGGCTTCGAGATCTTCGGCTGCTTTCATCGCCTTGGCTGTTTTTTCCGCGGCTTCTTTTTCAGCCTTTTCGGCAGCGAGTTTGTCCTCTTCGGCTTTCTTTGCCGCCTCGTCAGCGATTTGCTGCATTTGAAGTCTTAATTTCTCAATTTCAGCTTTTTCAGCAGCTTTCTTAGCGGCCTCTTCTTCGGCAATCTTTGCCAAACGGTCCTCTTCAGCTTTGGCTTTGGCAGCGCGTTCTTTCTCAGCCTCCTCGGCTTTCTTCGCGGCTGCAAGTTCTTCCGCTTTCTTCGCGGCTGCAGCAGCTTCTTCGGCGGCTGCTTTTGCACTAGCTTCTGCGGCAAGCTTCTCTTCAGCTTTCTTCTTCGCCGCAGCCGCTTCTTCTTCTTCGGCTTTTTTCTTCGCGATTGCTTCAGCTTCGGCGGCTTTCTTCGCTTCAGCTTCGGCCACTTCGGCAGCTTTTATGTCCTTCTCTGTTGCCTCTGGCGCCATAGACTTTTGCTTCGACAAAGTAGCTTTCTTTTCCAACTCGACCTTCACTTCCGTCTTCGCCTCGGCTTCGGCGGCGGCTTTCTCGGCGGCGACGGCGGCCTCAGCCGCAGCTTTCTCCGCTTTCGCCTTTGCTTCGGCCTGAGCCTTCGCCTCCTTTTCAGCCTTTTGCTTCAAAACCTTCGCTCGTTCAGCGTTCGCAATCTCAAACGCGTTCTTCATCTCTTGCTCACAGTCTTTCTTCAAGGCCTCGATCAACTCCTTCGCGATTCGTTTCCTTTCAGTCTTCGAGATCAAAACCTCTCGCATCTCAACCTTTAAAAGCTCGTGGCACTCATTAACGATCGCAAACTTTTGCTTTGCACAGAACTCCTTCTTCAACTTCTCCTTATCGACGACGTCGTCGGAGGATTGGAAAAACTTCCCTGAATTCTCGCCAGCCGCTTCCTCACTGACCTCGAAGTCTTTCGTCGCGAATTCGAGCATTTTCTGCATTTTCGCTTTAAACACTTGCGTGAACCACTCTTCGCCGGAAATGATCGTCATATCGATCGTTGGTTGTTCCTCTTCGGACGTTGTCGCTGCTGGTGCTGTATCGGCCATTTTTATTCTCCCGTCGTGTTTATTTTGTGCCGATTATGTTCATTCGCACATTCCACCAAAATATCAATCGTGTCGGAAAAGAAAGGAGGACAGGAAAGAAGGTGAAATTTAGGGTTTCGGGCATTTTCATATTACTTTTTTTTTTCCCTTCTTCTTCTCTTTTTTTTTATATTTATTCATCACAACATATAATTGTATACGTTTAACACGTTTAATAGAAACTTGTTGCGTTCTGTTCACGCAGTCAGTTGCTCTATACTGCTGCTCTTTCTCTCTCTCTAGTTTATTATTTATATATATGAAGAGGAGGAACGGGAGATGTTCGTTTTTGTTCTCAACACGGAACGGGGCGAACACGATTTTTTTGTTATCGATACTATTTTTGATACGTTCTCTCTCGAACGGAGGCGTCGTCTGCGATGATGGTAAGAATGAGAACACGAACAATCACGCGATATTGGTCGATGCGTCGAGGTTTTGGTACAACTACCGCCACGCAGCGAACACTCTGGCGATATATAAAACTATCAAACGTTTAGGTGTTCCAGATGAGAACATCGTATTGATGGTTGCGGATGATTACGCTTGTAACTCGAGGAACGCTAGGCAAGGGGAAATATATACGGATGATCACGGGTATGAGAATAACGTATATTTGGATGATATTGAGATTGATTATAGAGGAGATGAGGTGACGCCGGAGAACGTTCTGCGCGTATTACTCGACGCGTATTCTGGCGTCGACGACGAAGACGAGAATATGGAGAGGACGAGTTTACCGAATTCGAAACGATTGAGGACTAACGAGAACTCGAATGTTTTGTTCTATTTAACAGGGCACGGTGGTGATGAGTTTTTAAAGTTTCAAGACCAGAAAGAAATCACTTCGCAAGATTTACAAGACGCGTTTGCAAAAATGCGAGAGATGAAACGGTATAAGGAATTGTTATTCGTCGTCGATACTTGTCAAGCGGGTACTATGTTTAAGCGATTTAATGGGTTAAGGAATATTATCGCAATCGCATCGTCTCAAAAGGGAGAAAATAGTTACGCGCACGGGGTCAGGAGCGATATAGGATTGGCCGTTTCGGACAGGTTTACGAGGTTTCTTTATGAATACTTGAAGAGACCAAACTCCGAGAAGATTCAGTTGAAGGAACTTTTTGCTCAAGCTGAATCCGCGCAAGTTCGAGCTTATTTAATGAGTACGGTACAAACGGATTGGTCGAATTACGGTGATGAAGGAAGGAATATAGATTCAATAACGGTTGGAGATTTTTTTGCAAACAACGCAGAGCTCATAGATGTAAAAAAGGTAGATATAAAGGAGACTTACGCAACAATCCTGCCCGGATTTGCGAAATCGGCTTCATTTGTTGTTATTGATGTATAATATGATAGTTATATATATATATATATTTGTATTTCATGATGGTTACTATAGTAATGTACAATATAATCGAACGATCGCTTTATTAGTTGATTATCGCTTATTCGACGATTTCTTCTCCTCCCTTAAAAGAATCTCCCCCGCCTGTTTCTTATATTTTTCAATCTGAGCAATCGCCTTTGGAGTCACCGCGTAATGGTAATCACACGCCGTCATTGTCATCTTCAAAGCAACGTTTGCACTCCGATTACTCAAGTCTTCACTTTGATCGAGGAGCTTTTCCAAACGTCTAGTCAAATCAATTCCGTCCGCCTGGTTATATCCCTCCTCGACGCCGCCTGGCTGACCGCCACTGTTACGTCTATTGGGCGTCGTTATTTTTACTACTTCGATCGAGGACGGCGATGGATGTAACGTTTTATCTCCCAAGATTGCAGTCATCGATAAATGTAATGCTTCTTCTTGATCGTCATCTTCTTCATCATTTTCTTCTTCTTCTTCTCCTTCTCCTTCTTCTTGTATCACAACGCTCTCTTGCGCATCTTTACTCAAAGGAGTAAAAGTATTCGTATTTTTAGGAAGACCGCGCGGGTTCTGCTGCTTTTTTGCGCTAGTGGTCGTAGCGGCTCCAAAACCTCGTTCTTCGCGCGAGATATCAACCGCTTCCACGGGCGTATTCACTGGCGTCTTTGGTAACACTTTATCCTTCGTAACTCCTTTTGGTCGATTAATTTCTTTTGTTAAAGCTTTCGCCAACGTATGCGGCGTAACAGATTCTCCCCTACCGATTATTGTGCGTTGTTGTTTATTCAGAGAAATCGCGTTCGCGAACTCATCGATGTCCTTTTCATTCTTCTTCTTCTTCTTCGTATTATTAGTACTCTCGATTACGACGGTTAAATTCGCGAATTCTTCCTCGTCCATAGCCATACTTATTTCTTTTTCTTTTTCATCTTCCTCGTCGTTATCGACCGCTTTTTCTTCGTTCTTCTTCTGTTCTTCGCCTTCTTCGTGCTCTTTATCTCTCCCCCCCTCTTCGTCGTGCAGACTTCGCTCTTCTTCTTCTTCTTCTTCTTCTTCTTCTTCCATAGCGATCGCGTGCTCGCCATCATCCTCCTCCTCTTCTTCGATCAGAAACTCCTCGTCCAAATCTTCGTGCACTTCTTCCTCGATCCTATTCATTTAAAAGAAATTCGCGCCGTTTGATTGGATAAAACGTAATACTTTTCGCGCGCGCATAAAACGTTCCCTCCTGCAGCGCTCTGCTTACTTTTACGCGCATAAATATAAAAACAAACACAGAAAACGGAAGAACACGACGCGTTAAAGGACGCACGAAAACGAACGAACGAACGAACGAACGAACGTACTTCCGTTTCTTCGCGAACCGAGCGGTTCGGTCGTGATTGCTATTCGCGTCCAGGCTAAACGAGCTGGACATTATTGTTATTACGCGTTCTTTGTTCCGTGTGCTGGGTGAATTATTTTCAAATTATTTAAAGTTTTTTGTCTGACGTCTGACAGTGAAAGTTGTGGGCAGCCGGCAGCGAAACAAATAATAATAATAATAATAATAATAATAATAATAATAATAATAAGAAGTG
>Ga0209830_10001686_pt1 | contig 19023 bp, 18 predicted proteins | sample ArcticOcean_MG_C_12_FD_187439 | JGI IMG/M metagenome (GOLD analysis project Ga0209830, IMG submission 187439) | Marine microbial communities from western Arctic Ocean - ArcticOcean_MG_CB8_130 (SPAdes) (version 2) | ecosystem: Environmental > Aquatic > Marine > Oceanic | place: Arctic Ocean...
TCAAAACTAATAAGTCCTATTTTCTTGAAAATTAATGCACCACTACCCGTTATTTTAGAAGGTGTTTGTAGTTTGTAATCTTGAAAGATATTTATCACATTAGGATTTAAAACCTGTTCTATAACTACACCATCTTCTGTTCCTATTTCAGTCCTTGTAGTTGCTAAGTACTGAGAGGTTTCTTCAGAAACCGTATACCAGGTAGGTGAATCATAAGATAGACCTAGTCTTAAAAAATCATTTACTTTAGCTATAGCTCCTAATTGAACTGAAAACCCTTCTCCAAGAACAGATAGGTTATTTTCAAATCCAATTTCATTAACATAAACCCCCTCTGAATCTGGAAAATCACCTGTGCTTTCTAGTAAATAAGTAGATTGATCGTAATCAATAAAATGACTATTTAAATTAATTCCAAAAAATAGATTGTCTAAATATTGGAATGCAATATTTGCACTTAACTTTCCGTTGTACCCTCTTGATTTAAAATAATAATCTTGATAATAACCGGGGCTATTTGAGTTTACATTAGAGTAGTAAGATGTATTGTTAGGGTTCTCGATATCTTCAGGCTCTATTATAAAAGATTCATAACCTAAAAAAGCTTGTTGATTAGCATATCCAAATATATTACCAATCTCACTATAGGCTTGTGTTATCGTTTCTCCTTCAAAAGCAGATATTTGGTCTAGAGATAATCCATTTGCATAAGAAAGAAAATAACTATCTATACTATTAGAGTTTAGTCCAGAAGTATGGAACTTATTAAAATTATTTTTAGTTTGTTCATAATTCAAACTAATAGACATTTTTTTCCATTTTGAATTTTCTTTAACATTGTTAAAAACTAAAACAGCACCTAATTGATTCATGTTGAAATTAGATTTTTTAGAAATGTTTGACTGCATAACATTGTTGTTAATGTTATTCTGTAAATCAGTGTCATTCTCCTTAACATTACTTGAAAATGATAAAGAAGCAACCCCTTTATTATAAATTGCTGATCCAGCAGGATTAATACTAATTGCAGATAGTTCTCCACCTAGTGCTCCAAATGCACCAGACATAGCTGAGAATCTAGCAGAACCTTCAACATCATCAGTTGAGTACCTTAGTGCGTCATTTATATTCTGTGATATAATTTGACCAGCTCCAAAAATAAAAATTAGAGAGAAAAAAACTTTATTCATATATTTTTAATTATAATTATTAATTACCCCCACCTTTTCCGCCCCTTGAAGAAGTTGAAGAACTAGAGTTTACACTTCTAGAAGAGCTTGATGAATTAAAGCTAGGTCTAGAGTTATTGCTTGGTTTTGAATTACTATTAGAGGTGTTGTAACTCGGCTTTGAATTGTTGTTAGAGTTATTGTAGCTAGGCTTTGAATTACTATTAGAATTAGATGGTCTCCAATTAGATGGTTTAGAATTAGAAGTGTTTAAACTGCTAGAAGGCTTGCTATAGTAACTTGGTTTAGTGACTAAAGTTTGATTTAATGTTTCTATTCTAGAGGTTCTATCCCTTAAATTAGAATTTATCATATTATCACTTATGCTTGATTGATTAGTGTAATTATTATTTGAAGCTCTACTACTAAAGTTAGATCTACTGGTTAGATTTGATGAACCTCTTCTGCCTGAAATATAAGCTACATTAGTATTGTTATTTCTGTAATAATTATTATAGAAGGAATATCCACCGTACCAACCATTCCCTGGCCAACCTCCGTATCCATATCCATATCCACCATATCCGTACCCCATATTATTCCAATAAGGATAAAATAAACCATTGTGAAAATTATTCCAATAAGGTTTAGTCCAGTACATATCATATCCAAATCCCCAGCTGTTTACACCATAGCCAAAAACATTACCATAACCATAACCATAATTCATAAGCCATGAAGGATAATTGCTTCTTGAGCCACGAAGATTATACATGGATTGTCCACCTATCATATTTATGGTCACATTAGTTTTGTTATCACCCCATGGTCCATAATTATTATTTGTTGAATCATTTTCAACACTAGAATCTGTGTATTCATCAGCATCAGTAAATAAAACATCATTTTCATTATTTACAGCTGCATATTCATTTGACTTTTCGCTAAAAGCATTTTGATAATAAGAACTCTGAGCATTAGTAGGTGCTGTATTTTGAGCAGTTTGAGGATTGACATTCTCACCAGATTCATAAATATCTTCTGTCATAATACTAGAGTATTGATAGCTACCACAACCGGTTAAAAAGATTAAAATAAATATTCTTAAAAATGATCTAATTGGGTTAGAAAAATAGTATAATTGCATATCAAAAGTATTTAATTGTTGAACAAATTAAAATTAATTAGTTTTGTAAAAAACAAACCTTACAACAATAACATTGCAACAGTTGTGCCACAATTTACAAAAGAATGAGTAAAAACCTTACGTCTAGAGAAAAAGATTATTCAAAATGGTATAATGAATTAGTCGTAAAAGCTGATCTAGCAGAAAATTCTGCTGTGAGAGGTTGTATGGTTATAAAACCATACGGTTATGCTATTTGGGAAAAAATGCAAGCTGAATTAGATAGAATGTTTAAAGAAACAGGCCACCAGAACGCATATTTCCCACTGTTTATTCCAAAGAGTTTATTTGAAGCTGAAGAAAAAAATGCCGAAGGTTTTGCTAAAGAATGTGCTATTGTTACTCATTATAGACTAGAAAATGATCCAGATAATAAAGGTAAACTAAGAGTAGATCCAAATGCTAAGTTAGAGGAAGAATTGATTGTTAGACCAACTAGTGAAGCAATTATTTGGAGTACTTATAAAAAATGGATTCAATCTTACAGAGATCTTCCAATATTAATTAACCAATGGTCGAATGTAGTAAGGTGGGAAATGAGAACCAGACTGTTTTTACGTACAGCTGAATTCTTATGGCAAGAAGGTCACACAGCACATGAAACTAAGGCTGAAGCTTTAATAGAAGCAGAGAAAATGAATTCTGTTTATGCTGATTTTGCAGAAAACTTCATGGCTATGCCAGTTGTTAAAGGATTAAAGTCAGAAAGTGAAAGGTTTGCTGGAGCTGAAGAAACTTATTGCATTGAAGCTTTGATGCAAGACGGAAAAGCGCTTCAAGCAGGGACTTCTCATTTTTTAGGTCAAAATTTCGCGAAAGCATTTGATGTAAAGTTTACTAATAAAGAAGGTAAGTTAAATTATGTTTGGGCTACATCATGGGGAGTTTCAACAAGGTTAATGGGTGCTCTTATTATGACTCATAGTGATGATAAAGGACTTGTTTTACCTCCAAATTTGGCACCTTTTCAGGTGGTTATAGTACCTATTTTTAAGACCGATGTTGAATTTGAACAAATTTCAAATTTAGTCACTAAAATCTCCGAAGAACTGAAGAGAAGTAATGTTTCGGTTAAGTTTGACAATAGAACTACTTACAGGCCTGGTGCTAAATTCGCACAACACGAATTGCAAGGAGTTCCACTAAGAATAGCTATAGGCCCTAAGGATCTGGAAAACAATACTGTGGAATTGTCAAGAAGAGATGATTTATCAAAAAGTATAATACCTGTTGAATCTATTAAGGATGAAATACCTCAAATATTAGAAGATATTCAGCAAAGTTTATATGATAAAGCTAATGACTTTAGGTTGGAGCATACAACTGAGGTTAATTCTTTTGAAGAATTTAAAGATATATTAAAGAATAAAGGTGGTTTTATTTCCGCACATTGGGATGGTTCTGCTGAATCAGAAAATAAAATCAAGGAAATAACAAAGGCTACAATTAGATGTATTCCTTTAAATATTGATAAATCTGAAGGTAAATGCGTTTTTTCTGGTAAAAAATCAGATCAAAGGGTCCTTTTTGCTAAAGCTTATTAATAATTTTTTCAAAAAAATGTATTAGAAGTTGCAACATTTAAAAATAGTTGTATTTTTGCAGCCGCAATACTTTTATTGATTACTATACGTAGTGCATAAAAATAGGGCCCGTTCGTCTATCGGCTAGGACGCCAGGTTTTCATCCTGGTAAGAGGGGTTCGACTCCCCTACGGGCTACAATAAATTACAAATCCTATCTGGAAAAGATTCGATTTTTTATTTTAGTTGAAAGTTTAGCAATAGTTAGCTCTTTTTAGCTACTTTATTAAGGAAAAAAATTAACAAGAAGTATTTAATTACTTAAAAAAAAAAATTATGGCAAATCATAAATCTTCTATAAAAAGAATCAGAAGTAATGAAGCAAAACGTCTTAGAAATAAGTATCAGCATAAAACAACTAGAAATGCTATAAAACAGTTTTGTGAATTAACTGCTAAAAAAGAAGCTGAAAAATCATTACCAACTATTATGTCAATGATTGATAAACTAGCTAAGCAGAACGTTATACACGCTAATAAAGCCTCAAATTTAAAGTCTAACATGACAAAGCATATCGCTTCGTTATAGAGAAATTATTACACAAAAAAAAACCAACAAATTTATTTGTTGGTTTTTTTTTATGATTTTTTTTTATTAAAACTAACTTCTACCCATTCATTGAGACAAGAAACTCTTCATTATTACGAGTTTGTTTAAATCTATCATTAATGAATTCCATAGCTTCTACAGGATTCATGTCTGCTAAATATTTTCTCATAACCCACATTCTTTGGATTGTTTTAGCATCTAATAATAAATCATCTCTTCTTGTACTTGATGATGTTAAGTCAATTGCAGGGAATATTCTTCTGTTAGATATTTTTCTATCTAATTGTAACTCCATATTACCTGTCCCTTTAAATTCTTCAAATATCACTTCATCCATTTTTGAACCAGTTTCAGTTAATGCTGTTGCAATAATTGATAAGGAACCTCCATTTTCTATATTTCTAGCTGCTCCAAAAAATCTTTTTGGTTTATGTAGTGCCGCTGCATCAACACCTCCACTTAATATTTTTCCAGATGCTGGCTGAACTGTATTATAAGCACGGGCTAATCTAGTAATAGAGTCTAGAAGTATTACTACGTCATAACCACACTCGACTAATCGCTTTGACTTTTCTAATACTATATTTGCAATCTTAACGTGTTCATGAGCTTCTTTGTCAAATGTTGAAGCGATCACCTCTCCTTTAACATTTCTTTGCATATCAGTAACCTCTTCAGGTCTTTCATCAATTAAAAGAATAATTTGATATACTTCAGGGTGATTCGCTGCAATAGCATTTGCTACATCTTTTAATAACATTGTCTTACCAGTCTTAGGTTGAGAAACGATCATTCCTCTTTGTCCTTTACCTATAGGGCAAAACAAATCCATAATTCTAGTAGAAATTGTATTGCTTTTATCTGCAAGATTGAATTTCTCTTGTGGAAATAATGGTGTTAAATGTTCAAAGGAGACTCTATCTCTTACTACTTCTGGATCTAGACCATTTATTTTACTCACTTTTATTAGAGGAAAATATTTTTCACCTTCCTTTGGAGGTCTTACGTTTCCAAGTACGGTATCTCCTTTTTTTAATCCAAATAATCTAATTTGAGATTGAGATACATATATATCATCAGGTGATGATAAATAATGGTAATCTGAAGATCTTAAAAATCCATACCCATCTTGCATTAAGTCTAAAACTCCTTCACTCTCTATAATAGCATCAAATTCAAACTCTGGTTCACGATATCTGTTTCTGCTATCTTTATTACCGTTGTCTTTATTGTTGTTATTAGGACGATTATTTTCGTGTTTAGACTGAGGTCTAGGTCGTGGCGTATTATCTGAATTAGGTTTTTTTCTCGGAAGATTATTGTTTTCAACTTTTTTATCTTCTTTAAGCTCTGTATCATTATTTTTTTGATCCATTTTTTTTTCAAAAGGTTTTTGAGCTCTTGGTTTCTGATCAACTTTTCCTTCTTCAGAAGGTTTTCTTGCTTCAACAGGTTTTCTTGCTTCAACAGGTTTTCTTGCTTCAACAGGTTTTCTTGCTTCAACAGGTTTTCTTGCTTTAATAGGTTTTCTTACTTCAACAGATGAATTTGAATCCTCAGTTGGATTGTCAGCCTGATGATCTAGAATTTTATACACTAAATCTAATTTTTTTAGAGATTTAAATTTAGAGATGCTTAATTTTTGAGCTATTTCCTGAAGTTCAGGTAGCTTTAATTCTTTTAATTTTGAAATTTCAAACATTTTTTATTTTTATGTTTATTAGTACTTTTATTTTGGGAATATTTTTCAGAAGTATTTTGTTGAATTCTTAATCTAATTACTTGAAAGAAATAAGTAATATCAATGCAATTATACAACTTTATTTTCAATATTGATTATTTTTGATGATAAACTATTATTTTTGATTTTTAATTTAAATTATTCATGATGATTCAAAGGATTCAGTCAGTTTATCTATTTTTAGCTAGTTTGTTTTATTTTCTTTATTGGTTTTTTGGTTTAAAATGGTATGAAGAAGGATATTCAATTCTCATAAACTTTGAATTTTTGTTAGTCTTGAGTAAAGATTTATTAAGTTTTTTAGATTTATTCCTGTCAGTGACTTCTTTTATTCCTCTTTTAATTTCAACTATTTGTTTGCTCACCTTATTTTTATTTAAATATAGATTAACTCAGATTAAACTTACAAAGCTATCTTTTTACCTAAGTCTATTTATGTCTATATATACTGTTGTTTATTTTATATTCACATTAAATGGTTTAATTGAAATTATGCCTTCAAGAATTTTTGAAATTCTTTTGTTTGCAGCAATAGTTAATCCTTTTATTTGTAGCTACTTAATTTATGCAAGTTTAAAATCTATAAATAGAGATCAAGATTTAGTTACTTCTATAGATAGAATAAGGTAGTGTGTTATCTTTTAAATTCAATTACCTCCAAGTTTATTATTTCACCCTTTGTTATCTGAAATCTTACCATTGTCCTTACTTGATGAAACCCTTGATTGCCAATTGCACCAGGATTTATGTGTAATAAGTTGAGTTTCTTATCATTTATTACTTTCAGTATATGTGAATGTCCACATATAAAAATATCCGGAGGGTTGTTATTTATCTCTTCTTTAATTTTATGGTAATACCTGTTAGGATAGCCTCCGATATGAGTTATCCATATTTTAACACCTTCACATGTAAACCTTAAATTTTCACCATACTCTGCTCTTATGATGCTGTTATCAATATTTCCATAGACAGCCCTTAAAGTAGCCACTTTTTCTAATTCATCAGTCACCTTAATGTCCCCAATATCACCTGCGTGCCAAACTTCATCAGATTCTTTAGCGTATTGAATCATTTTTTCATCAATATAACTGTGTGTGTCGGAAATTAAAAGAATCTTTTTCATTTTTATTTTATCAAGTTAATCTCTCTATATTTGTTGTGCTAACAAAAATATTGATTTGTTTTGAGATATTTCATGGATCTTTCATATGATGGTACTAATTACCATGGATGGCAAAATCAACCTAACGCTATATCGGTTCAAAGTTGTATTGAAAAAGCATTAAGTATTTTGACTAAATCTGACACGCATATTTATGGAGCTGGTAGGACTGATGCAGGTGTACACGCTATTAAAATGTTTGCACATTTTGATTCTCACAAACTAATAAATATAACTAAATTAATGCATGACTTGAATTCATTTCTAGCTAAAGATATTTCAGTCAATAATATTTACAGAGTCAAAAATGACTCTCACGCAAGGTTTGATGCTATTAGTCGAGAATATGAATACAATATTTCATTAAGTAAAGATGTTTTTAATATTAATAAAAGTTATTATGTTTACCATAATTTAGATGTTAAATTAATGAATGATGCCTGTACAATTCTTAAAAATCATGTTAACTTTAAATGTTTTTCTAGATCTAAAACTGATGTAAAAACATATAATTGCGATCTAACCTTGGCTAAATGGGAACTGAGTAATGACCAGTTAATTTTTACAATCAAGGCAAATAGATTCTTAAGAAACATGGTAAGGGCTATTGTAGGGACCATGATTCAAGTTGGTAATAAAAAAATTAATTTAAAGAATTTTGAGGAAATTTTAATCTCTCAAGATAGGACTAAAGCTGGTCCTTCTGCTCCAGCCCATGCTTTGTATCTGTCTAATATTGAATATCCTAAAGAAATTTTCGCTAATGAGTAAAAAAGAAAATATATTAAATACATATCTGTTTAAGAGACTTCTAGCTTTTGTAAAGCCTTATAACTACATTTTTATTTTTTCGTTATTAGCTGTTTTTGGTCTAGCCATTTTTGGTGCCCTTAGGCCAGTAGTACTTGAGAAAGTGTTAGATGAAAACATTTCTCAGGGTATTAGTGACGGGTTTTTACAACTGATCATTGTAATGGGTGTGTTGCTATTATTAGAAGTTTTATCTAACTATCTGTTTATTTATTTTGCTGGTTGGCTGGGTCAATCTGTAGTTAAGGATATTAGAGTTTTATTATATAACCATATTATCAGCTTCAAAATGAAGTATTATGACAAATCTTCTGTAGGAGTCTTAATCACGAGATCAGTAACTGATATGGAAAGGATTGCCGATATTTTTGGTCAAGGACTTTTTATGATATTTAGTGACCTTCTTAAAATGTTAATAGTTGGTATAGTAATGATTACTATGAATTGGGAGTTGAGTATAATTGTCTTTTTGACATTGCCTATAATCTTAGTCGCAACAAAAATCTTCCAGAGATATATGAAAATTGCTTTTGAGGAAGTTAGATCAGAAGTTTCAAATTTAAATTCTTTTGTTCAGGAAAGAGTAACTGGCATGAAAATTTTACAACTGTTTACAAGAGAGGATATCGAATTTGAGAATTTTAAAAACATAAATGAAAGACACAAAAAAGGATGGTTAAAAACAGTTTGGTATAACTCTATTTTTTTTCCAATAGCAGAAGTTTTATCGTCTTTTACCTTAGGAGTCGTTGTTTGGTATGGAGGGATTAATATTATTAAAGACAACACTGCTTCAATTGGGGAGTTGACGGCTTTTATTATGATGATTCCAATGATGTTTAGGCCGCTCAATCAAATAGCTAATAAATTCAACACTTTATTAATGGGGATGGTGGCAGCTGAAAGAGTTTTTAAAGTTATAGATACTAAGTCCAGTATTATAGACGAAGGTGAAATTGTAGTTGATACTTTTAAAGGGGAGGTTTGCTTTGATAAAGTAAATTTCTCATACAATGATGGTGTTCAGGTTTTAAATGAAATTTCATTTAATATTAAAAAGGGATCAACAGTAGCTATTGTAGGCTCAACTGGAGCTGGAAAAACTTCTGTGATTAATTTATTAACTCGCTTTTACGAAATAGATGCTGGTGAAATATTTATTGATGGCCGCAACCTTAAAGACTACAGGCTATCAACACTTAGAAAAAATATTGGAATTGTCTTACAAGATGTGTTTTTATTTTCGGACACTATATTAAACAACATCACTTTAAAAAATGATGATATCACAATTGATCAAGTAATATTAGCAGCTCAACAAATTGGAGTTCATGATTTTATAATGACCCTGCCTGGTAATTATTATTATAATGTTAAAGAAAGAGGTATTATGCTCTCTTCTGGTCAGCGTCAATTAATTGCTTTTTTAAGAGTGTATGTCTCTAATCCTCAAATACTAATTCTTGACGAAGCTACTTCATCTGTAGATACTGCTTCCGAATTACTTATTCAAAAAGCAATTGAAAAGATAACAAAAAACAGGACATCATTAATTATTGCACATAGATTGGCTACTGTAAAAAACGCGAATAATATTATTGTAATGGATTCAGGTAATATTATAGAACAAGGTTCTCATAAAGAATTAATCAATAATGTTGATGGGTATTATAAAAAGCTGTATGATGTTCAATTTGAAGTAAAAAAGACCTCTTAATTTAAGTCGTCTTTTATTAAATCACTTAATTTACCCTGATTGTCGTAAGAAATAAACTCCCCGTTTTTTATATAAGATATATGCCCGGTTTCTTCAGATACAACTATAGCAATCGCATCTGTTTTATCAGTAATTCCTATTGCTGCCTTATGTCTAAGTCCAAACCTGTTAGGGATTTGATTGTCATTATTAATTGGTAAGACAACTCTAGTAGCTTTAATAGTATTATTGGCTATAATCACAGCCCCATCGTGAAGAGGACTGTTTTTAAAAAATATACTTTCTAAGATTGATTGAGTTACTGAAATGTTCATCTGATCACCAGTGTCAAGTAAAAAATTTAGACTGTTATTTCTTTCTATAATAATTAATGCACCAGTTTTTGTTTCTGACATGTTTTGACATGCATTAACAATTGCAGCTATATCAGTTGCAATATTTTCTTGATTTTTCAAAAAATTTATCTTTTCGATAATAGACCCTTTTTTTGAAATATTTGCTGAACCTATCATTAATAAAAATTTTCTTATCTCAGGCTGAAAAACTACAATTAGAGCAATAATACCAACACTCATAAAACCATCTATGATGCTGCTAAGTAACTCCATGTTTAAGAAGTCAGTAATTCTCCAGGTAAAATAGATAAGTATTATCCCAATAAAAATATTTATAGCAACCGTACCTTTAAGTAATTTGTAGGAAGAGTAAAGTAAAAGTGCGACTAAAAATATGTCTGCAAAGTCTACTATAGAAAAATTTAATATTTCTTTAAAAATATCCATTATTAGATAAATATACACATAATTATTGTTTATTAAATTGGTTTGTAATCTTTATACATTCCATCGCTTCCTTTACATCATGTACTCTTAATATAGACGCTCCATTTATTAGTGCTATTGTGTTAAGTGAGGTAGTTCCATTTAACGCATTTTTTGGAGTGTTTTCTAGTAATTTGTAAATCATTGATTTTCTTGAAATGCCAACAAGAATAGGTAGTTCTAAAGATTTAAGTAATCCTAAATTTTTAAGCACTTTATAGTTCTGATCAATATCTTTAGAAAACCCAAATCCTGGATCAATAATTATATCATTTATTTTGCTATTTCTAGCGATTTTAACCTTTTCAGAAAAATAATATATAATATCTTTTAGTAAATCATCATATTTATTATTTTTCATCATATTTCCAGGCGTACCCCTCATATGCATCATGATATAAGGTGCATTATGTTTAAATGCTATTTTTAATATATCAGAGTCATATTCACTAGCCGTTATGTCATTAACAATTGAAGCGCCAGCTGTTAAACATTCTTCTGCTACTTGACTTCTAAATGTGTCGATCGATAAATTTGCATTTGGAAATTCTTGAACTATAAACTCAACAGTTTTAATAATTCTTTTTTTTTCTTCATCTTCTGAGACAAGGGTAGCTCCTGGCCTCGAGCTGTAAGCTCCAATGTCAATAAACGTAGCCCCATCACTTAGCATTTTTTCTACCTGACTTAATATGGATTTTTGATTATTATACATATTTCCATCATAAAATGAATCAGGGGTAATGTTTAAAATACCCATTACTTTTGGAGATGAAATGTCAATTAATTTTCCGTTGCAATTGATATTCATATTTATTTATATATAATTTAAAAATTAGTAACTTTTAAAAGTTTAATATTGAATGTTTGAAGTTTATAAATATTTAAGCGAAATTTACGCAAAATTCATCTTAGTTATGCAAAATACTATAAAACAATATGATTATGCTATTCATCAATGTAGAGAGCTCTTTACTAAAAAAATGAAAGATTATGGTTCTGCATGGAGAATTCTGAGATTGTCATCGCTAACAGATCAAATATTTATTAAGGCACAACGTATTAGAGGGTTACAACAAAACAATGTTAGAAAAGTTGATGAAGGTCAATATTCTGAATTTATAGGGATTATTAATTATTCAATAATGGCTCTAATTCAACTCGAAAAAGGAATAGCTGAACAGCCAGATATAAATTTAGAAGAGTCTTTAAATTTATTTAACACTCATAGTGAACAAACAAAATCACTGATGATAGATAAAAATCATGATTATGGAGAGGCGTGGAGAGATATGAGAGTTAGCTCATTAACCGATTTAATTTTACAAAAACTATTAAGAGTCAAGCAAATTGAAGATAATAAGGGTGAAACTTTAGTTAGTGAAGGTATCGATGCGAACTATCAAGATATAGTTAATTATGCGGTGTTTGCTTTAATTCATTTAAAAGAATAATATATGAAGTACTTAGTTAATTTTTCTAGATTATTTGTAGGCTTGTTGTTTATATTTTCAGGTTTAATTAAAATTAATGACCCAGTCGGTTTTTCATTCAAACTAGATGAGTACTTCGGCCCAACTGTCTTTAATATTGATTTCTTATTACCATATGTATTGCCTCTGTCAATTTTTATTGTTGTCTTAGAGGTTTTATTAGGTGTTTTTCTTTTAATTGGACTGAAGAAGAAGTTTACAATATATAGTCTCTTTGGGATGATAGTATTTTTTACCTTTTTAACTTGGTATTCAGCTTATTTTAATAAAGTTACAGATTGTGGATGTTTTGGGGATGCTATAAAATTGACTCCTTGGGAGTCCTTTACGAAGGATTTAATATTGCTAGTTTTTATAATAATTATAATGCTTGGTATAAAGTATGTTAAACCAATTTTTAATAATAAAATTTTATATTTTATTCCATTAGCTTCATTATTATTTTGTGTTTTGATTTTGAATCAAGTATTGTCTCACTTACCCTTAATAGATTTTAGACCATATAAAATTGGAAATAATATTATAGAAAACATGATAATTCCTGAAGACTCAAAGAAAGCTGTCTTTAAATATGACTGGCTATTTAATGTTGAAGGAGAGAAAAAAATCATATCAACAAGTGGTAATTTTCCATCTGTTGAAGGGGATTTTATTTCTGTAGAAACGGAGCTTTTAGAAGAGGGTTATGAGCCTCCAATTCATGATTTCTCCATGGAATTAGATGATGTTGATTATACAGATGACCTAATGCAAGAAGAAAACCTTTTAATCTTTGTTTTATATAACATATCTAAGATGGAGCCTAAAGCTATTGATAATTTAAAAACATCAATGAGTTTAGCAATGAATAACAATTATAAAATCATTGGACTTACCGCGTCAGGAAAAGATGATGTAAATAATTTTAAATCTAACTTTTTAGTTGATCTTGATTTTTATTTTTGTGATGAAACTGCTCTTAAAACAATAGTGAGATCAAATCCTGCTGCTATGAAACTGCATAAGGGAACTATTATCCAAAAGGCGCATTGGAATGATTTTCAATCCCTTGATTTAATTAACCATTAATGTATTTATTAAATAAATTTTTATATTCATTAATTACTTTATTTGGTGTCGTAACAGTTATCTTTTTTTTGTTTAGTGTTTTACCTGGGGATCCAGCTCAAATGATGTTAGGTCAAAATGAGAATTCAGAGCAGCTTTTAAATATCAAAAAAAAGTATGCTTTTGACAAACCTATCAGTAAGCAATATTTATTGTATTTAAATGACTTATCTCCAATTTCAATCCACTCAAAAAACAATAAAGATTATACGTTTCTGAAATTAAACAAATATTCACACTATAAGATTTTTGAAACCACTTCAAGCTTCTTAGTAATTAAATTCCCCTATCTAAGAACGTCTTTTACAAAGCAAGGTAAAAAGGTAAGTGATATTATTAAAGACACACTTCCAAACACACTGGTGTTGGCGGTTTCTTCAATTATTATTGCAATTCTAACAGGAATTTTTTTCGGTATTATCTCTGCACTCAACAAAGATAAATTTATTGATAATTTTATTCAATTCATAAGTACAATTGGGATGAGTGTTCCTTCATTTTTCAGTGCTATTATATTTGCTTGGGTTTTTGGGTTTGTTTTAAAAGAGTATACAAACCTTAATATGACTGGAAATATTTACGAGTTAGATGACTTTGGCGAGAATTATGTACTGAAGCTTAAAAATTTGATATTACCCTCTTTTGTCATGGGAATAAGGCCTTTGGCGGTAATTAGTCAATTAATGAGAAATGAACTTTTAGATGTATTGTCACAAGATTTTATAAGAACCGCAAGGTCAAAGGGATTGTCAGAATATCAAGTAATAAAAAACCATGCAATAAAAAACTCATTAAACCCAGTTATAACTGCTATTTCAGGTTGGTTTGCATCCATGTTAGCAGGTGCGGTTTTTGTTGAGTATATCTTTGGATGGAATGGATTAGGTAAAGAGATTGTAAATGCTTTAAATACATTAGATTTGCCCGTGATTATGGGTTCTGTCTTGGTAATAGCATTTATGTTTATTACAATAAATATTTTAGTGGATCAAATTTATAGATTACTAGACCCTAGAGTTAAGTTGAATTAAAAATAATATAAAATGTCAAGAAAAAAAATTGTAGCAGGTAACTGGAAAATGAATAATGCTTTAAATGAAACTAATAGCCTTATAAAGGATTTATTAAAAGAGTCAAATAACACTAATTGTCAGGTGATGATAGCTCCTTCATTTATTAGTTTACAATCCTCAGTTGTTATGTTGTCCGACAGTAATATAGAAGTTGTTTCTCAAACAATGCACCATGAAAATAATGGAGCTTATACTGGTGAAATTTCTGCAAAAATGCTTTCAAGTATTGGTATTAAAACCACAATACTAGGACATAGTGAGAGAAGAGAATATTTCAAGGAAACTCATGATATGCTAAAGTTGAAAGTTAATAAAGCTCTTGAAAATTCTATAAACATTATCTTTTGTTTTGGTGAAGAGCTTAAGGATAGAAAAAGCGAAAATCATTTTTCTGTTATATCTAATCAGATTTCAGAGTCTCTATTTCATTTAAAGGAATCGGATTGGGCTAATATTATTCTAGCATACGAACCAGTTTGGGCTATTGGTACTGGAGAAACTGCTAGCTCTGATCAAGTCCAAGAAATGCATAATTTTATTAGAAATTTTGTAGCTAAAAAATATAATAATGAATTAGCAGAAAGCGTATCTATTCTCTATGGAGGTAGTGTGAAGCCCGGCAATGCTCATGAGATTTTTTCCATGCAAGATGTTGATGGTGGTTTAATTGGAGGAGCTTCTTTGAACTCTAAAGATTTTTTCTCTATTGTAAATTCATTTTAATGTCTGATAATTTCTTTGTTTGTTATGAGTTCAATGTAGAGCCCGTAGTCCCTGGTTCTGAGATTCTAATTGCTCAATTAAGTCAATTAGGTTTTGATAGTTTTCAAGAACATGAAAATGGAATTTCTGCCTACGTCGATTCAAAGATTTTATCAGAAATCGACGTCAACGAAATTCAAATTTTAAATACTAAAGAATTTAAAATATCATTTGAAATTAACTCTGTAGAAAAGCAAAATTGGAATATTAAGTGGGAAAGTAATTTCGAACCAATTTATGTGGATAACATTTGTTGTGTTCGCGCTCCTTTCCATCCAAAAAGTGATTATAAATATGATTTAATAATTGAACCTAAAATGAGCTTTGGTACAGGTCATCATGAAACTACATCAATGATGATAAGCTTTATTTTAGCTAATGAATTCACTAATTCTTCAGTGTGTGATATTGGAAGTGGAACAGGTGTTCTAGCTATTTTAGCAGAGCAAAGAGGCGCTAATAGAATTGATGCTATAGATATAGATAATTGGTGTTATCTAAATTCACTAGAAAACATTGAGAGAAATAATTCAAAAAATATTAATGTTTTTGAAGGTGAGGTTGAGAAAATCATGAATTTACGTTATGATATTATTTTTGCTAACATCAACTTAAATGTCTTATTAAAAGATATTTCCACTTACGCTAAGATGTTAAATAATGCAGGAGTGATTTATTTAAGTGGATTTTATGAAAAGGATATTAATAGTATTGAATTAGTAGCAAAAAACTCTAATTTAACATTAATTGAAGTCAAGAAAAAAAATAATTGGGTTGCATTAAAGCTAACCATTCTCATATAAGCCTCATAAACCAGCGCAAATTAAGTGATAATAGCTAACTGGAGCAAGATTCTTGTAAATTATAGCAATTTTCATTTAAGTCAGTTTTCTGTATCGCTCCAAATCCACCCGCTACATCGATAACATTATGAAGTCCTTTTGCTTTAAATATTGACGCTGCAATTACAGATCTATATCCACCTGCACAATGAATATAATAGGTGTCTTCAGAGTTTAAACTATTTATTTTTCCACGAAGATTACTCAAAGGTAAGCTTGCAACTCCTTCAATATGTTTATTTTCAAATTCAGCAACTCTTCGAACATCTAGAACTTTAATTGTGTTTAACTTCAAAGTGTCAACAAATAATTGTGATGATATTGATTTTAATGTTGAACTCTTGTAATGTTTTTGCCAAGAGTTAAAGCCACCTTTTAAATATCCTATACAGTTATCATAACCGACCCTGGAGAGTCTAGTTATAGTTTCTAATTCCATTCCTTTGGGAGTTATTAGAATAATTTTTTGATTTATATCTTCAATAAGTGTCCCTACCCAAGGGGCAAATGTACCGTTTAAGCCTATAAAAAGTGAATTTGGAACATGTCCCTCTATAAAGTCTTTTTGATGTCTTACATCTAGTATTAAATACTCTTGTTTTAAGGAGAGTTTATAGAATTCATCGAGTTCTATAGATTTGTTACTGTCTGTAATTACTTTATCGAAAGATTTATAGCCTGTTTTGTTAAGAATTGCATTTTTTTGAAAATATTGTGGGGGAGGAGGCATGCCGTCTAATAGTTGTTCGATAAAAACATCTTTTGTTATATCTTCTCTCAAAGCATAATTAGATTTTTTCTGTTCTCCTAATGTACTGAAAGTCTCTTTACTTAAATTTTTACCACACGATGAACCAGCTCCATGAGCAGGATAAACTAAAATACTGTCCTCTAGAGGCATTATCTTATTTCTTAGAGATTCAAAAAGCATACCTGCTAGATCCTTTTCACTTAAATCTCCACTAATCGCTAAGTCAGGTCTACCTACGTCACCAATAAACAATGTGTCGCCAGTGAAAATCGCATGATTGTTGCCATTTTCATCTATTAATAAATACGTTGTTGACTCTAGTGTATGTCCGGGTGTGTGTAATACTTTAATCGTAATTTTACCCAGCTTGAATTCCTCATTGTCAACTGCATTATATATAGGGTAATCAGTATTAGCGTTTGGTCCATATATTATTTTAGAATTAGTTTTATCTGCTAAATCTATATGCCCAGAAACAAAATCTGCGTGAAAGTGTGTTTCAAAAACATATTTAATTTTCGCATTATCCTTATTTGCTTTATCTAGATATTGTTGAGTTTCTCTTAGAGGGTCAATAATTGCCACTTCATTTTCTGATTTTATGTAATATGCTCCTTGAGATAAGCATTTGGTATATAGTTGTTCGATTTTCATATTATAACTTAATTATAGGTAAAGGTATGATACTAATTGGTAAAATAATAAAAAAGAATAGCTCCAAAAAGCAGTCCTTTAATGAATGATATCCACATTGCAGTATATCTACTCATTTTCCATTTTTTTAATAATTTATAAACTAATTTTTTGTGCCAGGTAAAGAAAGTTATCATTTGTTAATTTTATTTTTTATTTTCAAGATAATAATTCCAGCCAATACATAAGCTATTGTTTTCCAAATAGCTGTACCAGAACCAACTGTCATAACAGCAATGCTTAATAACTCAAGATCTACTTCTAAAGCAATAATAAAGCATGAAATTGCTAATAGGTGCATTAATATATATATTATTTTTTTCATTTTTTTATTTTGATTGAATACCCTAATTTAATGATTAATTAATTTAATTATAAATGGATTTAGATATATTTCATATAGATGCTTTTATAAGTGATTCTTTTAAAGGGAATACGGCTTGTGTTATTCAATTAGATAATTGGCTTTCTAATGAAGACCTTTTAAATATTAGTAAAAGAAATTCTGTTCCAGAAACTGCATTTATAATTATTAAAAAAGATAAAGTTCTTTTAAGGTGGTTTACTCCTGATATTGAAATGGATCTATGCGGTCATGCAACTTTAGCGGCAGCACATTGCTTAAAATCTGAATTAAATTATAAGTCTAATAAAATCGTATTTGATACTGTCAGTGGGGACCTAGAGGTTGTTGTTAAGAACAACCTATATTGGTTAAATTTTCCATCAAGAAATCCGATAGAAACAACACTTCCTGAGATTATAAAAAATGCAATAAGTATTCAGCCTAAATTTGTTTTAAAATCTAGAGATTATATATTAGTTTATGAAAGTGAAGCTGATGTCAAGAATATTAAAATTAACCAGTCTGTATTTGATAAAATAAATTTAGATCCAGGGGGTGTCTGTGTAACTTCTCTGGGTAGCAGTTGTGATTTTGTCTCAAGATTTTTCACTCCTCAGTCTTCTATTCTTGAAGATCCTGTCACTGGTTCCTCTCACTGTTCTTTGGTACCTTATTGGTCAGGTATCTTAAAAAAAAACAATCTAAAAGCTCACCAATTATCCAAAAGAGGAGGTTTGTTAGTTTGCGAGAATAAAGGAAGTAGAGTTATTATCGGAGGAGCTGCTAATGTTTTTTTAAGAGAGAATATTAATTTTTAATCTAATAACTTATTTCATAAATAACTATATATTTGCATACTTAATTAATTAAATGGCCTCGTAGCATAACTGAATAGTGCACTTGATTACGGCTCAAGAGGTTGAAGGTTTGAATCCTTCCGAGGTCACGAAGGGAATTACAGAGATGTAGTTCCCTTTTTTATTTGATGTATACATTATTGTATACATTATGTTATTTATTTGGATCTATAACTACCTCTAATAAACTATCGTTCTGCCAATTACTATTGTCATCAATTTCTTTCTTCTTAGGCATTATATGGTAAAAACTTATTATCTATTCTTTTTTCTTTATTGCTGCTATTAATTCTTTAAAGCTCACACCTAAATCTTCACCTGTTGTATTTAAATCAACTGAATCTTTTGGTTTACCATA
>Ga0209830_10001691_pt1 | contig 18996 bp, 21 predicted proteins | sample ArcticOcean_MG_C_12_FD_187439 | JGI IMG/M metagenome (GOLD analysis project Ga0209830, IMG submission 187439) | Marine microbial communities from western Arctic Ocean - ArcticOcean_MG_CB8_130 (SPAdes) (version 2) | ecosystem: Environmental > Aquatic > Marine > Oceanic | place: Arctic Ocean...
GATGGTACACTAACATATAATCCAAGCACAGGTATAGTAACTGCTACAGGATTTGCTGGTGCGTTAACAGGTAACGTAACAGGAAACGCATCTGGTACGGCCGCAACTGTTACTGGTGCTGCTCAGACTGCTATTACTTCAGTAGGAACTCTTACTGCATTACAAGTAGACAATCTTAATATTAATGGTAATACGATAAGTTCAACTGCTGGTACTGATTTATTAATTACACCATTGTCAGGGCAACAGATTGTCCTTGATGGTACAATTGTTATTGACGCTGGTGTAGTTACTGGTGCAACTAGTATCACATCAACTGCATTTGTTGGTAACTTAACAGGTAATGTGACAGGTAACGCTTCTGGTACTGCTTTAACAGTTACACAAGCAGCTCAAACAAATATTACTAGTGTTGGTACACTTACTGCACTTCAAATAGATAATCTAAATCTTAATGGCAATACATTAAGTTCAACTGCTGGTACTGACTTGTTAATTACACCATTGGCAGGTCAACAGATTGTTCTTGATGCTACAATAATTATTGACGCTGGTGTGGTTACTGGGGCAACAAGTATTACATCAACTGCATTTGTTGGTGATATAACTGGTGATGTTACAGGGACGGCCGATGAGGCAACAGCTCTAACTGGTGTTACTTCAACTGCTGCTGAACTTAATATTTTAGATGCAAGTGCTGGAAATACAGCAGTCGCTTCTGATGTTACATCAAGTGCTGGAGCGATTACATCTAATAATGCTAAGATTAAACACACACTTACTTTAGCTGGAGAATTGGCTGATGATGCTGTACACGCTGATGTTGTAGTTACTTCTGATAAGTGTCTTGCAACATCTACAGTTATCGCAAATGCTAATTTAGATGTTCAAGTACGAATACATACAGTAGTAGCTGGTTCATTTAAAGTAAGTATAACAAACTTATCAGGTGGTGCATTGGCAAACGATTCTACTATAATACTTAATTATACAATCATATGATGAATACGGAGAATACATAATGCTAGGAACCCAATTCTACCATGAAACAATTAGAAAAGTTATTGTTTCATTTGGAACAATGTTTAACAACATCAATCTTGTTCGTAAAGATAATTCTGGATCAGCAATTCAAGCAATGAAGGTTCCTCTTGCATATGGGCCAAGAGAGAAATTTTTAGTAAGATTGAATGAGGATGCAGATTTAACTAAACAAGTAGCTATTACTCTACCCCGTATTGGTTTTGAAATCAAAAATCTTTCATATGATTCTGGTCGTAAGCTTAATCGTGTACAGAAGTTTAAGAAAGTAAAGGGTGCAAACGCTAAACAATTAGATGCTCAATATATGCCTGTCCCATATAATTTGGAACTTGAATTATATGTAATGGCAAAACAGTCTGATGATGCACTTCAAATCGTAGAACAAATTCTTCCATATTTCCAACCAGATTATACTTTAACCTTAAATGATATGGCAGATATGGATATAAAAAGAGATATTCCTATTATTCTTAATAGTATTTCTTATGATGATGATTATCAAGGAGATTTTACTACTCGTAGAGCTCTAATATACACTCTTTCGTTTACTGCAAAGTTTTATCTATATGGTCCTGTTACTTCTAGCAAGGTTATTAAGACTGTGCAAGTTGATCAATATACTGATATTGCAGATAATTCACCCAAGAGAGAACAGAGACTTACAGTTACACCCAACCCAACATCAGCTGATGCAGATGATGATTTTGGGTTTAACGAAACAACATCTTTTTATCAAGATGCTAAAAATTATAATCCAGTGACAGGTGATGATGAATAATGTAATTGATAAGGCTTTGGGTGTTATTGAAATAGAATCTGAAACCGTTGGTGAAGTTATTAATATGGGAAGAGATATAACAACTCCTGTCATACCAACCAGCAGTGAAGATGTAGATGACGATTATAAATTTCAAAGGGATAATTTCTATAGGTTGGTGGAACAAGGTTCTACTGCAATTGAGGGAATACTTGAGCTTGCGAGAGAAGGGGAGCATCCAAGAGCATATGAGGTTGCTGGAAATCTTATCAAACAAGTCTCAGAGGTTACCGAAAAACTAGGCGATCTACAAGAAAAAATGAGAAAACTAAAAGAGGTTCCCAATAATGCACCAAAGAGTGTTACTAACGCATTGTTCGTTGGTTCTACAAAAGAATTACAAAAATTAATAAAAGGAAAATCTGAAGGTTAGGATTATATTATGAAAGTTGAAAGACAAAACTTATGGCCAACAACGGTATACAGTTTTAAGATTGATGATAAAAATATACATAATGACAAATTATATTTTGATATTCTAAAAAGAGAAAGTCAGGGTTTGGGTTTTAAGTTTAATCCAGTACAGGGTAGTGGATGGCAAAGTAATAAAGAATTATTTGAATCCTCTGATGTATTTTCTAATTTAAAGAAATCCTTGATAGTTAATGTGAATAATATTCTAAGTGATGTATATAATGATGATGCAGAGATTAGAATGATTAATAATTGGGCAAACTTGAGTAGAATGGGTGAATATACTATGCCACATATTCATGAAGAGGCTAGTTGGTCTTGTGTATACTATGTTACTGAAACAGATGATGCGAGACTTTATTTTAAAGACCCTAGACTTCAAGAAGCTATGGATTCTTCACATCATTTTCAGAAAACTCCATATACTAATCATATAAGTAAACGACCATTTGAATCAGGTGAAGCAATATTATTTCCAAGTTGGCTAGAACATGGTGTATCTCCAAGTCTTACGGATTCAATAAGAATAAGTATAGCGTGTAACTTTTTAATAGGTGCCTCTAATGTCAACTGATAGTAATGCTTACCTCGGCAATCCAAATTTAAAGAGAACAGGACTAGCTCATAATTTCACTAAAGATGAAATTGTAGAGTACCAAAAATGTTCTGAGTCTCCTATTTATTTTATAAAAAATTATGTTCGGATTGTTTCTTTGGATCATGGATTAGTTCCTTTTGATATGTATAATTTTCAAGAGGGAATGGTTGACACTATGCATGAAAATAGGTTTACCATTTTTAAACTTCCTAGACAATCAGGTAAATCAACAATTATTATATCATACCTTTTACATTATGTTTTATTTAATCCAAACACAACAGTTGCAGTTCTTGCCAATAAATCAACCACCGCAAGAGATATTTTAGGAAGATTACAACTTGCATACGAAAATCTTCCTAAATGGATGCAACAAGGTATTATTGCTTGGAACAAAGGTAATATAGAACTAGAGAACGGCAGTAAAATTCTTGCAGCTGCAACATCTTCAAGTGCAATTCGTGGTGGTTCATATAATGTAATTTTCCTAGATGAGTTTGCGTTTGTTCCTACAAATGTAGCTGACCAGTTCTTTGCATCTGTTTATCCTACAATTACCTCTGGGCAAAACACAAAAGTAATTATTGTTTCTACACCACATGGCATGAATCAATTTTATAAACTATGGGTAGATGCAGAGGAAGGACGTAATAACTATATTCCTACTGAAGTACATTGGAGTGAAGTGCCAGGGAGAGATGCAGCTTGGAAAGAAGAAACAATACGAAACACTTCCGAATCACAATTTAATTCTGAATTTGAGTGCGAGTTTTTAGGGTCTATAGATACACTTATATCACCAGCAAAATTAAAACAATTGACATATAGGACTCCTATACGATCCAATTCTGGTTTAGATTTATATGAAATGCCATTAGAGAAAAGTACATATATTATTACTGCTGATGTTGCAAGAGGTACACAAAATGATTATTCTGCTTTCTTAGTCTTTGATATAACAACTATACCATATAAGGTAGTTGCAAAATACAGAGATAATGAAATAAAACCTCTACTATTTCCCACCAAAATACATGAAGTAGCTAAAGCATATAATCAAGCATTTGTAATGATTGAGGTAAATGATATCGGTGAACAAGTTGCATCAACTATGCAGTTTGATTTGGAGTATGACAACCTTATTATGGCTAGTATGCGTGGGCGAGCAGGACAAGTCCTTGGAGGGGGCTTCAGTGGTGGCCGAGCGCAATTGGGGGTAAGAACAACTAAAGCAGTAAAGAAAATTGGATGTTCTAATCTAAAACAACTAGTAGAAGATAATAAATTAATTATTGAAGATTATGACTGTATTAATGAATTATCTACATTTATTATTAAAGGTAGTTCATTTCAAGCCGATGATGGATGTAATGATGACACTGTAGCGTGTTTATTTCTATTTTCTTGGGCAAGTGATCAAACTTATTTTAAAGAAATTACAGACAATGATATTCGTAGAACAATGATGTCAGAACAACAGGACATGTTAGAACAGGACATGGCTCCTTTTGGATTTGTTGTTAATGGATTGGAAGATGATAATATAGGTGAAATGGTTGATGAATATGGAACTCGTTGGAGCCCAGTAGTTAGAGACTATCGTACAGATTGGTAAAAATCTAAATACTTTATATGAATTCAATTAAATCATTGTGATTTTTGATCCAACAATTTAAACATAATATTAAAGAGTTATCTATAAGCTGAACTATTTCTTTACGACTTTCATTATTCATACCAACTCTTTTTGTTATTTTTCGTATTTTAGAATCGTGAGGGTAAAATTTCAAACACACTGTTTCACTTTCACCACAATGTTTGCATGACTTATCTGCAAGGAATTCGTTAAGTAAAACGATTCTTTTACGATAATTTCTGCGAGATACCTTCTTAATGGTATCTTTATATTTTTCGTAATGTTCATTTGACATATATTTATTTATATGTTATAACACATATAAAACTGCATTTTGGAAAATGTTTTTTTTATAAATATAACTGAAGAAACAAAAAAACAAACTCTACCATAAAAGGAGTAAGAAACATGGCATTTTTAGTTTCGCCCGGCGTTCATGTCAGGGAGATCGATCTTACAAATGTTGTCCCTGCTGTTGCAACATCTATTGGTGCAATTGCAGGACCATTTGCAAAGGGCCCAGTTTCTTCTGTGACTACAATTAGTTCAGAAGAACAGTTAGTATCCATCTTTGGAAAACCTCACGCATCTAATTTTGAGTGGTGGTTTACAGCGGCCAATTTTCTACAATATTCAGATTCTTTGCGTGTAGTTCGTGCAGAATCAGGCATATTAAATGCTGGTGCAAACAGCGGTATCCTCATTCGTGACGATGAACACTATGAAGCATCCTTTGCCGATGGGTCAGGTTCTAACGGTGAGTGGACTGCAAGGACTGCTGGAACACATGGTAATTCACTTGGTGTGGATATCTGTCCTAGCGCTCGAGCATTTTCACAGCAACTTGGTTCTCTTAACTTAGTTAATGGTGCTGGTGCGGTTGGTGATCTATCTATTACAGTTGATGACCAAGATGCAACTGATGCGACAATCATAGTCGGAGACATCATTCAGTTCTACGATGCAAGTGCTATCGTTTCAGTAGTTAACGGTGCAATCACAGTTGCATCCAAAACTCTTACTGTTGATGGTGGAACTGGTGCTCTTGCAGTTGGCCAACGTGTGCTTGGTGCTGGTATTTCAGACGGTGACGAAGTTGTTAAGATTTCATCAGTAACATCACAAAGTGGTGGTGCTGGTTCGGTTGCCGGCGTTGTTGTTTTAGATAAAGCAATCACAGTTGCCGACAATGTAGCTCTGGTGCTTTCAGCAGCTGCTGGTCATGACAGAGTGGAATCGGGTAACGTAGAATATGAAGTTACAGCAATTTCTTCTGAAGACCTCACCATTCGGGTTCTTGATGATCCTGCTGGTGGCGGACTTCAGACGATTATTCCTGATAACTCTTTAATTCGTCGTCGCTGGCGTTTCAGTGACCTCTTCGATTCTGCTCCCGGCACATCTGATTGGGCAACTGTAAACGGACGTGGTGAATTAGATGAACTTCACGTTGCAGTTTATGATAAAACTGGTGATATTACTGGTTATGATGTTGATGTTAAGGGAGGACGTACAAGCTCGGTTATTGAAGTTTTCCCAGCTATGTCAAAGAACCTGTATGCAAAAACTCCTCAAGGTGGTAATAATTATTATCCAGATGTTATTTTCACTAAATCTGAATTTATTTACTGGACAGACCATCTTGCTGCTGGTTCTAACTGGGGCACTGATGTTGCCTCAGGAACGGACTATACACTGGTAAGTGGTGTAACAGTTGATACATTGACAGGTGGAACGGATGATTATTCTGTTACTGCTGGTGAAATTGAAATTGCATATGACAAGTTTGCTGATACAGAAAATCTTGACATTAACTTAGTGTTATCTGGGCCAAGTTCTGGCGTTGCTGATACTGTAGCGGGTCATGATACGCATGTAACAATGATTACAGACCTTTGTGAATTGCGTAGGGATTGTGTTGGTTTCGCATCACCTTATCGTGCTGCGACGGTTGGTGTTACAAGTAATGTAACTGCAACTGATAATGTGAAAGATGCATTTGATACATGCCCATCATCGTCTTATATGGTATTCGACAGTGGATACAAGTATATATATGACAAATATGGTGACGTTTATCGATATGTTCCTTTGAACGGTGACACTGCTGGTCTTTGTGCATTTACAGATAATGTTGCTGATCCTTGGTTCTCGCCTGCTGGTTATACTCGTGGTAATGTACGGGGTGCGGTTAAACTTTCTTTCAATCCACAGAAAGCAGACCGTGATATTCTTTACAAAGCTCGTATTAATCCAGTAGTTAACTTTCCAGGCCAAGGTGTGGTTCTGTTCGGTGATAAAACCGCACAGACTAAACCAAGTGCATTTGACCGCATTAACGTGCGTCGATTGTTCCTTGTTCTTGAAAAAGCAATTGCAACTGCTGCTAAGTATATGCTCTTTGAATTCAACGATGAGTTTACACGGGCCCAGTTCCGTAACATGGTTGAACCTTTCTTGAGAGATGTACAAGGCCGGAGAGGTATCACTGACTTCTCTGTTAAATGCGATTCAACTAATAACACTGGTGAAGTTATTGACCGAAATGAGTTTGTTGGGGATATTTACATCAAACCCGCAAGGTCCATTAACTTCATTACACTAAACTTTATTGCTGTACGAACTGGTGTATCGTTTAGCGAGGTAGGAGGCTAATCATGAATATCAACGACTTTAAAGCTAACTTAATCGGCGGTGGTGCTCGTGCTAACCAGTTTCGGGTAACGATTACTGCTCCAGTAGGAATTGCAATTGGGTTAGATGTTCGTAGAACATCTTTTATGTGCAAAGGTACAAATCTACCATCGTCAACTGTTGGAGAAATTGCAATTCCTTTCCGTGGCAGAAATATCTATATTGCTGGAGATAGGGCAGCACCTGAGCCTTGGTCAACAACTTTTTATAATGATACTGACTTTATGATTAAGAATGCAATTGAAAGATGGTCAAACGGTATTAATGACTTTATTTCAACGCAGGGTGTTATTGCTCCTGCTGATTATCAAACAGATTTGACTGTTGAACAGTTGGACCGTGATGAAACAGTTCTGAAAACTTATATCTTCAGAAGTGCATGGCCAACAACAACTGGTGCGCAAATTGATTTGACCAGTGATGAAGCAACTGCACTTGAAGAATTTGAGTGTACTTGGAGATATCAACACTTTGAAGCTTCTGGTGTGAACTTCTAATTCAAACCTACTAAATAGTTACAACAATAGTAGGAGACATTATGGCAGAACTTTTTGGGTTCAGTATACAGAAATCAAAAAAGGATTCGGGTGGAGAAACAACATTCTCCACCCCAACTCCTGATGACGGCACTATCGATGTTGCTGGCGGTGGTTTCTTTGGTCAAGTTTTAGATACAGATGGTAGAGAACGAACCGATTTAGATTTAATTCGTCGGTATCGTGATATTGCACAACAAGCAGAGTGCGATACAGCAGTAGATGATATTATTAATGAAGGTATCATTTCAAATCAAAACGATCAAGCAGTTGAAATTACTCTAGATCGTTTACCTTATCCAGAAAAAATTAAAAGAAAAATACGCTCAGAATTTCATGAAGTTTTGCGACTTCTTCATTTTGAACAAAAAGGTCATGACATTTTCCGTCGATGGTATGTAGATGGTAGACTATTTTATCATAAAATCATCGATACAAAGAACCCCAAAAGGGGTATTACGGAATTGAGATATATTGATCCTACCAAAATTAAAAAAGTCAGAGAAGTTAAAAAAGATCAAAAGAAATTGGCTGGCATAAGCGTTGATATGATTGAGAAGGTTGAAGAGTATTATGTTTATAATGAAAAAGGATTAGGTTCGGCTGGAACTGGTGGTACTAATCAAGGATTAAAAATTGCTCCAGATTCTATTACATATTGTCCATCTGGTTTGATTGATGGTAATAGCGGCCGTGTTCTTTCATATTTACATAAAGCAATTAAACCAGTAAATCAATTACGAATGATTGAAGATGCATTGGTTATCTATCGCATTTCAAGGGCTCCAGAACGTAGAATATTCTACATTGATGTTGGTAATCTACCTAAGATAAAGGCAGAACAATATCTAAAGGATGTTATGAATCGTTATCGTAATAAACTTGTGTATGATGCAAACACAGGGGAAGTTAGAGATGATAGAAATCATATGTCTATGTTGGAAGATTTTTGGTTGCCTCGCCGTGAAGGTGGTAGAGGGACTGAAATTACAACATTGCCCGGTGGCTCTAATCTGGGTGAGATTGATGACATTCAATATTTTCAAAAGAAACTTTACAAATCCTTGAATGTTCCTATTTCTCGTATGGAATCTGATAATGGATTTAGTCTTGGACGTGCTTCAGAAATCACAAGAGATGAATTAAAATTTACTAAGTTTGTACAAAGAATTCGTAAGAAGTTTGTTCCTATGTTTACAGATATTCTTAAAACACAACTCTTGTTGAAAGGTGTTATTGCACCAGAAGATTGGCCTTTAATTCAAGAACACGTTCAATATGATTTCTTACAGGATGGTCATTTCGCAGAACTGAAAGATGCAGAACTTCTCAATGATAGAATACAAGCACTTGATGGTATTCAATCATACATTGGAACATTCTTCAGCAAAGAGTATGTACTGAAGAAGGTTTTGCGTATGAATGATTCTGAAATTGATAATATGCGTGTTCAAATTAATAAAGAGTTGGAAATTGATCCAATGGATGGTGGTATAGATATGCCAGATGCTGGTGATGGTATTACTAGATATCCACAGGATGCTGGTGGTGGTGCCATTTCAGCTGATGATATATCAAAATATGATGGTGAAGCGCCGCCAGAAGGAGATAAAAATGAGTAGAGAATTTATAGATGCAATTGAATTAGGAAAAAACTTGGAAGCAGAGAATGCGTTCAAGACTGCAATAACAACTAAGATTGGTGATAGTTTAGAAAATAAAAGAAAAGAAATTTCTAAAAACTTTGTTGGAAAGTATGAAGATCAAAATGGTAAGTAGAAATTTTGAAGGTGTTTATAACACAGCGGTATTTGAAAAAGACGAACACAGAAAATCTAAGGAGTATAAAAGACTTTCTCCTAAGATGCGTGACGCTATTGATCAAATATTTAAGGTTATGGATTCTAAACCTTCAGAATTCCTAAATACATTTGATAAAACTATTAAAGATGTTTCAAAAAAATTCAAGGTCAAAGAAAAAGACCTTATGGGTTATTTTGAACGAGAAATGTTGTCAATATAGGAGTAGGTAATGGCTATTGTAACACAAACATTAGTAGATTCAGATTTTGAACTTATCACGAAACATACAATTTCTGGAACAAATGGAACTGCCTTAAAGGTAGTAGATGTTTCGGAAGTTGCTGGTGCTGCCACTGATCCTAGAGTGTCTATCGTATCTTGTCAGTGGACTGTTAGTTCAGTAACAGAGATTGAATGGGACGCTACATCAAACGTGACTGCACTAACACTAAATGGTAATGGTACTTACAATGGCGGTGGTCAATTTTTACCTTCTCTTGCAAATAATGCTGGTAGTGGTATTACTGGTGACATCTACATCGAAAATGATGGTGCTTGTACAGGTACTATTATTTTAAAAATGAAAAAAGTATCTGGTTTTGATAACATCACATAAAGGATAGACTTATGAATACGGTAAAGTTATTTTCAGAAGCTGTAGAAGAAGTAGAATATATCTGCGAAGCAAAAGAAGACGGTGGTAAAAATTACAAGATTCGTGGTATCTTCATGCAAGCTGACATTAAGAACCGTAATGGTCGCGTATATCCTATGGAAGTACTTCAAAACGAAGTTATAAAGTATAATAAGAATTTTATCAAAGAGAAACGTGCATTTGGTGAACTTGGCCACCCTGATGGGCCAACAGTTAATCTGGAACGTGTATCACACATGATTACTTCCTTAACACCAGATGGTAAGAATTTTATCGGTGAGGCAAAGATTATGGGAACCCCTATGGGTGAAATTGTCAAAAACCTTATGGATGAAGGTGCAAAACTAGGTGTTTCCTCACGGGGAATGGGTAGTTTAGACCAAAAAGGCGGTGCAAGTTATGTTCGGGATGATTTTTATCTCGCAACTGCTGCTGATATCGTTGCTGATCCTTCTGCACCAAATGCTTTCGTAGAAGGTATTATGGAAGGAAAAGAGTGGGTTTGGAATAATGGGGCCCTTCTTGAAGCAGAACTCGTTGGATTAAAACAAAAGTTTGATGTTAAAGAAAAACAAAGAGATGCAAGAGTAGAAGCCTTGGAATTTGCAAAATTCCTAAAGAAATTATAATTTATAAATATATGTTAACAGCAAGGTAAGGAGACACCAAATGTCGGAATTAGAACAAACAATTGAAGAGTTGGAGCAAGAAGTGCTTGCAGAACTCGAAGAAGCAAGTGATGCCCAGACAAAGGGTGCTGCCCCCGCTGAAAAGGGTGATAAGGTAGATGGTGAAGTACAAGATACTGGCGCCCCTGTCGTAGACCCAGAACAAAAAGATGCGCCTGCTAAGAAAGTTGCTGCTAAAGCAAAAGAAGTTGGTAGTGATGCACAACAAAAAGGTGAAGGCAAACCTGATAAACCCGAAAAATTAGCTGCTGGTTTTGAAGCAGAAGGTGATGAGGTTATTGCAGAAGAACCTGTTGAAGATGAAGTATTGAGTGATACAATTGAAGATCGTATCAAAGATATTGATGTTGCAGAAGACGTTAAAGCTTTGATGAGTTCGGATGATAATCTTTCAGAAGATTTTAAGACTAAGGCTGCGACAATTTTTGAGGCCGCAGTTAAGTCGAAATTACGTTCAGAGATTGAACGTATTCAAGAAGAAGTTTTGGTGGAGAAGGCAGAAGAATTAGATACCTTCAAATCTGAACTTACAGAAAAAGTAGATACATATCTCAACTACGTTGTAGAGGAATGGACGAAAGAGAACGAGTTGGCAATCGAGCGCGGTTTGAAGGGCGAAATTGCAGAAGACTTTATCTCTGGACTGAAACAGTTGTTTGAAGATCATTATATTGATGTTCCAGATGAAAAATATGACGTTCTGGAAGCACAATCTGAGAAGATTTCTGAACTGGAAGAAAAGGTTAACAGTGTTATGGAACAGAATGTTGTTCTTTCCACTGCTAAGTCTGGTCTAGTTCGTGAAAGGGTTATTTCTGAAGTTTCTGAAGAATTAGCCGATACCGAAATTGAAAAGTTCAAGAGCCTAACAGAAGACGTTGATTTTACGGATGAAGATTCTTTCCGTGAAAAATGCGAAACTTTGAAGGAAAGTTATTTCCCGAAAACTGTAGTTGAACAAAAATTTGATGATGAAGATGGTAGCACCGCACAGGACGTTGATACGACAGATGCTATGGCAGCATACTTGTCGGCAATCAGTCGTAATCAAAAGGCGAGTGCATAAAAACATTATATTAACAGATGTAAAATAAAGGAGAAACAAATGTTTCAAACAGAACATCTACAAGAAAAGTGGCAGCCAGTCCTAGAACACCCCGATCTTCCACGGATTGAGGATTCTTATAAGCGGGCAGTTACTACTCTCATCCTAGAGAACCAAGAAAAAGCAATGCGTGAGGATCGTGGTTTCCTTACAGAGACAGCGCCAGTCAACAGCATGGGTGGTGGGCAGATGGATACATGGGATCCGATTTTGATCTCATTGGTTCGTCGTGCGATGCCTAACCTCATTGCATATGACGTTTGTGGTGTGCAGCCAATGACAGGCCCAACGGGCTTGATCTTTGCGATGCGTTCCTCGCTTGCCTCACAGGATGGTGCAGAAGCCCTCGTTGATGAAGCATTCCCTGATACATCCAACCAAAATGCTGCCGGTACAATCGGTGGTGGAGATGTTGGTTCCACAGAAACTAATCCTGCTGTTCTTAATGACAGTCCTTCCGCTGGTACTTATGTAAGTGCCACTGGTATGACTCGCTCGCAGTCTGAAGCACTTGGCGATAGTTCGACTAACTCTTTTGCTCAGATGGCTTTCAGTATTGAAAAGTCTACGGTTACGGCCGTTTCCCGTGCGCTCAAAGCTGAGTACACAATGGAACTTGCACAGGACTTGAAGGCAATCCACGGTTTGGATGCCGAAACAGAACTCAGCAACATTCTTTCTTCTGAAATTCTTGCTGAAATTAACCGTGAAGTTATTCGTTCGCTGTATGTTACAGCTGTTAAGGGTGCTCAGGTTAATACAACTACTGCTGGTATTTTCGACTTGGATACAGACTCCAATGGTCGTTGGTCGGTTGAAAAATTCAAAGGTCTTATGTTCGCTATTGAACGTGATGCCAATGCTATTGGTCAACAGACTCGCCGTGGTAAAGGTAACATGGTCATCTGCTCCGCTGATGTTGCATCTGCACTTCAGATGGCTGGTGTTCTTGATTACACGCCTGCGCTTAACAACAACCTCAATGTTGATGATTCGTCTACCACATTTGCTGGTGTGATGAATGGTCGTTACAAGGTTTATGTTGATCCTTATTCTGCCAATGTTGCTGCTTCGCAGTACTATGTTGTTGGTTATAAGGGCACTTCGCCTTACGACGCTGGTTTCTTCTACTGCCCATACGTTCCTCTTCAGATGGTTCGTGCGGTAGGTGAGAATTCCTTCCAGCCTAAGATTGGTTTCAAGACTCGTTATGGTCTTGCTGCTAACCCATTCGCTGCTGCGGGTGCGGTTGCTGCCGCTGACACGGTTAATACCGATGCGTCACTGGATGCGAACACCAATGCTTGGTATCGTCGCGTTAAGGTCTCTAACCTTATGTAAAATAAGGGGTCTAATAGACTTTAAAGGGGGGAACTTTCGGGTTCCCCCCTTTTTTTTATTATAAATAGATGTATGGCAACTGCACAATCACCACTAGCACGGCAACCAGAAAAGTTAGACTATGCAAGTCCAACTCAATTTAGGTTTGGTATCAATCAGCTACCAAAGGTAGAATTCTTTACTGTTGGTGCTAATCTTCCTGGCATTAGTGCTGATGCTGGAACATTGCCCACACCATTCAAAGACATTCCTATCCTTGGGGATAAATTAACATATGAGAATTTAAGTATTACTTTTATTGTTGATGAATATTTGGAAAATTATAAGTCTCTTCATGATTGGATGAAAGGGATTGGTTTTCCATCAAATAGAGAAGAATTTCGTACATTTAGAGATGTCACTTCAAATTCTCCAGCTGGAGGAACTGCGCCAGCTGCTGACATAGTTGGTGGTTCAGTCCCAGACAAAGCAATGTATTCAGATGCATTTCTTATGATATTATCAAATAAAAATAATCCTATTGTTGAAGTTGTGTTTGAAAATATATTTCCAATATCATTAAGTGCGTTAGATTTTACTCAAGCTGCAACAGATGTTGAATACATGACTGCATCAGCTGAATTTGCTTACCAAATCTACGATATTAAATCTTTATAAATAAAAATGAGCAGATTTGATACGCTTAACAAATTATCAAATCTTTAGACTTAATTCCTAGTGAAGACTCGCTGCGGCTCACTAGTGTCAATATATTATATAAGAGACATCAAACTGCTCACTTTTTTTATTATGGAGTAAATATGAATTTAGATATGTTAAAAAAAATGTCAAAAGAAGACCTACCTGTAACTGATTATGAACACATTGATCAAGAATCATTTAAAAATCAACACATAAAACAAAAGTGGTTAGACTTTAAAGCTGACTTTGAACTCTTACTAATAAGAGCAAAAACAGATCACCAACAGATGTATCGCCAAAAATGGGAATACTATGGTGGTAAATCTGATGCAAAGGTTTATGCTGCAAAACCATTTGATATCAAGGTTATGAAAACAGACCTTGTAATGTATATTCAATCCGATGATGAGATTCTTAAACTTCAAAATAAAATTGGCTATTACGATTCATGTGTAGACTATTGCAAGGGTGTAATAAAATCTATAGACAATCGTGGATGGGATATAAAAAACTCAATTGAGTGGAAGAAGTTTGAAGCAGGAATGATATAATGAATGTGAATAGCTATATAAAATATTATGAGAATATTCTTTCTGAAGGTCAATGTAAGGAAGTGCTACATTGCACAGAAACAGTATTTGTTTCATCTCCATTCTCAAATAAAGAAGGTAAAGTCTCATCCAATGAACGAGTTTGTATGGATGAGTTCTGGGTGAAAAAGGATAGTGTTCTCTATCCTGTTATTCGTGGAGGCTTCAGTAGAGTTATAAAAAAATATTCCGAAGACTTTGATAGATTTAGTGTACAACACACCACAGATTTTAGAATAAACCGATATAGTGAAGGCGGGTTTATGTCAAGTCATATAGATAATATTCATCATAGTCACGGCCAACAGTATGGTTATCCTCAAGTTTCTGCACTGCTATATCTTAATGATGATTATGAAGGTGGCGAGTTTTGTGTAGCAGATAAAAAGTTTTGTCCAAGTAGAGGGTCTGCAATTATATTTCCATCCAACTTTATGTTTCCTCATGAGGCAAAAATAGTTACTAAGGGAACACGATGGAGTATTGTAACATGGTTGATGTAAAATCTTTTGATTGTTTTCCGACAGCAATAAATCAATTTTCTTTAGAGATAAATCATGAACCTATTATTGAAATTGTTAACTTACCGTCAGATTTGCCAGATCAATTATTTCGTGAAAGAAATTTTAAACCTTTAGTAAATGGTATATTGGAGGCTACAACTAAAGTTTTATATAAACAACAATATCAATATGATAAAATAGAAATAACAAATATGTGGGCAAATAAACTTAACAGTGGCGAATCTCATCCACCCCATACTCATTCAAATAATTTTCTTTCTGGTGTATATTATTTAAAGGCTGGTAAAACTGCACCCATACAATTTTTTGACCCAAGGCCGGCAGCAAATGTATTACAACCAAGAAACACACCAAATTGGCATAACTCTAGTATGATTCAATTTGATTCTATAGAAGGTTCTGGATATATTTTTCCGTCATGGTTGCAACATTGGGTGCCACCAACAAAAGAATATCGTATTAGTGTCTCTTGGAATATTTTATTAAGAGGTAATTACGGTAGGCAAGGTACATTACAAAATGCACATATCTAAAAAGAATGAAGTATATTTAGTTTTAAAAAATCTAGAACCATCAACAAAACAAGAACTTACAGAGTTCTTTACGTTTGAAGTTCCGGGTGCAAGTTTTATGCCCAGCTTTCGCAGTAGAATGTGGGATGGAAAGATTCGTTTATTCTCACCAGCTACAGGTGAGATATATGTTGGATTACTTGAATATATAAAAAGTTTTTGTCAAAGGAATGAAATTGACTATATACTAGAAGAAGGAGTAGAAGATGAGCGGAATGTTGTACGTCAGGTTGTTAGAGATTTCATCAGGTCACTTAAACCAAAATCCGCCGGGAAATCTCTCAAAGTGCGTGACTACCAAATTGATGCAGTACATCATGGTATTGCCAGAAATCGTGCTCTTCTTCTTTCTCCTACTGCTTCGGGTAAATCACTCATAATCTATTCGTTAGTTCGTTATTATCATATGATGGGATTAAAGACTCTGATACTGGTTCCTACCACTTCTCTGGTGGAACAGATGTATAAAGATTTTGAAGATTATGGTTGGAGCTCTGGTACATATTGTCAAAAGGTGTATCAAGGACATGACCGAAAGGTAACTAAAGATGTTGTAATATCAACTTGGCAATCTTTATATAAAATGCCAAAGAAATATTTTGAAGTGTTTGGATGTGTGATTGGTGATGAAGCGCATATGTTTAAGGCAAAATCCTTAACAGGCATCATGACTAAGTTACACCAGTGTAAGTACAGATTCGGTCTTACAGGCACCCTAGATGGGACACAGACGCATAGGCTTGTTTTAGAAGGTCTATTCGGTCCTGTTGAAAAAGTAACAACTACAAAGGAGTTAATTAAACAAAAAACATTAGCTGATCTTAAAATTAAATGTATAATTCTAAAACATAGTAACATAAGAGAAAGAATGTCATATGCAGATGAATTGCAATTCCTAGGCGAAAATGAAAATAGGAATAAATTTATTTCAGATTTACTTATACATTTACCAGGCAATACATTATGTCTATACCAATTAGTTGAGAAGCACGGTAAGCCGCTACACGAAGCAGTCAAAAAATCTCAGTCAGAAGGATTCTTTGATGATAGGTTACGAAAGGTATTTTTTATCTATGGTAAAACAAGTACCACAGAAAGGGAAGATATACGATCTATTGTTGAGGGCGAAACAAACTCTATCACTATTGCCTCGTATGGAACTTTTAGTACTGGTATTAATATTCGTAACATTCACAACATCGTGCTCGCAAGTCCTAGTAAATCCAGAATTAGAGTGCTCCAAAGTATCGGAAGAGGCTTGCGTACTAGTGATAATAAAGATTCCGTTTTGATCTTTGATATTGCAGATGACCTTACTTTTAGAGGCCAAAGTAATTTTACACTAAACCACTTTCAAGAACGTATAAACATTTATAATACTGAACAATTTGAATATGAGATTAGTAAAGTAAAAATTAGAACCTAATATATATAATCACAATAAAGGATAACCGAAATGAACCAAACAGTATATAAAATTGTAAAGTTCACAAATGGAGAAGAAATTATTTGTGAATTGAGTGACGAAGCCATCGATGGAGAATATGAAATAGGATTTCCTCTAAAAATGCAAATTGTTTCCCAGCCAACACAAAAGGGATCAATTGATTCTTTAAATTTAAGTCGTTGGATTGGGCCCTACACAGAACAATCATATTTTAGTATTAGGGAACATCATATTTTAATAATTGCTGAAGCTTCAGTTGGATTAAGTAGATATTATGAACATGTTATGAGTCAATTTGAAGCTTGGGATGATCCAGAAGTTAGAAATAGACTAGATGAAATTGATGATAGCGATGTATATGATGATCTATTAAAAGAACTAGAAGTAACTAATAAATCAATTCATTAGCAACCCAGCAAGCTTAATATACATACTTTTTAACCCTTTGTCAAGTCACTTATAGTATTAAAATGTCCCTTGACTTTTTTTATGTAATGTAGTATATTAAATAATAATAAACATAAAGGAAATCTTATGGCTAGACAAAAGGGCGAACACTACGTTGATAATCGTAAATTATTTGAATCTATGATTGAGTTTAAAGAAAAATGCAGACTGGCAAAAGAATCTGATAAAGAAAGGCCACCTGTTTCAAATTATATCGGTGAGTGTTTTCTAAAGATTGCTACTCATTTATCTTATAAACATAACTTTATTAATTACACATATAGAGAGGATATGATTTCAGATGGCATCGAAAATTGCTTGCAATATGTTGAAAACTTTAATCCTGAGAAATCAAAGAATCCGTTTGCATATTTTACACAAATAATCTATTATGCCTTTTTACGAAGAATTGCAAAAGAGAAAAAACAAACTCATGTAAAAAATAAAATGATTGAAAATCAAAGTTATGAATCTTGGGTAAAGATGGAAGGTGATGATTCGTCTTATAGTGTATTAGGCTTTGATCCTATGATTATGCTTCCAGAAGATGATGTGTATAAACCTAAGAAAAAAGTAAATCAAAAATCAAAAGGCTTAGAAAAATTTATGGAAGACGATATTGATAATATTGCTGAGCGTGGTGTTGAGCGTTGAGGATTGGTATTATTACTGATACACATTTCGGAGCAAGAAATGATAATCAAAACTTCAATGACTATTTCTATAAATTTTATGAGAATGTTTTCTTTCCTACACTGAAAGATAACAATATTACTACATGTGTTCATATGGGTGATGTAGTAGATAGGCGTAAATTTATTAGCTTCAAGACTGCTAGTGATTTTCGTAAAAGGTTTATTGATAAGTTTAAAGAAATGGGTATTGAACTTCATCTTATTATTGGCAATCATGATACTTATTATAAGAATACCAACGAAGTAAATTCAATGGATGAATTGGTAGGCTCGGACAAGTGTAATATCTATACTAAACCACAAGTTGTGGAGTTTGATGGTTGTCCTATTCAATTCATGCCTTGGATTAATGTTGGTAATTATGAAGAATCTATGACAGCACTGGCCAGTTCACCAGCACAAATTTTGATGGGACACTTAGAGGTAAATGGCTTTGAAATGCATAAGGGCCATATGGCAGAAGGTTCCTTTGATAAGGAATTGTTTAGGCGGTTTGACCTATGCTTTAGTGGACACTTTCATCATAAATCCGATGATGGCCAGATATATTATCTTGGAACTCCATATGAGATTACTTGGAGTGATTGTGATGATCCAAAAGGGTTTCATTTCTTTGATACTGAGACAAGAGAACTAGAGCGTATTATTAATCCTTATACTATACATAAAAAGATTTTTTATGATGATACTACAACAGATTATAGTAAA
>Ga0209830_10001696_pt1 | contig 18979 bp, 10 predicted proteins | sample ArcticOcean_MG_C_12_FD_187439 | JGI IMG/M metagenome (GOLD analysis project Ga0209830, IMG submission 187439) | Marine microbial communities from western Arctic Ocean - ArcticOcean_MG_CB8_130 (SPAdes) (version 2) | ecosystem: Environmental > Aquatic > Marine > Oceanic | place: Arctic Ocean...
GAACGAAGAGGGACACGATGTCGTTTCGAAAGCGAGAGAGTTCACTCTCGCGTCTCGTCTTTTTATTTTTTGTTCTTTTTCCCCAGCAAAATCGAAAACAGCACACGCTTCGAACAAAACACGCAAAATTCAGCAGAACAGAGTTTTACGTTTCGTGCAACGCAAATAAACAAATGAATACGATGAACGCGGAGACGCAATCGTTGTTAACAAACGATAAGAAGCACGCGCAGTCTTCATCTCGAGCTGCCGCGTTTGCGAGTCCTTTAAAAGTCGGTCTCGCAATCGCGGCGACGTCGGCGACGATCTTCGCGATTGGCACCGCGGGCCGCGTGCAAGTTCGCACGCAACAAAATCGTTTACTAGGCGCAGATGTAACGCAGCAACGGCCAACGCAAACAGCTTCGAACAAAGACGCAGCGAATAAAGTCACGTTAACCGTTGGATGCGTGCCAAAAGAAGTTTTAAAGAAACTCCCGTTCGATCCGAAAGATTGGGAAGGCAAAGTCGGGGCGAAGTTCATTACGTCGAATAAGTCTCCACAATTTAAGTACGAAGACGCGATTGAGATGAAGGAAATAGAGTGCGGGAAGTTCCAGACGCCGTATGCGTTAGGGAACGGCGCGAAGTTCGGGTTCTTTTTGTACGAGAAAGCGAATCCAGAGAATTACGTGAGTGATATCGGCGGGCGAGTCGCTGGATCGGCTTCGAAATTGATCCAAGAAGAGGAAGTCGCTGGGGATTACGCGGAGGAAGAGGAAGCCGCGATTGGGGAAGAAGCAGCGAAACCGGTTACTACTACTACTACTACTACTGCGGCTAAACCGGCGGCTTCGAAGGATCCAGTGCAAGATGGTTCTCATATCGATTACGCCGCGCAGGCGAACGAGTCCGAGAACTTATCCGAAAAGAGAGAGGCCGAGATGCAAGCTTTGTTATCGCAAGAATCAGAAATGGGCCACGCCGAGAAGAAGAAGAAGACATCTTCGTCTAAAGCAAAAACAGCTTCTGTCGAAGTCGTCGAGGAAGTCGTCGAAGAAGTCGATGCTTCTGGGAAGAAGACTTCGAAGAAACACTCTTCCAAGAAAGTTGTCGTCGACGCGGATGCCGAAGGCGATGCTGATGCATTGAAAGGCGTCGAAGTCCTCGGTGAATACTTTGACTGGGGTTGGTGGATGTCTGCGCTATCTCAAGGCACGCAGTATCAAACCACGGATATCACGTGCCAAGACGCTATTTGTACGATGCAAGTCTGTGAAAAGACAAAGTGCACGGAGTATAAGAAGGAGTGCTCGACGACTGAACAGTGCGACGATCTTGGAGATTTCGTAAAAGAGCAAACCGCATCGATGGGTAAAGCTGGCATCAAGAAATCTGATGCGAACAAGGCGTACGATGAAGCGATCAAGGCGTCCACGGAAGTTTCCGAATACGAGATTAAACCAGCCACCGTCGCCGCCGCCTCTACTACTTCGACAAAGTCTCATCACAGACACTTGCTTTCGAAACATCACGCCGTTGTCGTTGCTGAAGAAGGAGAAGAAGAAAAAGCGAAACCAGAACCTGTCGTCGTCGTTGAATCGAAGCATTTTAAGGGTTTTGGTCACGATGCCAAGACTAAAGAGCCAGCAGTCGTAGTCGTTGAAGAAGAAGCTCCGGTTGTTGTCGAAAAATCGACAAAAAAATCAGTCAAGAAATCTTCTTCCTCTTCTTCTCCGTCTAAATCAACGAAAAGCTCTAAAAAAAAGCATGTTTCAGATGATGTTATTGCCGATGTCGGGGGCGACGAGTTTAGCATTCGACACCCAGAGCACATGGCTGCGAGAATGTCCAGTTGCACTACGCAACACGTTTATGAAGAAATGGAGTTTTATCCGCGTGTTCACGGTACTGCCAACCACGCGTACATCTTTGGTGGTTGCTACAACGATCGTGACTTAGAGACGTGCTCCGCTCCGGTTGATGTTCACCCGGCGCAATGCGTCATCGTGAAATTAACCGATAAAAACTTCAAAGAAGCCGTCAAAGCTTGTTTGGAAGAAGCGCCGATTGATGGTAAATGCGTAGAATATGGAAAAGAGTCCAAGTTTGGCATCTTGCCTAGATGGGACGTCTCTGGCGTCCATAACATGCAAGAAGCGTTTGCGGACACTGAGTTCAACGGCTACCTTGGCAGTTGGGACACGTCTAACGTCCGCAACATGAACCAAATGTTTAGAGGAAACAAAGTGTTCAACGGCGATATTCGCAAGTGGAGTTTTGAAAACCTCGGTTCAGCCACTGGAATCTTTGATGGTTCAGATAACTACAACAAAAAGTGGGAATGTGGCTTTAAAGCGACTGGTATCATTGACTTTTCATCGTGCCAATCTTTTCAAACTTTGAAGAAGGAGAAGGAAGTGCAAGAGAAAATGGCCCGATCGCATTTCGTCACTAACCCGGAATACGTTGAATCTGCGGCTGCGGAAAAAAAACAGGAGGAGGAACCGGTTTCTTCGGCCACGGCGTTTGATGACGAAAACGCCGAGAAATATGCCGCCGAAAGAGAGGAAAGCTTTAACGATCAAGTCGAAGAAGCCGATGCTGCAGAGAAAGCGGCTAATAAAAATGGTGGCGGATTACTTCAAAAGCTTTTTGGGGGCGGTAGATCACCTAGTCCGCACCAAAAAGTAGATCAACAACAACTAGAACAACACTCAGAACAACAACAACTCGATAATAATGATGATGATGATTCCTCCACCATAACAACCGCCGCCGCACGAGATGATGATTATTCTCCGACTTCTTCAGATGACGATGGTGTCGACCCTTCTTCCTTAGCAGCAGCAACTTCTTCTAGCACGCCTAGAGCTTTCGTGTTTTCATCGCAAGCGTTGACGGATGAAAATTTTAAAAGCGAAGTCGCAAAATGTTTATCTGAAGAGCCTACAAAGGGAGAATGCATGGAAAGCGCGAACGGTCCAATCTCTGCATGGGACACTTCGAAAGTTACAAGCATGTACGAAGCTTTCCAAGATTACGATCAGTTCAACGGCGACTTATCGCATTGGAACACGTCGAAAGTTACGAACATGCGCCGAATGTTTAAAGGCGCTACAAATTTCAACGGCGCATGTTTAACTAAATGGGACGTCTCAAAAGTGAGAGATATGTCGGAAATGTTCGCACAAGCTGTCGTATTCGATGGCGATATTTCAAACTGGGACGTCTCTTTATGCGAAGACATGCACGAAATGTTCAGGGATTCGATCGCGTTTAACCAACCCATCTCAAAATGGTCCGTCATGAAATCGACTGAACAATCTGACATCTTCAAAGGCGCGCACGCGTTTGCTCAAAAATTCGAATGCGAGACGAAGCACGACGGTCCAGTTCCATCGTGTTCCTTGAAAAGCGAAACGAATAAGAAGACTGAAGACACATCATCGTCTTCTTCGGCGAGCGGCTTAATCTCGAAGATATTCGGCTAACGCGAAAGACGAAAACGGCAAACATCAAATCAAATCAGTTAAAATCTGTACATACTACATACATATATATATTAATCCATTCATTATAATTTTAGCATTTTAATTTTAAGCACGAGAACGAACATTTTTATCGCTCGCATACAAAGTAAACACTTTCGTCGTAGCTCTGATTGAATTTTGCCTCTCTCATGCTTGCTTGTTCCACAGAAGGATCCCCACTACTTTCTGTGTTGAAATGCTTTCAAAACGCGAGATGGGACAACGTTCGAACGAAAAGACCGAATTGCTCGCGCAAATAGAACCTAACGACTCGAGAAAGCATTCGTTCGTTTTATCTAAGTTCGTTCTATGCTCAGGTTTACTCTCAATCGTGGCTTTGAGTGGTTCTTCCGCGTTGCGAAGATCGAATGGAGCCGCGCCCATTCTGTATCGCACAAAAACGGCAAGTTTAGGAAACAAAGGAGTATTGATCGCGAATGATATGAACGAAGATGTGTTACTCGAAACTAGTCCGGGTCTTACTCAGCAGGAGCAGCGATTGGTATCAGCGAAGTTAGGGTTATCTGCCACGAATGGGAAGGAAACGATTACTTTAGTCGCCGGATGCGCACCGAGAGATTTGCTTTATGCGATGAACTTCGAGCCAGATGGGTGGACGGGGAAAGTCGGCGCGAAGTTAATCACGCAAGGGATGTCGAGTGAATTCAAATACGAACGAGCTTTGGATATGGTCGAGATAGGGTGCGGTGTATGGTCAGTGGATTACTCGATCGCTCCAGATGCGAAGTTCGGGTTCTTTTTATACGCGTTGAACGATACGAAGAAGTATATATCGGATATTGGCGCCCAGATCGAGGGCGGACCGGTGACGCAGAGTGAGATTGCCGCGCACGCGTGGTATAACGAGAACCATGCGAGTTTGCAAGAGGCGAAGCAGGAAGGATTACATACTTCTACGAAAGGATCACTGGAGGAAGAGTTAGGCGTTGACGCGGCTGAGGACGTGCAATATTCTGACTTGGCGGCTTATAGAGCGGCGGTCGAGAGCGGGCACGTGAACGCGCAAGGGCATTTGGTCACCGAAGCCGATCCAGAGAACGTGAAGTTGGCCCCTGCCATGCCAGCTGGGTATTCGGAAATGAAGTATTACGACTGGGGTGCTCTTATCAAATGGATCGTGCACGGGCCAAAGCACGAAGAGAATGAAATCGAGTGCGATCCAAGCGCGCAAACGTGTACCTTGCAACACTGTACGAAGTGGCAATGTACGGATTACACGAAACCGTGTCAGGAAGGTATTGAAGGGTGTACGAAAACATCAGATTACATGTCCGAAGCTAAGCTCGGAAGACTCGGGACGGTGAAACGATACAAGAACCCAAAATCAATACCAAAGAAATTACAAGTAACGACGACGACGGTTAAGAAGAAAGTGCTATCGAAGATATTTGAAAATGAAAAAGATATAGAAGATGAAGAAGAAGCAACAGTCGTCGTTGGCGAACGAAAAGTTTTGAAGTCAAACGTGCACGTTTTGAAGGAAGCAAATCCAACATCATCCTCTTCATCAACATCAACAACAACAACAACAACAACAAAATCAAAGAGACATAAAAAGAGTTCTACTGAAAAGCAGCAACAAAAAACACCGGTTGACGACGATGTCGTCGAAACGATCGTTGAAGATATCGCCGAAGATGTCATCGTGCCAACTTCAAACGTTGCCGCTCGCGCGTTTCATTGGGATAAAGATTCTTCTTCAGCGACTCGCGGATCCAATCGCCGAGCGTTGAAAGGTTTTCCGTCTTTATTTTCATACACGCCTTCGCACGTAGTGAGCTCAAGCGCTCAACTTGGTTTGGGAACGATGTATCCATCGCGTTTGATTAATTACATGGCCGATTGCAACACGAAGTCTTTGTATGTCACAAACAACGGAAACGAAAATGTTGAGTATTACCCAAGAAAACATGACGCGTCAAACGCTGGTCACGTATACATTTTTGGCTCTTGCTTCGCCACGCGTAATCAAAACACGTGCGCGGTGCCAACGGACACGCATCCGTTAGGATGCAAGGATGCAACAGCTGCTTCAGAAACAAACACGAACTCGCCGACGACTACTGGAAATACGCAATCTGGTAATCAAGCAGATCAAACTTCCGGTGGTGGTAGTGGTGGTGGTGGTTCATCTTCAACGGTAACTTCTGGTTCATCATCATCTACAGATTCAAATGACGATGATGATGGAACTACTTCAGGTGCTTCGTCTACTACAGAAAAAGAAGGTGATGATACGTCTTCTTCGGGAACGACTGCAGGTAGCACTTCTTCTTCTTTTTCTTCTTCTAATAAAGGTAGCGGATCGACTTCGATACAATACACACCCGTAGATGGTAGTAACATTTACAAGGCTGTCGCTGAATGTCTCGGTTACGAGCCGCTCGCCGGTGAATGTCCAGAAAGTCAATACGGCGTCATGTCCGATTGGGACGTTTCGAAAGTCACGAACATGGACCAGTTATTTTATGATCCTCCTAGAATTAATGGCGACAAGTTGAAATCTTTCAACGGCTTGCTCGGTAACTGGGACGTTTCGTCCGTTACTTCCATGCGTGCGATGTTTCACAACGCGAACGCTTTTACTGGAAAGAACTTGTATCAATGGGACGTATCGGCGGTGCAGAACATGGCTGGTATGTTCGAGCACGCCGAGAACTTTAACGCGAAAATCAACGGTTGGAATGTTGGAAGCGTCAAAACGTTTGCTACGATGTTTCAAAACGCGTTGAACTTTGATCAAGACTTGAGCGACTGGGACGTGAGTTCGTCCACAAATTTCGCGAGAATGTTCTCCGGTGTTAACATGAACGGCTTTGCGCATGATATCTCTGGCTGGCCAACGAAGAAAACTGCGAATTTCAACAACATCACGTATCAAAATTCACATTTTCAATCGAAATTTACGTGTACGTCTATTGATAACGGACCTCCAAGTTCGTGCAAAGCGAAATCAGTCGCAGAGATGATCGCCTCGGCTATGTTAGCGCAAGATGAAGAAACGGTATATAGCAGCAAAGGAAAGGCTAAGAAGCATTCTTCTGCGAAAAAAGGGTTGAGCAAGAAGCGCGACTTGATCTCGCACACTATTCCGCAAAAAGTAGCTGTTCCCGCAACAATGCACTCGACTGCGGATTCAGAAGCCGAGGATATGGTCGAAGAGGCGACTGAAATCGCGAAAGGAGGAAAATCTTTATTCAACAAAGTCGGATCACTCTTCGGCGTTAGCAGCAGCAGCAGCGGCAGCAATAGTAAATCTAGCGACGAAGAGTTGAGTTATTCGGACTACGAAGACGAAATTCTCAAGAGTAGTACTAGTGCCGCTTCTTCTTCGACGGATGAATCTCAAGGCTTCGATTCGTCCGAAGAAGTGAAATTGTTCGAACCAGCATCGGCATCAGTTGAAGAAGAACAGAACGAAAAAGGAACTCCGGGCGAAGCAGAAGAAGAAGAAGAACTCGATGAATGGGGCGAACCTGTTCATAAATACGATTCGGACAAGAGCTCTAAAGCCTCTTATAAAGTCCAAGTCGCCCACGTCGATTTCACCGCGCCGCGGAGCAACAAAAAAGCGAGTACTACGCACGGTCACCATTAATTAATTATTCAGAGCTGCAGCGGAAAAAAAAGAGAGCGAGTCTTTACTATATCGTTATTTTATTTTTCTTTTGTTAATATATATATATCTATCTTGTACATTTATTTCACACACGCATTCGTTCGTTTATCGCTTTCTTCCCGTTCAGCTCCTGATGTCTGCGGCGAGCAAGGCACTTTTGAGGATTTATTCGATCTCTTCACATTGAACACGTGTTATCAAAAATGAACACGCAACAAAATGAACACAAACCGTTACTACTCGCGAAGAATCGGAAAGATCTCGATTTAATTGGAGATTCTTCGTCTTCTTCTGTGCCTTCTTCGCGCGTGTCAAAGGTAATCGATCGAGAATTTAGTCGCTCGAGAGAGTTTGTTTTGATTTCCTGTTTATGACACGCGGCCCCGGAATTGATTGGAATTTCGGATATGTTTATTCATTTGTTTACTAGTGTGCGCGTGTGCGCGTGCGTGTCGTGATTGTGATTGTGATTGATTATGTGTATTTAAACACGCGTCGTGATCCCGTTTTTCCCGCGATGCTAATCGTTTTTACTTATACATACTATCAATAGGCTGTTATGTTAGGCCTTGGATTGAGTGCAACTGCTGCCCTAGGGACGCTTGGGACGTACGCGAATCGCGGCGGTTCAGTACAAAATAGTAACAAACAAGCGAGACTAGGAAACTCCGATGATAGTTCCTCTGACGTCTTAACGTTAACGATCGGATGCTCACCACAAGATTTATTGAAGATGTTACCGTTTGAACCGCAATCGTGGCAAGGCACGGTTGGCGTGAAGTTCGTTACGAAGACGATGTCGCCGACGTTCGAGTTCCATAAAGGTTTAGATATGGTCCAAACGCCGAACTGCGGCGTATATCAATTACCGTATCAATTAGGACACGAATCCTATTTCGGGTTTTACTTATACGAAAAAGCTAATCCGCATAATCACATGTCCGATATCGGAGCGCAAGTGAAAGGAGGCGCTTTGTCGGATTCTTCGATCAGAGCGTACGGATGGTTGAACGATTTACACGCGGCGAAGAGAGACGCGAAGTTTGAGGATATTGGTGAAATGAAGAAAATGGCTATTAACGATGCGAAAATTGCAGACGCTGCGGCAAAAAAGATCGCCGAAAAGATTTTCCATTCGACCACTGAGTTGATCACGGAACGAAAAGCGACAGCTGGCGGGGACGAAAAAGTCCCCGAGTTAGGTTTGGTCGAAGTGAGAACGTACTCGAACTATGGCGGTACTGCAAAGACGAAGGTTGATACGATCGCTTGCGATGACACGAAGAAGTCGTGCACGTTTAAAACGTGCGATAGCACCGAATGTAAGGAATTTACAAAGCACGATTGCAAACAAGGTCAACCTGGATGCAAAGTTGCGGCGGATTTCAAGAATCCGGCTGTTATCTCTCTCAAAACGAGCGAAGAAAGAAAGTTCTTCCAATCGCAAATGTCTCCGCAAGAATTAAAGAGAGCGGAAAACAGAGATATGATTGAAAAAGCCAGGGCGCAAATGACGCAAAGCGTTATCGAAGTCCCAAGAAGACGCACGCTGTTGTCCAAGATTTTCGATATCAAGAACTCTGTCGTTAACTCGATTCCAAAAATGGGCTACGGACCAGAACATCCGACGAGATTGATTCAATATATGGCATCGTGCACCGTGAAGCATGGCGCGGTCACTGGAGCGGATGACGTTGAGTACTATCCAAGAATTTATGACTCTACGAATCCAGGTCACACGTTTGTCTTTGGCTCTTGCTTCCACGACCGCGATCACGCGACTTGCAAGTTGCCGACGGAAGTTTTAGCGCCAGGGTGCCCAGGAACTACTGCTACTTTGGCTTCCAGCGAAAGTGCAATCACGTCTTCTTCTTCTTCCACTACTGCCGCCACATCCACCACCGCCGCCGTTGTCGATACGACTCACTTGACCAACGCGAACATTCAAGAGGAAGTTGCAAAGTGCCTCGGCGAAGAGCCTCTTAAGGGTGATTGCACTGGTCAAAAGTTTGGTAAAATGTCAAACTGGGACGTCTCTCGAGTCACCGATATGTCTCAACTCTTTGACCATCCGCCCTTGAAGAACAAACAGGATAGATATTCCTCGTTCAACGGCGACCTTGGAAAATGGGACGTTACGCACGTGACGAGCATGAAGTTAATGTTCAGCCGAGCATTAGCATTTGAAGGTAAAAATATAAACCAATGGGACACCAAAAACGTCGAAGACATGCAAGGCATGTTCAAACACGCCGATAGATTCAACGCGATGATCTCTGGATGGAACACCGCAAAGGTGAAGAAGATGAACGTCATGTTCCAAAACGCTTTTGCTTTTGATCAAGACATCCATAAATGGGACGTCTCAAACTGCGACGATTTCACGCGCATGTTTGCTGGGACGTTCGATAAAGGTTTCAGTCAAGACATCAGGAGCTGGAACATTAAACCGGAAGCGAGACAAGTCGATATGTTCTTCGAAGCGTATAACTTCCAATCAAAGTTCGTTTGCGATGACGCTGATCACGGACCTCTTAACTCCTGCGTTTCAGCCTCGGTCTCAAAAACTGCATCTACTGGTATGAATGAAGATGCTAAGAAGAAGATGGCTATGGCAAAGCAATTCGAAGAAGACGCCGACGACGACCGAGATGCGGCGGATAGATCTTCTTTGTTTGAAAGATTCAAGCATTGGTTATCTTAAATTTAAAATAATAAATGAGCAATTTCCTTCTTCTGAATAATTAATTAGAGAGGGGTTGTATATATACCGCTTTTAATTACATACACACGTTACTATCATACTATCACTACTATCATACTATCACTACTATCACTACTATAACACGCGATCTGCGACTGCTTTTACAACGACTGGCCCTCCGAGCTCTTTCCTACTACTATAACTACTATCACATACACACTATCCATCACTTTATACTACTACTCCATCATCTCTTTCGCGAGCATATTTGCAAAGACGACGTCGTCGACTTCGACTTCGTCGCATCCATCGACGCACTCTGCCAACGCCGCGGCTAACATATGCTTACACATTAACTTCTCATCCCTACTCACGACGTCCCAAGTAAACCCTTTACATGCACAGAAATGGTTCGGAAACGTCAAATGTTGTTGCCTAGCTCCAACATCTGACGAATTCTTAGCGTTCGCCCTTCTCTGCGCTGGCGACGACTTCGCGGCGCGTCCACGAACCCTTTGATTCGTCGCTCTCACCGCGTACACCGTCCTCCTCGTCTTCTTTGCCACGAATCTCGTCACCCCACCACTCGCGGCGCAATCTAAAGCCCTACCGAGATGATTCTCGCCGAACACGTACTCCAACTGCATCAAATGCTCTTCCTTGAACTGTTTCAACGAAGCGATTTCTTTGAAGATTTCGCGTAAGATCTCTCGCACCTGTACGCCTGTCTGTTTATGTCTCTGTACAGAAGTAGTAGTAGTAGTAGTAGTAGTATTACTATCATTGACATCGCGTTCATCTCTACCATCATCGTCGTCGTCGTCGTCATCATCATCATCATCATCGACATCTCCTCCCTCATAATCACGCTTTTTCTTCCTTTCGTTCGATTTCCTTCGCTCGTCGTTCTTCTTCTTCTTCGCAAAAACGAAACGTTTACCACGACCGTTGCCGATATCAACAATCGCATTTTTCTCGGAAGTGTTATGTTTCTTCACTCGTAAGTGTTCGTGCGAAACTAGACCACCCATGAACGCTGGATACGCTGGCGCTTCGTTGACATCTTCTTCGTTATCTTCGTTATCTTCTTCTTCTTCGTTCATTTTAATCGCTTTTAATTAATTAAGAGCGCGAGATAGCGTTTTTGAAGAGAGAGTGAAGATCTGTTTTTAAATGTTGAGTGGGTTTAGGGTTTCATTTGTTTAGGGTTTATGGTTTTAGGGTTTAGGGTTTAAATAACTTTGATTAGGTGATGAGATGTGGAAATTATTTATGTATATGCATATGGTGTATATATATATATGTATGTATAATGAAAACAGGCGAAGGAGAGGAGGAATATGAAATCGGTGGGAGAGATGTAATGCACAGAAGAACGATTACGAGAGGTGAGGAAAGTGAGAACGATCGTGATGATGATGATGATGTCGATGGCGATGATTTTAATGAGTCAGATGTCGTCGTGCGTGATAGTAATAAAGAGGTCATGAAAAGGAATAAAAACGTAAAAAATGATGAGAAGACGGAAAGTATGGATACGATCGATGATGATTATTTGATTATGACTGAGAACGATGGTGACGATGAGAAAGAAGAGGCGAAAAAAAAGGAGAAGAAGGAGTATGGGCTTGAACGAACGGTCAAGAACGTGAGAGCGAGCGAAGGTAGTAGACTTACGTCGACCACGGCTGCTACGTCGGCTACATCGAACGATGATAAGTCGGTAGTAACTAAGAAACCGAGTAGACCGAGTTTAGGATTCTCCACAAGAGGCGTTCCAGCGACTGAGTTATTATCAACAGTCATCGGGAGTTTACGGAAACAATCAAAGGCGTTAATAGACGCTCTGGCGAAAGGGAGAGACGACGCGGAAGACATTTTCGATAAGGTTAGTGAATCTATTGAAGAAACCAAGATAGCGCTCGATAGTATCGATGTGAAGTCCGAAGAGATTAGGAACGGTTTACGCGAAATATGCGCGAGTACTTACTACGTAGATAGGAAAAAGAAAAGCTAGATTAATCGTATTGCTGCCTGAGTAACATCTCGCCCTCGGACTTCCATTCCTTTGCATCTCTTCCATTTTGCATTTTCTCGCGTTTCTTCCTCTCTCTCTCTTTCACGGTCTCGTTACTATTCTTCGCGTTATTCTTTTCTTGTTGTTGTTGTCGAGCTATTCCTCTCCGCCGCTTATCGTTACCAGCGGCTCCGTCCCCTAATTCAACTACTACCGATGTTCTCAACTCTCTCACGGCCGCACCGTTAATAGTCGCCTTTACTCTCTTCCTTTTTTCGCGTTCACGATCATCCAAGGCATCGCTCGCGTTCCTTCTCTCTTCACAAATCGCTCTGTTCGCTATCGGGTTCAAGAACGAACACTCCTGTTTCTCGTTCAAGAAATCTAATGGATTTAATGCAAAAACCGTTCCGTTTCCTCTGTTCACTTTGACCGATGATTTTACGGCCGCGTTGGCTACATCGATTCCTTCTTCTTCTTCTTCTTCTTCTTCTTCTTCTTCTTCTGCTTCTTCGTCGCTGGATTGTCCGTAATCACTATCGAAGAAGCCCATGACGTGCTGTGCCGTTGTTGAAGAAATTAAACTGAATGTTTACTCGCGAGCAGTTGTAATAGGGACAAATAGAGATATTCTTCCAATTGATGATTGGAAACCGGAAATGAAATGAATGTTTTCCTTATTCAGTCAACGCTCTCAGATAAACGAACATAAAAGAACGCTTTGTCGCGCTATAAAACACGCACTTTCGAAACGAACATAAAACGAACGATCATCGGGGGACTCTGATGAGCAATAAAATGACCATCGCGGCCGTAACTACTGCTACACAAACACGCACGCATTCGCTCACGAATGAGGAGAAAATAGAACGCATAAGAGAAACGATGAAGCGAGCGACTGGTTCGACGAACGCGCGGTTGACTTCGTTCGAGAGTAGCGTGAACGATGAGTGCGCGTATTCGTTCAAGAGCAGGTTTTATAGAGCGACTGATCGTGATGAAAACGATTTGCGAAATGATGATGATGATGGACGTGGGATATTTGTGAACATGAGGACGTTTTATTCGTGCGCGAGAGAGTTCTTGAAACTCGATAGCGAGAGAAGTGATGGACAAGGATTATATGTTCAACGCGTGTGTAGGAAGATATTTGATGACGACGATGAGTGCGATGACGATGAAAAAGAAAACGTAGCGAAGATGATGCCAGTGAAATTAGCGATCGGAGTCGAGGGCGGGTTCGACGAGGAACATGCGAAGAAAAAGTATAGGGTCGAGAAAGTCGAGAGAGTTTGCGTGTACGATTGTTCGATCGATTCGATAGTCGCGGCTGTTGAGGTCGCGTTTGATTTCGAGGAAGACGCAAATGACGGTGGTGGCGATGATGACGTTGACTCTGTTGCAAAGATGCAGCAAATGAAGAAGATTAGAGACGAGATGCCGACGGCTGTTTATGAATGCGCGAAATCTATCGTGCAAAGGGAAGGATACGATGCGAAGAAGGAAGTGATGCAGAGTTGGGAAGATACGCCACTGGTTTCAAAATATAGCGAAAACTTGATTCAAGTGAAAAAGAACGAGACGGATAGGATTTCTCCAGATTCGAAAATGTGGAAGTGTTTTGAGACTGGCGAGACGACGAATTTGTGGTTGAATTTAAGCGACGGGAATATTGGTTCCGGTAGAAGGCATTTTGATGGGAGCGGCGGGAACGGTTCGGCGTTGAGACATTATCAAGCCGAAAAAGCGAAAGGGAACGAATATCCACTCGTCGTGAAATTAGGCACGATTACGCCAGAAGGCGCCGACGTCTATTCATATGCAACCGATGAAGATGACATGGTCACTGATCCAAAATTAGCCGAACATCTCAAGTTTTGGGGTATAGATATCATGTCGCAAGTAAAAACGGAGCAGAGCATGAGCGAGATTCAAGTCGATAAAAACAGAAGCTTTGAATTCGATGCGATTACCGAACATGGAAAAGATTTGAGAGAAGTCTCTGGTGAAGGTTTAATTGGCTTGCGAAACTTAGGAAACTCGTGCTATATTAATTCAGTCGTGCAAGTTTTGAAAGAGTGCGATAAAATTCATACATGTTTCGCGAATAGAAAGAACATGATGCAGATTTTTGAAACCGCGCAGAGCGGAGGCGCGAAAGCAATCGAAAGCGATCCGCTTGCGCAAACAACTAAGTTATTCTACGCTTTGACTTCAAAAGAATACGCGCGAACAACTGAGGAACTTTTAGACGATAAAAAACGAGATTTGAGATGTTTAGCCGACGGTTTAGCGCCGCGAATGTTTAAACGATTAATCGGTGAAGGTCATTCTGAGTTTTCAACGGCGCGTCAGCAAGATGCGAGAGAATTTTTCGAACATTGCTTGGAGAAATTCGACGCTTGGCAATCGAGTGGCATTGATGGAAAAAGGTTTGCCGATAATTGTGATGGCCTCATTAGCTCGGATTTTACATTTGAAACTATGGAGAGAACTATTTGCGGGAGCTCTCAAAAAGCTGGATTTAGAGCTGCCGAGCTTCGAATTTTAGACTTACCAGTGCCGAAAGAAAAAGTAATAACAACAAAAGAAAGCAAGCCGTCATTGAATGAGGAGCCTCCTAATGAGAAGCGCCAGAAGAAAATTGACGAAAATGAGGATACTGCTGCTGCAAAAGAGGTGAAAGAAGTGCCTTTTGCTGCGTGTTTGGAAATGTTCAGTCGAGATTCGCTACTCCAAGATTATACTTCGACTGCGGTTGAAGGAAAGACTTTTGCGACTCGAAAAACTTTTTTTAAAACATTTCCAAACGTTTTAGTAGTTCAAGTTAATCGATATTACACTGACAAAGATTGGATTTGGAAGAAGATGGACTGCGTGGTGAACGTCCCAGAGACTTTAAATCTTGAAAGTTTACGAGTGGATGACAAACGCGACGTCGAAGCTTATGAACTCTTGCCGGAAGAAAAAAATTCTTCTTATGCTGTTGGTGCTGTGAATGTTGAAATGACTGATGTCGACGCAGGTATTGTTGAAGCAGACGATATGATTGTCGTCCAACTCGTATCAATGGGTTTCAGCGAAAATGGAAGTAAACGCGCGGCTATTGCAACGGAAAATGCAAGCATGGAAGTAGCCATGGAATGGATTTTCGCGCACTCCGAAGATGCTGACTTTAACGATCCACCAACAGCATCTACGAGTGTTCCAGGTACTACTGACGACGTATCGAATACTAATATCGACAACAATCAATTTTCTCTTGAAGCGCTCTCGCAACTCGAAGCGATGGGTTTTACGAGTAAGGCTGGAACTGTGGCGCTACGAAAATCAAATAATAGTGTTGAACAAGCGTGTGAATGGTTATTCGTAAACATAGATAACATCGAAGAAGCGTGCGCGAACGCCGAGTTGGAAATGATGACGAGCAATATTTCGAATTCTGGAGCAACAACGACGAAAGAAAAACAACAACAGTCAGTTTGCGTCGATGGCAAAGGCGATTACGAATTATTTGGCATCGTCAGTCATATGGGGGCAAATACTAGTTGCGGTCATTACGTCGCACACGTGAAGAAAAACAACGAATGGGTATTATTCAACGATAACAAAGTAGCCGTATCTGCGCAGCCTCCACTTGGAATGGGTTACTTGTATTTCTTTAAAAGAACTATCGCCTAGTATAACACCATTAAAATATACGTTACCTAAATACTAGTACTATAATTCTATAACACCGCTAGAGAATATCGCAATCGCTTTAGTTGGTTTCGACCATATCAACTTTGAACTTTTCGCTCGTTCGTCGCCTGAAAAATTCGCAATCGCATTCCATGCTCGCACTTGACTCGAAGGAGAGAAAGTCGAAACTTCGGCAATTTTATTAATCACGCTTAAACTCTCTCTTTCAACGATACCGAAAACTAGGTTCCTGCCGTCCAATTCTGGTTGCGGCGAAGGTCCCGTCGTTACTATAATCTCAGTATATATCCCATTAGCCGATGGACTCGCTTGTCTCGAACCGTCATAACTTAGAGCTAAAGATACGGTCCCGCTCCGGAAATGTTCTAAACCAAACGCTTCCGAACTCGCTAAATCTCTATTACTATTACTACTCGCACTATCGCCACTCACACTTACTTGCCCTAACCTTTTACTGCCATTCAAACCAAACGCGATGAATTCGCCTCTCCTCACATCATGAAAAACAGTTCGATCGTACGCCTTCTTCAAAACCAAATCTTTGAAAATCCTCACCGTATCCGGGCATCTGTTTCCATATAAATCAATACATACTCGTCCTAACATAAAAGCGTCCTCGGCATTACAAACCGCGTCACCTCCTAAAGCTCGTTCCGCTCTCACGATTGTCTCGCATACACCTACGTCGAAGAATACTTTCGCGGTGATCTTATCTCTATTATTCGTGACTAAAACATCTTCTTCAAAAGAAGACGCTTGAGACGATGCGTTCTGGGAAACTTCGAGACTATCGAGAAATAATGGACTCGCGATTATGAGAGATCTTCTTCTGTTAATGAGTGAATTATTCTTCTTCTTATTCCTATCCTTCTCTGCATCGGTCGTTGCGCGTGCGTGTCGAGCGCATTTAATTCGATCGATACATACTAATATCTGCGTCGGTGTTGGCATTTGTTCCTCCTTTGTGCTGCCGAAACGTGTTTTGTGGGAAACGTGGCTCAAGAGCAAAGGCACCCTAAAACTGTGAAACATCCCCACGTTCCACAATCATAGAAACGCAAATTAAAAAGAAAGACGCCACAAAAAAACAATAAAGCAATAAAGCAAACACTGAAAACAATGGCACCAACACACAGTACGTACGCGTAACATATTCTGCGTTACTCACCGTTTCTCTCGTTCTGCCATGTAAACACATCGCGCGCGTTCTCTCGCTTGCTCAAGATTTGATCGAAATCTGAGCATTGTTGGCACCACGATTCGCTCGTAATAAAAGCACTTCTTTTGTTTTCCAGATCTTCTTCTTCTTTGATCGCGCGCCCGCGTTACGATCGAAGTCGATAGCGATGTTGATATCAACGTCGCATTCTTGAGTGTTGTTGTTTTCGTTATGTTTTCGTTCTCACTGACTCACTCTTTCTCTCTCTGTCAAAACTCGCTCGTTCTGTGTGTGTTAGGTATGTGCTTCGCCAATAACAAAGGAGGGGCGGGGAAAACGTTCATGGCGTATCAACTCGCGTGCGAAGCTGCGCGAGCGAAACCGAACTCGAAGGTCTTAGTCATCGACTTTTCGATATATTCGGATATCTCTGCGTTGTTATGTGGAGGTTCTTCGCGCGAGAGGTTCGGGGCATCAATGCGCGGGTTACAGAACGCCGTCGACGGTATCGATAGCGACCAACGCGCGGACGCACTCGTGCGAGATCTCGAGTTGGAAGTGACGAGGAAGAAGTATAGGAAAGAAGCCGAGGAATTAGGGAATGGATTAGGTAAGATTGGTGTGACGAACGCGCAACAGCAACGCGTACAAAAGTCCGTGTTTGGAGCGTATTTTACGCCAAGTCCGAGCAAAGTTGAACAATTGAAGAAGCAAGAGGAAGAGATCGTTGTCGATTTGAGCGCGTATGCCAGAAAACCGAAAGAGTTCAACGATCAAATTCCAGAGAACTTATATTTGATCGCCGGCTGTGGTTCGGAATCGTGGTCAGTAGAACATACGCAGGATGTTTGCATGGCCGTCGATGGGACATCGAACGATATTCCTTTATGGGCGCGTACTGGAGACGATTGGTACCCGGCCGCGATCGAGTTAGCAAAAGCTATCGAGAATTCGGAATTTGAAACGATCTTTGTCGATACGGATCATTTATCGGCGTGCGTTTTAACGAAGCTAGCGCTTGCTTCAGTAAAATCAGTCGTCATTCCGCTCAGCTTTGATGACGTGGACTTCAACAGACTCTTTCAAGACGTCACAGGGAACGCGTTATTACAAGACGTCATGGTCGATATGGATCTGAAGGACCAATTGAAAGCGCGAGTGACAAAGATGGTGTTTACGCGCGTCGATAAGACGAGCAATAAGGAAACTGTGACCCCAAACGGTATTCACTCTCCATTCACGCCGACGAAAACGACGCAGTCACAAATGGATGACATGGCGAACCAAATGTGGTCAGCGTGCGGGAGTAACGAACCAATCAAGCAGTTATTTCACGGTATTAATGAGTTAGCGCCGTCGGGAGGGTCCCTCACTCAAACGTTCATTCAAAGATACTTCACGACGTTTAAACTTGTTCCAGATTTGGCCGCAAACATTTCGAAAATGAACGGCGTTCCGCTTTGCATGATGACTGGAGAGGTTTATACCGCTCCGAGTGGTTTAAGTGGCAAATCAGACGCGGGAAGCTTAAATGCTTTGAAGGTTGAATTGCAAGCTGAGATACAAAGCATACTCGATGAATCGTTTAACGCGCCAATCATCAACGCGTAATAAATGAAAAGGAAGAAAAGAATAGAACAGCAAAAACAACACATAAAACGGGTAGGTAGGTAGAACAGCAAGCATAACATAAACATTTTAATAATAAACAGAGTCGTCGCACTATATTACGTACTTAGTGCTCGACATTTTACAATTTCTAAATCTAACAATATCTTTCCAATATGTCTCATACTATAACACCACCTTCTAATTTAGATCGCAATATTTCGGCGATTACTACTATGGCGATGATGATGACTACGTGATCGCTTCAACAAGTTATTGATGTTTGCGTTGTTGTTGTTGCTGTTGTTTTGTTTCCTTTGTTCTGCGAGCGCAATAGTGTGCACCATCAAAAGCGCTTGCACGCAATAACACACACTACCCAAGACGTAACCAATGAATAACCAGAAAGCGCCCTTCACAAAAGCTTTGTGATCTGCTTCACTTCCTGAAGTATAGCCATTATTATCATTCGTACTACTACTTATGCTACTGTTCGTGTTGGAACCAATATCGGTCAGACTTTTCAGAAGAAGAGTTGAAAACAACGAAGAAGTCGAATTATGTAAAGAAGAAGAAGAACCAGAAGCCGCAGCGGTAGCCGCTGCTGACATTTTGTTTGCAACCGCAAACGATGATG
>Ga0209830_10001710_pt1 | contig 18889 bp, 16 predicted proteins | sample ArcticOcean_MG_C_12_FD_187439 | JGI IMG/M metagenome (GOLD analysis project Ga0209830, IMG submission 187439) | Marine microbial communities from western Arctic Ocean - ArcticOcean_MG_CB8_130 (SPAdes) (version 2) | ecosystem: Environmental > Aquatic > Marine > Oceanic | place: Arctic Ocean...
TCACTGTTGATGTCTTTAGATTTAGCATAAATAAAATCAATAGGCCTTAACCAATCGATTAATCCTACAATCTCTTCAAAATGTTTTATATCCTGGTCAACTACAACTTTCATTGATGCCTAATTATTTTTGTCTGGCATGATTATGCTTTTAACCCATCCAAATAAAGTATTTTTTTCAAGTGAGTATTTGTCCAATGAATCAAAATCTTTAGCTAACTGTCTTGGATCTTTAAGAAAATCAGCTCTAGTATTAAAAGGCTTATTGTCGAGCTCTTTAACTAATTTTGCTGGATTTCCAGCATAGATTGAGTTAGCAGGGACATCTTTAGTCACAACTGCTCCTGCTCCTATAATACTGTTCTTTCCGATAGTTACCCCCTTGCAGATAATTGCACTATCCCCAATCCAAACATTATCTTCCATAATAACTGGTTTCGTGGTGCCAACCGGCTCAGCTCTGTCATAGATTCCATGCCAGTCAGCATCTGAAATATAGACTCCGTGAGCAATCATACAAGCGTCTCCAATGATTATGCTTTCGGCAGCCATTATTCTGACACCGGGTGTAATTAAGCAATATTTACCAATTTTTATCTCTCCATTCCAATCTCCTATATTCCAAGATGTAAGTTGGATGTGAGCATCACTTGCACCAATAAGTGTTGGGTAATCATCAATAGAAATATTGTCACCAAATAGATTTATAAATCTTGGTTTAAAGAATGTACCTCCCTTTCCTAGGTAAAGGAATTGAGGTTTTAAGAATTGTCTGACATAACCCCTTATGATTCTATTGGTTATTTTCTTAAGCCAATATGGCCTGTTATCTTTTCTGATAATAATCTCCTAATGAACTCATTTTAGTATGATAAAGTAGCAAAAAATTATTTACTAAATTTAAATTGATTGATAAGTACATTATAGAGTTTAAGCAGCTTATTAAAATAGGAATTCCTATATTCGGATCGCAAATGTCCTATATGCTGATGGGGGCTACTGATACTCTGATAGCAGGAAGAGCAAGCTCTGCAGATCTTGCTGGCTTAGCAGTTGGAAATGCATTTTCTACTACCTTATGGATGTTTGTTTCTGGTGTTATCTTTTCTGTAACGCCCATAGTAGCTCAATTATATGGAGCAAAAAAATTTACAGAGATAGGAAAAAAAGTTAGAGAAATATTATGGATTGCTTTATTCCTAGGTCTTTCTATCTGCTTAATACTCATGAATATGGGTCTATTTCTAAATTTATTACCAATCGAGGAAGGTATTACAAGTATTTCTACTGAGTATTTAAAGGCCGTATCAGTTGGATATGCTTTTATCACTATTTTTACATGCCTTAGGTGTTACAGCGAAGGGATGACATTGGCAAAACCAGTTTTTTATATTGCCTTTGGAGGTATGTTACTAAATATTCCTCTGGATTTGATGTTTGTATACGGTTGGTTTGGAGCACCTAAACTTGGTGGTGTTGGTTGTGGTTATGCAACAACAATTGTTTCATTCGTTATGATGATTGCTCTAATTTTATATATTTATATATCTAAGCATTATAAGAAAACTGAGCTTTTTTCAGATTATTCACCCCCTTCTGTTGATACAACTAAAGAGGTTTTTAAACTTGGATTTCCAATAGGTTTTGGTATTTTTATCGAACTTAGTATGTTCTCTGGTGCTGCAATTATCTTGGGTATTCTTGGCGAAACAGTAGTTGCAAGTCATTCAATCGCTATTAATATAGCAAGCCTATTTTTTATGGTTCCATTATCTATAGGTCTTGCATCAGCTACAAGAGTAGGGAATTTAATTGGGGAGCAAAACCCTAGACAGGCAAAAGTTGCCTCTTATGCAACTATTTATATGTGCATACTTGGAGCCGTTATAAATAGTGTAATTATTATAGTTTTTAGAACTTCTCTAGTTGGAATATATACAACTGATTTATTAGTAATAGATTTAGCTGTTAGTCTTTTAATATTTGCTGCTATTTTTCAAATTCCTGATGGTATTCAAATGGGTGCATTGGGTGGTTTAAGAGGCTACAAAGATACTTTTATTCCAATGATTTTATTATTCATATCATATTGGATCTTTGCCATGCCTATAGGTTACTACCTTACAAATACTGGCTTTAATAAGCCATTAGGGGCAGCGGGAATGTGGTACGGCATGATCATTGGACTGACAATATTCTCCTTCTTATCCATAGGAAGATTAAATTGGATAATTAAAAAAACTTTAAGGGCTAGGTCTTAGAAAGAACCTCAGCAACCTTTGAGCCTATTTCTACAAGATTATCAGCAATATGAACTCCACATTCTTGAAGTTTACTAATCTTATCTGCTGCTGTTCCTTTTCCACCTGCAATTATTGCACCGGCATGTCCCATTCTTTTTCCTGCTGGAGCTGTTTGTCCAGCAATATATGAAATAACAGGCTTTGTAATATTATTTTGAATATACTCAGCGGCGTCTTCTTCTGCTGTTCCTCCAATTTCACCAACCATAACTATTACTTCAGTTTGGGGGTCATCTTGAAACAACTTTAAGATATCAATAAATGAAGAGCCTGGTATCGGATCTCCTCCTATACCCACACACGTACTTTGGCCTAATCCGAGATCGGTAGTTTGTTTAACAGCTTCGTAAGTCAATGTTCCTGATCTAGAGATAATGCCAACCTTACCTGGCATGTGAATGCTCGCCGGCATTATTCCTAACTTAGCCTCTCCTGGAGTAATTACTCCTGGGCAGTTCGGGCCAATCAAAGTAACTCCTAGCTCATCTACTCTCTTCTTAACCTCAAGCATGTCTAGTGTTGGAACGCCTTCGGTAATACAAATAATTAATTCAATTCCTGATTCTGCAGCCTCTAAGATAGAATCTTTACAAAAAGGTGCTGGTACAAAAATTAATGCAGCATTTGGATTTACCACTTTTTTAGCTTCTTCCATAGTATCAAAAACAGGCCTATCTAAGTGGACTTGTCCTCCTTTACCAGGTGTAACTCCTCCCACGATATTTGTACCATAATCTATGGCTTGCTCTGAGTGCAAGGTAGCCTGAGAACCTGTAAAGCCCTGGACAATAACCCTTGTATCTTTATTTACCAATATACTCATTTAGCTAACTCCACAGATTTTTTAGCCGCATCGGCAAGATTATTAATACTCTCAATTTTTACACCTGCTTGGGATAGAATCTGAGATCCAAGATCAGCATTATTTCCTTCAAGCCTTACAACTACAGGTATATTTACTCCAACTTCTTCAATTGCAGCAATAACCCCCTCAGCAATTAAGTCACATCTAACTATGCCGCCAAAGATATTTACTAGTACAACTTTAACTTCAGGATCATCTAGAATTATCTTGAAGGCTTTTGAGACTCTCTCTTGTGTTGCAGTTCCACCAACATCTAGGAAGTTGGCAGGGCTACCTCCATAATATTTTATAGTATCCATAGTCCCCATTGCCAACCCGGCACCATTGACCATACATCCAATATTCCCATCTAAAGATACATAACTTAGGTCATTTCTAGCAGCCTCTGCTTCTCTAGGATCTTCTTGAGAAGAGTCATGCATTTTAGCTATTTCAGGCTGTCTATAAATAGCATTTGAATCAATGCTAACTTTTGCATCTAGGCAATGAAGGTTACCACCACTAGTGATGACTAATGGATTTATTTCTAGAAGGGCCAAGTCTCTTTCAACAAATAATTTTGTTAGGTTTTGAAGCATTGGAACAAATTGTTTTGTTTGGGCGTTGTTTAACTTTAGAATCTTTGCAATTTTTCTAGCTTGGAAAGGCTGAGCTCCGCATAGAGGATCAATAGATTCATATATAATTTTATCTGGGGTATTTTCTGCAACCTCTTCTATGTTTACTCCTCCCTCACTTGATCCTATAAATACAATTCTTTGAGAATCTCTATCAATCACTGCACTCAAGTATAATTCTTGATCAATATCAGTACATTCCTCAACCAGAATAGAATTAACCAACTGTCCGTTACTATCAGTTTGATAAGTAACTAGTTTTTTACCTAGCCAGTTTCTTGCAAACTCAATTGCAGCGTCAGGGGTTTCAACTAACTTTACTCCTCCTGCTTTACCTCTTCCTCCAGCATGAACCTGGGCTTTGACAACCCATTTTGTACCACCTATGTCCCTGCAAGCTTTTAGAGCTTCTTCGGGCTCAAATATTACAACTCCTTTAGAGACAGGTAGGTTATATTCTGCAAACAAGGCTTTGCCTTGATATTCATGTAAGTTCATTTTATTTCCTTTTATTTCCTATGTGTATAGCTTGGTTATTTACTGCCAATGCTGCCTCATGCAGAGCTTCGGAGACTGTTGGATGACTAAAAATTGTAAGTCCTAAATCTTCTGAGCTAGCTCCAAACTCCATCGATATTAATGCCTGCTGAACAATTTCTGCAGCTGATGGGCCAAAAACATGAGCACCTAAGATTGTATCTGTTCTTGCATCAGATATTAACTTCACAAACCCAGTGGATTGATCAACTGCCAAGGCTCTGCCACTTGCTGCAAATGGAAATTTGCCAACCTTGTATTCAATGCCAAGCTCTTTTAATTCAGATTCATTTTTACCAACCCATGCAATTTCAGGATGGGTATATATAACCGATGGAACAAGATCGTAATTCATCTCTGCAAACTTACCTGCAATTCTTTCGGCAACCATAATACCTTCTTCACTTCCTTTATGAGCTAGCATTGGCCCTCTAACGACATCGCCTATAGCCCAAACATTATTGCTACTTGTTTGACAGTGTTCATTTACACTTATAAAACCTCTATCATCAAGAGAAATTCCTGAATCTTTTGAAAATATATCTTTTGTATTTGGCCTTCTGCCAACTGCAACAATTAGCTTGTCAAACTCCATTTCTTGAATACCATTATTATCTTCATATGATACTTTTACAGAATTTTTTAAATTATTTGACGAGGTTAATTTTGATCCGAGTTTTATATCTAACCCTTGTTTTTTAAAATCTTTGAGTGATTCTTTAGCAATTTCACTATCAGCCATTGGTAAAAAATCATCCATAGCTTCAATAACAGTTACATCAGATCCAAGTCTAGCCCATACACTTCCGAGCTCAAGACCAATAACGCCCGCACCTATAACTCCTAAGGTTTTAGGGACTTTGCTAAACTCTAGAGCACCAGTACTGTCAACTATATTCTTATTATCGAAAATTGCAGATGGTATTTCTATAGGAGATGATCCTGTAGCTATAATGATATTTTTGGATTCGAGCAAATCAAGGGACCCATCAGATTTTGTGATTTCAACCATTGAGTTAGCAATTACCCTACCTCTTCCATGTATTGAGGTAACTTTATTTGCAGCAAATAATCCAGAAATACCACCTGTAAGCTTTTTAACAATATCATCTTTTCTTTTCATCATGACTGGGATATCTAGTTTGACCTTTTCTATACCTATTCCATGCCCATCTAGATGATTCAAGGCGTCGTGATATCTATGAGACGAATCAAGTAAAGCCTTTGAAGGTATGCATCCAACATTTAGACAAGTTCCACCAAGAGTCATACTCCCTGTCTCATCAACATAATCTTCAACACAAGCTGTTTTTAGACCAAGTTGAGACGCTCTAATAGCAGCAACATATCCAGCAGGCCCACTTCCTATAACAACAACATCGTACATATCTTTACCTATAAGTTTAATAATAATCGTTCGGGTGATTCAAGCTGCTCTTTAATGGATACTAGAAATGAAACGGCTTCCTTCCCATCTAATAACCTGTGATCGTAACTCATAGCCAAATACATCATTGGCCTTATAACAACCTCACCATTAATTGCTACAGGCCTATCTTGGATTGAATGCATTCCAAGTATTGCTGTTTGAGGAGCATTTAGAATTGGAGTTGATAACAAAGAACCAAAAATACCGCCATTGGATATAGTAAATGTTCCACCTTGCATATCTTCAATGCCTAACTTTCCATCACGAGCTTTTTCAGAATACTCTAATATTGATTTTTCTATTTCCGGTAAAGATTTAGTATCAGAATCTTTAATAATAGGGACTACCAAACCTCTCTCTGTAGAAACAGCTACTCCTATATCCTGAAAGCCGTGATAGACAATATCTGCTCCATCTATTGATGCATTAACAAGAGGAAATTTCTTTAGAGCTTGAACTGCAGCAATTACAAAGAAACCCATGAAGCCAAGCTTTACACTGTGCTGCTTTAAAAACTCTTGCCCATACTTTGCTCTAAGTTCTTTTATTGGCAGCATATCAACTTCATTAAAAGTAGTAAGCATTGCTGTTTCTTGTTTTACTGAGACAAGCCTTTTGGCAATAGTAGATCTAAGTCTAGACATAGCCACTCTTTTTTCTGGTCTATTAGATAACGAGGTTGTGCTAGGTGCGTCCTCATTTCTAACTAATGGACTTGAGCTGCTTTCTAGATGGTTTATAACATCTGCTTTGGTCACTCTATTATCTTTGCCAGATGACTTAACATCGCTAGCTGCTATTTTATTCTCTGCAAGTATTTTTTTAGTAGCTGGTCCTAGTTTTTTATCTGTGTTCTTTAATTCTTTCCTGGGCTCTTCTTTAACTTCGTTAGTTTGTAAGGATTCTTCTAAAGTACTAGAGGATTCTATAAATATACCTATAACCTCGGAACTATTAACGATCTCTCCTTCTGCCTTTATGATTTGTGATAGAATTCCATCAATTGGCGCAACAACCTCTAGAACAACCTTGTCGGTTTCAATCTCTGCTACAACTTCATCTTGAGATACAGATTCGCCTTCTTTCTTTAACCAGCTTGCAACCGTTCCATCTGATACAGATTCAGGAAAAGTGGGTGATTTAATTTCAATTGTCATAATTATTTCCTTTATTTTAAAGCATCTTGTATTAATTGCGATTGTTGCTTTAAATGTAATTTCATCATTCCTACTGCAGGTGCAGCGGCAGCAGGTCTGCTAACTAGCTTGATTTGCTTGTCGTTACCTTTAAACCTATCTAACACCCTTTGTATTCTGTGTCTGTGACTAAACCATGCTCCTTGGTTTGAGGGCTCTTCTTGGCACCATACAAATTCATTAATATTTTTGTATGCTGAAAGTATTTCTTCAAGATCATCGTGTGGGAAAGGATATAGCTGTTCAATTCTAATTATAGCTATATTTTCTTTACCTTCTTCATTCCGAGCCTGCTCTAGATCATAGAAAACTTTACCAGAGCATAATACAACTTTAGTTATTTGATCTTTTGCAACCAAACGGTCATCAATAACACACTCAAATGAACCTTCTGTTAGGTCTTTAATACTAGAGACAGCCTTAGGGTTTCTTAGTAAGCTCTTTGGCGACATTATTATTAAAGGAGTTCGCATTTTTCTAATAGCCTGTCTTCTCAAAAGATGAAATATTTGAGCAGGTGAGCTTGGAACGCATACTTGAATATTTTCAGATGCGCATAACTGCAGGAATCTTTCAATTCTTGCACTACTATGCTCGGGTCCTTGACCTTCATAGCCATGAGGAAGAAGCATTACTAAGCCAGATAATCTTTCCCATTTATGCTGTGCTGATACTATAAATTGATCAATAACAACCTGTGCACCATTTACAAAATCTCCAAACTGAGCTTCCCATATAGCTAACCCAGTTGGCCATGTTGCAGAATAGCCATATTCAAAACCTAAAACTGCTTCTTCGGATAGTAAGGAATCATATATATCAAATCTTATGGTGTTATCTTTGGCGATTTTTGAAAGAGGTATATATCCATCACCGCTATCTTGATCAAAAACACATGCATGCCTGTGAGAAAAGGTCCCCCTTCTTACATCCTGACCTGTAATTCTTATTGGGTACCCTTCTGATAAAAGAGTTGCGTAAGCCATATTTTCGGCAAAGCCCCAGTTAATTCCTACATCACCTTTATTCATTTTTGCTCTATCTTCAAAAATCTTTTTTGCCTGTATTCCTAATTTGAATGAATGAGGGACTTCGCATATTTTATCGCCAAGAATATTGAAGTCTTTCTTTTTAAAAGTTGTATCTACTTTAGGCCACCATAAAACATTGAGGTAATCGTTCCAATCAAACCATAATGAGTCATTAGGTTTTTCTGCAAGGTTTTTTGCTACTGTCTTTCCCTCATCAAGAGATTTTCTGTATGAGGATTTTATTGAAGAAGCTTCTTCTTTGGTTAACAAGCCTTCACTTAACAACAGTTCTTGATATTGCTGCAGAACAGATGGGTGCTTTGATATAACTTCATACATTCTAGGCTGCGTTGCTGAAGGGTCATCAGCCTCATTATGGCCTCTTCTTCTATAGCAAACTAAATCTATAACAATATCTTTATTAAACTTAGCTCTGTATTTAGTTGCTATTTTTACAGCATTAACAACCATCTCAGGATCGTCACCATTTACATGGATAACAGGAGCTTGAATCATTTTTGCCACATCAGTGCAATAGTCTGTAGATCTAGCATCATGCTTGTTACTCGTCGTGAAGCCAATTTGGTTATTTACGATAATATGAATAGTTCCGCCAACGTAAAAACCTCTTGTTTGAGACATTTGAAGAGATTCCATTACAACGCCTTGGCCGGAAAAAGATGCATCTCCATGAAGTAAAACTGGAATAACCTTTGATCTGTCTTCATCCCCAATTCTATCTTGCCTAGCTCTTACTGAGCCTATAACCACCGGATCAACAATCTCTAAATGAGATGGATTACTGTTAAGAGATACATGGACTTCTCCCCCTGGTGTATCTAAATTAGAAGAAAAACCTAAATGATATTTAACATCTCCTGTATTTGCCCCTTCTAACTCGCCCTCTTCGCTAAAGGCAGAGAATAGTTCTGAAGGTAATTTTCCAAGCACATTAACCAAAAGATTTAGCCTACCTCTATGAGCCATACCAAAGCATATTTGGTTGGCTCCTAAAGAGCCGCAGTGCTGAATTACAGCATCAACCAAGGGAACAAGCGCCTCTGAGCCATCTATACCGAAACGTTTCATTCCTGGATATTTAGCTGCTAGGTATTTAGCAAGACCCTCAGCTGAATTTAATCTCTCGTATATTTGCAATCTTTCTTCTTTTGAAAAGGTGTACTTTTCGATCTTAGATTCAAATTTCTTTTGGAACCATTTTCGTTCCGATGAATTCATAATATAGTTATATTCAATGCCTATAGTTCCACAGTAAATAGATTTTAGACTTTCAACTATCTCTCTTAGGGTTGCCTTCTTAGTTCCAGTTAAAAAAGTATCTGTATAAAATTCATCATCTAGATCAGATTCTTTTAAACCATGGAATTCAATATTCAAATCCTCAATTTCATTTCTATCCATCATATTTAGAGGGTCGAGTTTAGCTTCTTGATGGCCTCTATTTCTGTATGACTGGATTAATCTAATTACCTTTCCTTGTCTTTCATCTCCAGCCTCTTGATTTAAAGCTTGCCCCCTAGGCATATTTCTAAATTCATTGATTATGGATTGATGAGAAACCTCACCATTAGAATTTGGTTGAGAAGGAAGGCTTAAAAAAAATGTAAGCCACTCTTCTGTAAGATCATCAGGGTTTCTTAGAAAAGTTTCGTAAAGTGATTCGAGGTAGCTAGCGTGACTAGCTGATAAATGAGAGCTTCCCCATAGCTCTTCCATTGATTGATTCATTTATTTCTAATTATCTGACCCCGTCTGATGCAATCACTTCTTTCTTATTACTTAGAAGCATTGATTTAATTTCACCAATTGCTTTATTAGGATTGAGGCTTTTTGGACAAGCGCTTACACAGTTCATAATGCCATGACACCTATAAACACTAAACGGATCTGATAGCTCCTCTAGTCTGTTTTGAGTTTCTAAATCTCTTGTATCTGCTAAAAATCTGTATGCCTGAAGTAATGCTGCAGGCCCAACAAATTTATCAGGGTTCCACCAAAATGATGGGCAGCTCGTTGAGCAACAGGCACATAGAATACATTCATATAATCCATCTAATTTAGCTCTATCTTCCGGGGATTGGAGTCTTTCTTGCTCTGGAGCAGTTGTATCATTCTGAAGAAATGGTTTAATTTTTTCATACTGAGCATAAAACTGCGTCATATCGACCACTAGATCTCTAATAACAGGAAGACCTGGTAATGGCCTTAATTCTATTTTGTTTTTCTTAATTACTGATGATATTGGTGTAATACATGCGAGGCCATTCTTACCATTAATGTTCATACCATCTGAGCCGCAGACACCTTCTCTACATGACCTTCTGTAAGATATTGTATCGTCACTTTCCTTTAATAAGTGCAGTAAATCAAGAACCATAATATCTCTGACTGGTTTTTCAATAGTATATTTTTTCATGTAAGGAAATTTATCCTGTTCTGGATTGTATCTATACATACTTATTTCTAAGGCATTGCTACTCATTAATATGTCCTCACTACCGGGGGGAATGCCTCTACCTGTGAGGGACTAAAATTTACATCTCTTTTTGAGATTGTTTTTGAAATTGGGTCGTATAGAGAGTGGCATAACCAGTTATCATCATCTCTTTCAGGGAAATCATCCCTAGCATGAGCTCCTCTGCTTTCATTTCTACTGAATGCAGCAATAGCTGTTGCCTCTGCAACTTCAAAAAGATTTTGTAACTCTATAGCCTCTACTCTACTAGTATTGAAAGCGTTACTTTTATCTTTTAGGTGAAGGTTGTTAACTTTATTTCTAATTTCATCTAGTTCTTTAAGTCCTTTCTCCATAAACTCACCACGTCTAAAGACTCCAAAATAGTTTTGCATGCATTCTTGAAGCTCTTTCTTTACAGGAGCGGTTTCATAACCACCAGTTGATTCATTTAGATGATTTAAACGTTGTAATGAAGCTTCAATATCATCTTTTGTTGCAGACTCAACGCCACCCCCAGATTTTAGCTCTTGTTGAATATGCATTCCCGTTGCTCTTCCAAAGACTACAAGATCAAGTAATGAATTTCCTCCAAGCCTATTTGCACCATGAACAGATACGCAAGCAGCTTCTCCGGCAGCAAATAATCCGGGAACAACAGAATCAACATTGTTTACTCTATTAAACGCTTGGCCATGAATATTAGTTGGTGTCCCGCCCATCATGTAATGGCATGTAGGAACTACTGGAATTGGTTCATAAATTGGATCAACGTGGGCAAATGTTTTAGATAGCTCACATATTCCTGGAAGCTTGGCATTTAAAACATCAGCACCAAGATGATCAAGCTTCAGAAAGATATGATCTTTATTCTCTCCGCATCCCCTTCCTTCAAGTATTTCCAGAACCATAGATCTTGCTACTACATCTCTTCCAGCAAGGTCTTTGACGTTTGGGGCATATCTCTCCATAAACCTCTCACCATCCTTATTGACTAGATAGCCTCCTTCACCACGACAACCCTCAGTAACTAGAGAGCCTGCGCCATAAATACCAGTCGGATGAAACTGCCACATTTCCATGTCCTGTGCTGGAAAGCCAGCTCTTAGGGCCATTGCCAAACCATCTCCAGTATTAATTAGAGCATTTGTAGTTGATGCATAAATCCTACCCGCACCACCAGTAGCCATAACAGTTGCTTGTGATTTTAAATATGCAAGTTCTCCGTACTCTATAGAAAATGCAATAACTCCTGTTACTTCATTTTTACTATTTTTAACTATATCAACTGCGAACCACTCATTTAAAAAATTAGTTCCCTCTTTAATATTATTTTGATAAAGGGTGTGAAGTAAAGCGTGGCCTGTTCTATCTGCAGCTGCACAAGTTCTCGCTGCCTGGCCGCCCTTTCCATAATCCTTTGACTGTCCTCCAAAAGGTCTTTGATAAATTCTTCCATTCTCAAATCTAGAAAATGGTAATCCCATATGCTCTAACTCAAATACAGCTTTAGGTCCCTCAGAACAAAGATATTCAATAGCATCTTGGTCACCAATAAAATCTGCACCTTTAACTGTATCGTACATGTGCCATCTCCAATCATCATCAGGATCTGCACTTCCTATTGCACAAGTTATACCTCCCTGAGCCGATACAGTATGAGATCTAGTTGGAAAAACTTTTGACACTACAGCAGTCTTTAGACCTGATTTTGCTAACTCAAGCGATGTCCTCATGCCAGAACCGCCACCACCAATAATTAAGGCATCAAATTCGATTGTCTTAATGTCGTTAGCTAGAATACTGTTGTTCATTTATGCCTTTTGTTAGTTTTCATTATAAATAATTAAAATAATATATTATAACCATATTGTATATAGTATAACTGCTAAGTAAAGTAGCCCCATCAAAAGGAATAACAAATAATATAAACTTCGTAGGAGTATAGCTTTACTTGAAAGAGATGCATTTAAAAAGCCTAATGTTCTTGTTGTTAAGTAGTCAGTTCCCACTGTCCATAAGCCAATAAAGGAGTGAAGGAGAACAAGTATAAATATTAAAGAGGTGGCTATTTTCAATGGTGTAGATAGAGCAAAATTAGTCCAAAGATCAAAGCTCATAATATCTGTTGTGAATATAAAGTAAGCAACATATATGAAATAAAGAAAGATTATCAAAGAACTGTATCTTTGGGCCTTCCATATTAAAGAACCCTTCATGAGTAGACGCCATAAAATACTGCAACTGAACTTAGTAGCCATAAGACAAGAGCAAAAATAGATGAATAATAGGAGCCAGATAATGATTCACCAATATGGAGGAAGTCCATAATTAGATGCCTAATACCAGTTAATATGTGATACCAAAGAACAAGAAAGCTAAAAATAATGAATACTGAAAAAAATGAAATATTATTGATAGATTCTACTAACAATTTAAAGCTTTCCTCGCTTGCCGTTGAGTGATTAAAAATAAATAAAGTAACTGGAATAGTTATAAAAAAAATATACATCCCCGATAGTCTATGCGTAATAGATGAAAATGCTGACATCGGCAGTTTGATTTTAGTCAAGTCTATATATACAGGTCTTTGATCCATAATATACTAATGAGACAAATGTCTATTTTTAGGGTTTAATTACCTGAGAATTATACTTTAAGGAGAGTTAAAAGGATAAAAAATACTAAAAAAATCTTACTTTTTAGACTTTTTAATATGTTTTACCATTCTGAGTCTTTTTTTGACCTGTCTATCAGAAAGCTTATTAACCTTGCCCTCAAATGGATTTTCAGATTTTCTAAAAATTAAACGTAACTGAATACTTTCCAGCTTTAATTCAGTTCTAAATGAATTTTCTAAGTATTTTCTATAATTTTGAGGAATTTTTTTATCTTGATTCGAATGTATTATTAAAGTCGTTGGATTGATGCCACCAAAATGGACTTGTTTTAACTTTAATTGTCTACCCCCAACCGATGGAGGAGCACTCTGCTCAATAAACTTGTTTAATAGTTTATTTAAGTAAGAGGTTATATATTTTTTCTGAGATGTCTCAATTATATTATTAGTTATTCTGAATAATCTTTTAAAGCCAAGCCCCTTAATTCCTGATATTTCTAATTTTATAAAATCTGCTACAAAGTTTGATTGAGCTCTCTTTGTTTCATAGATCTCATCTTTTTCTTTCTTTGTTAGTAAATCAATTTTATTAAGTGCTATTACAATGGGTTTGCCCATTTCACAAACCATATTAATTATTTTAAGATCCTGATCCACGATGCCCTCTTGCGCATCACATATAAATATAACAACGTCACATTCTTCTACGGAATGCATTGCTCTGACATATGAAAAATACTCAACTTTATGATTATTTTTATAGCCCTTTCTAATCCCTGCCGTATCTATAAAGATAAATTCTTGGTCATCTACTGTGAATGGAATGCTTATAGCATCAATGGTTGTACCAGCTATTTCTGAGACAATAAGCCTATCTTCATTGATAAACTTATTTATAAATGTAGATTTACCTGCATTCGGCCTACCTAGTACAGCAATTTTTTTACCATCAGGTGTTATATATTGTTTATCTGGAAGTGCATCTTTTATGTAAGTTCTTAGGTCAGTTATATTTCTTGAATGCTCTGCGCTAATCTCAAAGTATTCACCAATACCTTTTTTGATAAGATCTTCTTTTAATTGCGAATCTGTGATCTTATCGCTCTTATTAAGAACAGTTATGAATTTTTTATTTAGTTTTCTTAATCTAGATAATATATCTAGGTCTTCTTTATTAAGGTTCTCAGACCCATCTAAAAGAAAAATTATTAAGCTTGATTCTTCTGCAGCTATCCATGCCTGTTCAGCTATATCTTCTTTTAATATAGACTCATCTTGAGCTATGCCTCCAGTATCAATGATTAAGCTCTTTTGATCTCCAAAGGTAATGTATCCGTGGTTTCTATCCTTGGTTAGCCCAGAGAAATCTGAGACTATAGCCTTGCGTGATCTAGTTAGCTTGTTAAATAAAGTAGATTTTCCGACATTAGGGCGTCCAATTATTGCTATAGAGGTAAACATTTTTAAATATCATCTTATAAGCTTAATGAGAATATATTAAATCCTTCATCTATAGCGTAAAAGTTATTGCTCCTGCTTATAATTGTTTTGATGGGTTTTTTTGATATTTTTTTTCTGCCAATAGTACTTCCATTAAGAGGATCAATTATATGTATATATCCTTCAAAATCCCCAACAATTAACTTGCCCTTAAAGCCGGAAGCATTAGATACTTCTCTATTTAAGTACTCGCTAGAACTCCATGATGGCTGAAGGCTTTTCATTGAAAATGTTTTTATACTTGAATCAGCTTCTATAATTGCTAAAACTCCCTTAATAATTATAGGTGAGAAGAAAGATGAACTTTCAGAAGTCCAAACAGATCTCTTTTGAGCCAAATCAAATATATTTAAATTACCTTGATAATTTGATGTATAGACCAAACCACCCTCAACTACTGGACTTGAATCAGAGTCTACCAAGCTTTCTAACTCTGAAGGACCGGAAGCATAAGAGATTGCCCCGTCCCAAACAGGAAACCCTGAATCTAGCTCAAAAACTCCAAGCCTACCATTATCAAATGAAACAAATATTTGATTGTCGACTATAACCGGGCTACTGCTTCCTCTTATAGTAAGATTGGGAAGTTTTGATCGATACGACCATTTTAATTCACCAGAATTTTTATCAAGAGCTAAAAGCTCTCCTGAACCTGTTTTAATTATTACAAATTTTGCATCTATTGCTGCAGGAGCTAAGACTTCTGCCTTTACATTTGATGACCATAAAATAGATCCATCATCTTGATTATGCGCAATAACATTACCATCTACATCAGATACAACCAATACGCCGAACCCGGAGGCGATACCTGATGAAAGGAAGTTAGATTGTATCTCCCAATTAACCTCGCCTGATAAAGAGTTAATTGATAAAATAACACCGGCTGAATCAGCTATAAAAAGATTATTTGCATTAAAGCTGGGTATAAAATTACCTAATGTATTTTCACCGTTGTTGGATGATATTTTCCAATTAGTAGATACAACATAGTCACTAGAAAAGTCTTCTAATTTTTTTGGTTCCTCTAAATCAACTTCTCCATTTTCCCAAAATTTTAGAGAACCAATGTCCATAGAGGAACAGGAGGAGATAAAAAAGATAGTTAAAAATAAACTGATGTTATTTTTAAATTTATAAGTACTCATTTGGAAATATTTCATTTAATTTTATGATTTAAGATTTGATATCTTTATTGAAACAATAGCTATTGATGTTTCGTCATCATATTTATCTTTTGCTAAAATATATTGCTCTTTTGCTAAAGATTTTTCTTCCTTTTTAAGTAATATATCTCCGGTTAGTTCATGTATGTAGGCATTAGTTGAGGAGGAAGAATATTTTTCGAGTACCTTTAATGCCTCATCGAGCTCCCCATTAGCAGATAAAAGCCTTGCAGAACTGACCCTTGCTATTTTATTAAATAACTTATTACCGCCCATGCCATTAGTCAGATTAATTAATTTTGAAAAGCTTGCCAGAGCCGCCTTATTATTACCATTTCTTGCAGCAGCAGATCCTTTTGTTAATAATGCTATTTGTGCGTATCCTGTATTCTTATAGGTTGATGTAAGATCATTGAAAAGTAATATGGCATCATCCTCATCATCAACAGAATCAATATTCTTCAATAGCCAGTCTTGGTATATGGCAGCTGCTTTTACATTATTACTTTTAGCTATATTAGACATAACAAAAGAAATTGATATTAGTGCAATAATAATCGTTACAACAGAAATAATAGCTGTTTTGTGATTGTTATAAAACCTCATAAAAGGGGCAAATTTCATATTATTTTCAAAAACTTCACTCATAATTATTTCCTGTATTTATAGAGCTTTATAAAAATCAAACAACTCGTCAATTGAGACAGTTTGCTGCTCTTTAAGTTCATCCTTTAATGGCTTGATAATAACCTTATCGCTGTTAAATTCCTCTTCTCCAACAATAATTGCATATTCAGAACCACTCTTATTAGCCCTTCTTAATTTAGCCTTTAGGCTACTATCAGATAATTGCATATCTAAAATAATATTCTTATTTAAAGACCTAAGTCGGTGCGCTATTTTATATGTTTTTGCCTCTAAAGTACTACCTAGAGTAATAAAAGATAGAATTTTATCTGAATGAGTTGAATTACTTATTAAGCTAGCAAACCTTTCTATTCCTATTGCCATGCCTATCGATGGCAATTCCTTTCCTCCAAGCTTAGAGCATAGATCATCATATCTACCTCCACCTAAAAATGAATCCTGAGCACCGAGATTAGATGAGAGGGCTTCAAAAACAAACCCTGAATAATAATCCAAGCCCCTTACCAGCGTGTAATCTATTTCAATATTACATATGTCTGAAAATTCATTTTTGATTGCTTCGAGCAATTCTATAGATTTTGGTTCAAGAAACTCTTTTAGTGAAGGAGCATCTTTTAAGATTAATTGAGTATCTTGGTTTTTACTATCGAGAACTCTAAGAGGATTTCTTGCAAGTCTTTCTAGATCTTTTTTATCTAGATTTTTCTTCAGTGGTTCAAGGAATTTTATTAAAGCATCGCAATAAGCTTTTTTATTTTCTTGGCTTCCTAGATGATTAATTTTTAATGTGCAGTCTGGAATATTAAATTCCTCTACTATAGAGCAAACCAATGAGACCATCTCAAATTCAGGAGCTCCTTCTGGATAACCAAGGATTTCGACTCCAGCTTGATAAAATTGCCTATATCTTCCTTTTTGAGGCCTTTCGTATCTCCACATAGGCCCCATATACCATAGCTTGTGGGTAGATTGATCAAGTTTTTTCTCAATAACTGACCTGATAACACTAGCCGTTCCTTCTGGTCTTAAAGAGATACTTTTTTCGTTTCTATCATGAAAAGAATAAATCTCTTTATTTACTATATCTGATATGTCTCCAGCAGATCTTTTAAAAAGGTTAGTATCTTCAAGTGCAGGGGTTCTTATTTCTTTAAGGTAGTAATTATGAAATATTTTTTTAATTCTTTTCTCAGTCTCAAAAATATTTTTTGATAGGTCGCTACTATCTCCGTCTTCATAAAGATCGAGCATTCCTGTTAATGAGTGAATTTTATCCAATTTAACTCCTTGCTATAATTTCTACTGACTTTCTTAATGCTATTTTCTCTCTAACCTTGTCTTCAATTTCCTCTACAAGGTTCTCGCTACTAATTTTTTTATCAGGAGACCCGTCAACATATAATAGATTTTGCGGACTAGCTCCGGTAAGACCTATGTCAGCAGCCTTACTTTCACCAGGGCCATTTACATAACAGCCTATTATTGCAACTTCAATATCTTCAGTTATGTCCTCGAAGCGACTTTCTAACTCATTGACAACTTCAATTACATTAAAGTTTTGTCGAGAGCAACTAGGGCAAGCAATAATTTTTACCCCTCTACTTCTAATATTTAAACTCTTTAGAATATCCCAACCAATCTTGATCTCATCTATAGGGTCGGATGCTAAAGATATCCTTATTGTGTCACCGATACCCTCAGATAGAAGCATTCCAACTCCAATTGATGATTTAACTGTGCCCGCTCTGTAACTTCCAGCTTCAGTAATTCCCAAATGAAGAGGCTGATCAATTAGCTTAGAAATTTTTCTATAGGCTTCGACTGTCATCTCAATATTTGATGCTTTTAAGCTCATTTTGTAATTATAAAAATTAAATTTATCTAGAATTTCTACATGCCTAAGGGCTGATTCAACCAAAGCATCAGCATTTGGTTCACCATATTTTTTTTGAAGATCCTTTTCCAAAGATCCTGCATTAACACCAACTCTTATGGGCACATTATTATGGATCGCCGCTTGAATTACCTCATTAACTTTACTTTCTTTTCCAATATTGCCAGGATTTATTCTTAAACAATCAGCAGTATCAGCAACCTCGAGTGCAATTTTATAATCAAAATGAATATCGGCAACTAAAGGGATATTTACTGCTTTTTTGATTTGCTTAAATGCTGCTGCCTCATCAAATCCTGGAACAGAAACCCGAACAATATCAGCGCCTGCTGCTTGAAGGTCATTGATTTGCTTGACTGTCGACAAAACATCGCATGTATTTGTATTTGTCATAGATTGAATTGAAATAGGTTTTTTCCCACCAACAATTACACCGCCAACATCTACGACTTTAGTTTCTTTTCTTGTGATCCAGTTACTCATCATTAAAAATAATAGTATTTACTCCTAGTCTATTAGCATTAGTAATAAAATCAATAAGATTGCCTTTATAGCTTCCAGTGATACTCTCGGCATTACCAATTACGAGTCTAAACGGTTCTTCTATC
>Ga0209830_10001711_pt1 | contig 18862 bp, 22 predicted proteins | sample ArcticOcean_MG_C_12_FD_187439 | JGI IMG/M metagenome (GOLD analysis project Ga0209830, IMG submission 187439) | Marine microbial communities from western Arctic Ocean - ArcticOcean_MG_CB8_130 (SPAdes) (version 2) | ecosystem: Environmental > Aquatic > Marine > Oceanic | place: Arctic Ocean...
TATTGTAGGCAAGTGGTTGTGCTTTCATCAATGTAAGCAAGCTTACCAAATGCCCATTAACCCTCCCAGTTTTTCCTCTAACCAATTCTGGTACATCAGGATTTTTTTTCTGCGGCATAATGCTCGACCCAGTACAAAAACTATCTGAAATCTCAATAAATTCGAAAAACGGGCTAGACCACATAATTAACTCTTCTGACCATCTTGATAAATGTGTCATCAAAAGGGATGCATTTGAATTAAATTCAATCAAAAAATCTCTATCGGATACTGCATCAATTGAATTTTCCATTACCTCATCAAATTTAAGTAGTTTTGCTACAAATTTTCTGTCAATGGGGTAAGAAGTTCCTGCCAATGCAGCAGCGCCCAAAGGCAAAACATTAATTCTTTTTCTAGCATCTTGAAACCTTGATTTATCCCTTTCCAACATCTCATAATAAGCATGTAAATGATGTGCAAAACTTACAGGCTGTGCAATTTGCAAATGAGTCATGCCGGGCATAATCGTCATAATATGCTTTTCAGCCAAATTTAATGTCGCTTTTTGTAAAGTTTTAATTTGAACAATAGTTTGATCTACAACTTCCCTCAGGTATAGCCTCATATCTGTCGCAACCTGATCATTTCTAGATCTGCCTGTATGTATTTTCTCTCCTGGCTCACCAACTATTTGCGTTAATCTTTTTTCTATATTTAAATGAACATCTTCTAGGTCAATCGACCATTTAAACTTCTGACTAATAATTTCTTTCTTAATCTGATTTAAACCTTTTGTTATTAATTTAAGATCGTTAGCAGAAATTACTTTCTGTTTTTTTAACATGGCTGCATGCGCCAGAGATCCTTCGATATCAAACATCGCTAATCTTTGATCAAAATTAACAGATGCTGTATATCTTTTCACTATTTCGCTAGTAGGCTCAGAGAACCTTTCAGACCATTTTTTCGTAGTTTTTTTCATTTCAATTTATTCATTTATTTTATTCATCAATTCAATGAATTATATATTAAAATAACTAATCACATGACTAATCTCCAAATAGCCTCTGTGCTAAAATCTAAGGCATAATGACAATAAAAAATATTACAATTGCATCTAGAGAAAGTCCTCTTGCTATGTGGCAAGCAGAGTACATTAAATCTAAAATTAAGCAGCTCTATCCTGATATTAAAATTAATATTAAAGGGTTTAAGACACAGGGTGATATTTTATTGAATCAATCTTTAGCGACCATAGGCGGTAAAGGTCTTTTTATTAAAGAACTTGAACAAGCCTTATTGGCTAAAAAAGCAGATTTAGCTGTTCATTCTATGAAAGACTTACCTATGGATATTCCTGATGACTTTAAACTTATTGCAATCACAAAACGTGGAGATCCAAGGGATGCCTTTATTTCAAATAACTTTGATTCTTTTGACGATATGCCTAAGGGCACAATTATTGGGACCTCAAGTCTAAGAAGGCAAAGTCAAATTAAAGCTACATATCCTTATCTAAGTATTGAGCCCTTGAGGGGAAATTTACAAACTCGTTTAAAAAAGTTAGATGAGGATAAATATGGCGCTATTATTTTAGCCGCAGCAGGACTTATTCGCTTAGGGCTCGAAAACCGAATTAAAAAATATTTAGAGACGGAAATTAGTATCCCAGCTGTGGGACAAGGAGCCTTAGGCATTGAGGTTCTTGCAGGAAATGAAGAGCTTAATAAAATGCTTTTAGAACTTAACGACGACGATACATCACGTTGTGTTTTAGCAGAAAGAGTTGTCAGTCGATCATTAGCTGGAAGTTGTACAGCTCCATTAGGTGCTTATGCATCAATTTCTAATAATGATTTTATTATTAAAGGGTTTGTAGCTTCACCAGATGGTGCCCAGATTATTTATGCTGAAACAAAAGGGGATAAATCAGATTTTTATAAACTTGGGGAAACTCTAAGTCAAATTCTCATTGATAAGGGAGCAAGGGATATTTTATCAAGTTTATGAATTCGATTAGCGTAAAAAAAAATGTTGTACTCATATCTACTAGGCCCTATGAGAAAAATATTCTTTTGATAAAAGAGTTAGAAGGCACAAATATTTCATTACTAAATTATCCTTTAACTGAAATTAAACCCTCGAAAGATTATGCTAAATTTGATTCACTTCTAAATAATTTAAAAAACTACCAACACATTATATTTATTAGCACAAACGCTGTTCATTTTTTTGCTGAGCGCTTCAAAAGTCTTGCAATAAAATTACCAAATCATATTATTTTTTCTAGTATTGGTCCTACTACTCAAAAAGCGCTTGAAAACGAATTTAATATTAATGTTTATTACCCAGAAAAAACTTATGACTCAAAACATCTTATAAGAAATAAAATATTTAATAATCTTCAAAATCAAAAAATTTTGATTATTCGAGGGGAGGGCGGTCGCGAAGTCTTAAAGAATATGCTTGAAAAAAAAGGGGCTGAGGTACATTATGGGGAATGCTATATTCGAAATTATTTACCAATTAATTTAAATAAACTACAAAACGAAGCTGAGAATTATAATTCTATTTTTTTAATAATATCAAGCTATGAAAGCGCAAAACATTTCTTAACTCTAAATACTACGCATAGTTGGGATTGGCTCCAATCAGTAAACATTATTGTAAATCATCCAAGAATTAAAGATGCGCTTAATGTGATATCGAAAAAAATTGTTGTAACCAATGATCTTAGTAAAAATTCACTACTTCATTTGATCAGTATGCATTAATTTTTTTCCGGGGCGAAAGTAAATGCATCGGCAAAAAACTCATCCTCAGGTAAGCCTTTTACTACAAAAGATTCAAAAGCAATTTGTACTAAACCTGGTGCCCCACAACAATAAACTTGGACATTATTAAGACATTTAAAATCTTCTAATACGGCTTCATGAACTAGGCCAATTCTCAATTGGTCAGAATTACTTGACTGATTTTGAGAAACTGGAATATAAGTAAATTCATCTATTGTATTTGACCACTCTAAGGAAAGATCATGCATATATAAATCTTCGAATTTACCTACACCTCGATATAAAAAAATTGGTCGATTAATATTGTTAAAAATCATATCTTCAATCACAGATTTTACTGGGGCAAAACCTGTCCCTCCAGCAACAAATATTATTGGCTTTTCACTTTCTCGTAAATAGAATTGGCCGATAGGGGCATCAATACGGTGAATAGATTTTTCCTTCATTTCATTAAAAACGAATTGCGTAAATTTACCTCCTTCAATCAATCTTAAGTGAAGTTCTAGAAAATCTTCATGGGGAGGGTTAGCTAATGAAAAAGCTCTCCTAGAATTATCAGGCATAATAAACTCAATATATTGTCCAGCTTTGAATTTTAAACTCTCATCTCCTGGAAGTTTCAACATCATTTTTATAACGTCTTGATTTAGTTTTTCTAATGACTCAACCCTGACCGGAGTAACTTTTGACTTAATTACCTCTTCTTCACTCTCTCTAATATCGATAGTAATACTTTCAGTAGCTAAGGCTTTACAACACAGTATTAATCCATCTGATTTTTCTTGTTCTGTTAGAGCTGATTCTTGATAATCTTCCAACATCACATCTCCCGAAACTAATTTCCCCTTGCATGAGCCACACATACCACTTCTACAGCCATAAGGAATGGTAATCCCAGCATCCGCCGCTGCTTCTAAAATAGTTTGGCTTGGCTTGGCTTGAAATGTTTTACCTGAAGATTTTAAAGTGACGGTATAAGACATATTTTATTTTGGATCATCTTCACGACGATACTCTCCCTCAATTACATCGCCTTTATTAGCAGTGTCTTTCTTTTGATTAAATGTATGTGCTTTAGTTTTATTTAAATTTTCCTCATTTCCTGATATCGGAATGAGTAAAAGAATAAAAGCAATGACATCAGTAAAAATTCCAGGAAATAAAAACAGACCTCCTGCCATTAGATTTTTTGCTGCCCCAAGTATAAGCGCCATGGGATTTCCACCATGCGCCATAATGCTCATAAACCTTGATAAAACTAAAGTTTTTTCTTCTTGGATAAGCCGCCAACCTAAAATTGCCATTACTATAAGGTAAATTAAAAACCACCAGCCATAAAGGCTGCCAAATTTGAAGTAGCCCCAAATTTCAGCAAATGGTAAAAGAATTAATCCGAAAAGAAGAATCAAGCGCATAGGTATTGAGTTATGATATTCACTTATTTAATTAAATACAGGATTTCTTAATAATACTATAATTATAGCCTTATTAAAGACCTTAAAAGATGAAACGATACCTAAATTTATTTTTAATAGCTTTTTTATCATTATTTATTTTTTCATTTGCTTCTGCTGATAATGATAACTCGTCTTTATACAATAAAAAAAATGATTTTTTACCTGTTGATAAAGCCTTTAAATATGAAGTTTATAGTTTTGAAGACTTAAAGCAGTTAGATATAAAATTTAATATTGCACCTGGTTATTATTTATATAAATCTAAAATAAATATAAGCATTGATCCAATTTTAGATTTTGAGTTTATTAAAGCTGATGGGATAATTAAAGAAGATGAATTTTTTGGCAAACAAGAAGTTTTTTATAAAACTACAGCTATAAAAATTATTTCTAAGAGCCAACTTCCTAACAACTATAAAGTTATTTTAAAATATCAAGGATGTAGTGAAAAAGGGCTTTGCTACCCCCCCGTTTCTAAAATTATTAACTCAAGTAATATAAAAAATTATTCTCTTGAGTCACAATATTCAGAAACTGATATTATTATTTCAAAACTTTCTGATCAAAGCTTTATTCTAACTTTGTTAGGATTTTTTCTTTCAGGGCTTTTATTATCTCTTACCCCATGTGTATTACCAATGGTTCCAATATTATCAGGGATTATTATTTCATCTAATCCAAAGAATTCTATTCGACTAACACTGAGCTATGTTGCAGGAATAACTTTTACTTATACTTTACTTGGAATTATTGCTGGCATGACTGGGACACTCTTATCTTCCAGCTTACAAAATACAAACTTTATTTTATTTGCTGGTTTTCTTTATTTTATTTTTGCTATAGCTATGTTTGGCTTATTCCAATTAACTATGCCTTCGAATATCCAGAATAAAATTACTAATTCTTTAAAAAACTTTAAACTTGAAAATTCATTTAATGTTTTCGTTCTGGGATTAATTTCTTCTTTGATCTTAAGTCCCTGTGTTGCACCACCCCTAGCAGCTGCAATTCTTTATATTGGTAAATCAAACGATTTAATACTGGGCGGAGGATCGCTTTTCTTTATGAGTCTTGGGATGAGTCTTCCACTTCTAGCTATTGGAATTTTTTCCATTAAAATTATTCCTAAGCCTGGGCCATGGATGCTCAATATTAAAAGGTTGTTGGGCTTTATATTGTTAGCTATGGCTATCTATATTACTAGACCATTACTTTCTGAATTAGTATTTTTTTATAGCCTTTTCTTAATTCTTATTATTTCTAGTATTTATTTTATTTGGTTTAATAGAAAAACTGTAAGGAAGACCAACCTAATTTTAACTATCATTAGCTTAACTATCATTAGCTTAATTATTTTTCAAACAAAATCTATGTGGTGGGCCCCTAACCATGAACCTAACCAAAGATTTACACCCATTAATAATGTTGTTGAACTAAATAATTACCTAACAGACACAAACATAAAACCCATAATGTTAGACTTTTATGCTGACTGGTGTGTTGCTTGTTTAGAATATGAAAAATTTACCTTTAATAGTCCGAGTGTTATCAATTTATTAGATAAATTTAAATTGCTACAGGTTGATGTAACCAAAAACAATAAAGAACACCAACTTCTTCTAAAGGAATTTGACCTCTTTGGACCACCAGGAATTATTTTTTTCGATTCTAAAGGAATTGAAATAAAAGAACTTCGAACAATTGGGTTTAAAGATGCCACTGAATTTTCCTCAATACTTCTAAGGGTACAAAAATGACAAATTTCAAATTCATTGTTTTAATTATCATTATTGGCTTGATGAGTGGTTTTGCTGGACTATATTTTAGTAAAAATATTTCCCCTTCCTTAAGTGATTCTCAAACTGAAATTTTCTTTAATTCAATAAGCAAAGATATAAACAATAAGAGTGTTTCACTGTCTCAATATAAAAATAGGTGGTTATTGGTGAACTTCTGGGCGACATGGTGTGCCCCTTGTAGGGAAGAAATACCAGAGCTTAATGAGCTTTTTGAAGATAATATGGATATTCATTTAATTGCTATTGCTATTGATGAAATTGAGGCTGTAAATAAATTTCTTATTAAAACTCCTATTAAGTATGAATCTTTAATCTCAAATGATATGCAAGGTTTAGAAATCTCTAAATCCTTAGGGAATGATAAAGGTGTTTTACCTTTTACTGTCTTAATCAAACCAAATGGAAAAATACAAGAAGTCTTTTTTGGTAAATTAAACATGGAAAGCTTAAATACCTACTTAAAAGAAGTAATTTAATAAAAAATGCATTAAAATGCATTAAAATGTAGACAAAAGTCGTTATTTTCGTCAAAATATCTTTTCAATTTTCAAACTTATATATTTAATTTAATTATGGAAATAAAAAATATTACTGTTATTCATGGTCCAAACCTTAACTTACTGGGCCAACGTGAGCCAGATCATTACGGCACTCTCACATTAGATGATATTAATAGTACTCTCACAAAAGAGGCATCTATTTTAAATCTCACTCTAGAAGTGTATCAAAGTAATGGGGAATCCGAAATTGTAGATAAAATTCAATCTCTTAAAAGTGATTTTATTATAATCAATCCAGCAGCCTATACCCATAGTTCAGTTGCTATCAGAGACGCGCTTGCAGCTATGGGGATTCCATTTATTGAAGTACATATTTCTAATGTATTTGCTCGAGAAGATTTTAGAAAACAATCTTTTTTCTCTGATATCGCAGTAGGTGTTATTAGTGGATTAGGTACTGAAGGTTATTGTGCTGCCTTAAATTATGCAGCAAAATTAAACAAATAAGAGGCAATTATGGACTTAAGAAAATTAAAGAAATTGATTGATTTAGTTGAAGCATCAGGAATATCAGAACTTGAGCTAACAGAGGGCGAAGAAAAAGTTAAAATCAGTCGAAATAGTGGGCTATCACTTCAACCACAATTAGTTCAGAGCCAACCACAATTAGTTCAGAGCCAACCACAATCGATTAAAGCAGAAAAAATAGAAACACCTCCGGCAATTGATGGTGACATTATTAGTTCCCCGATGGTAGGAAGTTTTTATCGAGCAGCTTCACCAGATTCCTCACCATTTGTTGAGATTGGATCAACTATCAAAAAAGGTGACGTGTTATGTATTATCGAAGCTATGAAATTGCTAAATGAGATTGAATCAGAACATGATGGGATAATCAAAAAAATTATTGTTGAAAATGGTCAGCCTGTTGAGTTTGGCGAACCTCTATTCATCATTGGATAAAAAATAATTTATGTTTGATAAAATATTAATCGCTAATCGTGGTGAGATTGCTTTGAGAATCTTACGTGCTTGCCAAGAAATGGGCATTAAAACAGTCACGGTTCATTCCCAAGCTGATGCAGAAGCAAAATATGTTGCCTTATCAGATGAGTCAGTTTGTATCGGTCCGGCGCCTTCTAATCTAAGCTATTTAAATATACAAGCAATTATAAGTGCTGCAGAAGTTACTGATTCTCAAGCCATCCATCCAGGCTATGGTTTCCTTTCTGAAAATGCAGATTTTGCAGAGCGTGTTGAGAAGAGTGGCTTTACTTTTATTGGCCCTAACTCTGAAACAATTAGATTAATGGGAGATAAGGTTAGCGCAAAAGAAGCAATGAAGAAAGCTGGCGTTCCTTGTGTTCCTGGTTCAGATGGCGCTTTAACAAGTGAGTCATCAGAAATATTAGCAGCTGCACAAAAAATTGGTTATCCAATAATTATTAAAGCATCTGGAGGAGGAGGTGGAAGGGGGATGAGAGTTGTGCACACGGAAGCTGCATTATTAAACTCCGTTGCCATGACTAAAAACGAGGCTCAAGCTACATTCGGAAATCCAGTAGTATATATGGAAAAATTTTTAGAAAATCCTCGCCATATTGAATTTCAAATTTTAGCTGACAAACATAAGAATGTAGTCCATCTATGGGACCGTGACTGCTCCCTTCAAAGAAGACACCAAAAAATTATAGAAGAAGCACCTGCACCTGGAGTTCCCGAAAGACAAAAAAATAAACTTGCTTCACGTTGTGCAGATGCTTGTAAGAAAATTGGATATGTAGGAGTGGGTACTTTTGAATTTCTTTATGAAAATAATGAATTCTATTTCATCGAAATGAACACTAGACTACAGGTTGAACACCCTGTAACAGAGTCAATTACAGGTGTTGATCTTGTGCAAGAACAAATTAAAGCTGCTTTTGGTGAAAAATTATCTTTCAGGCAAAAAGATCTTAAAATAAATGGCCATTCAATTGAATGTAGAATTAACGCTGAAGATCCTTATGATTTTACCCCCTCACCAGGAACTATCAGTCGCTTTCATTTTCCAGGTGGCCCAGGAATTAGAGTTGATACTCATGCTTATAGCGGCTATAAAGTCCCTTCGCATTACGATTCAATGATTGGTAAAATTATTGCTTACGGCAGCAATAGAGATCAAGCAATTGCTAGAATGAAAATTGCGCTATCAGAAATAGTCATTGAAGGCATTAAAACAAACATCCCTCTCCATATAGACTTAATGAATGATTTAGCTTACAAAAATGGTGGCGTTAGTATCCATTATCTAGAAAATAAACTTGGGATCAAGTCATAAGCAATGTCTTGGACAAACTTACTTGTTCAAACAAAGAAAAAAGAAGTAGATTCAATAAGTGATTTTTTATTAGAGCTTGGGGCAATATCTACTTCAATCCAAGATTCGAATCTAAATCAAAATAATGAAGAATTAATTTTTGGTGAGCCTAATAATCAGTCTCAACAATTTTGGGAGAATAATACTGTACAAGCTCTATTTGAAAATTCGATCGATATTGAAATAATTAAAGCAGCTTTGATGGCTAAATTTGATACTCCCAAAAATTTTATTGAAGCCTCCAATATTCAAGATCAAGATTGGGTTAAATTAACCCAATCGCAATTTTCCCCAATTAAAATTCACGATAAATTATGGATCATTCCTACATGGCATGAAATTCAAGATAAAAAAGCACTTAACTTAATTCTTGACCCTGGGCTAGCTTTTGGAACTGGCACACATCCAACCACCCACTTATGTCTTTTATGGCTATTAGACAATGTTAATAAGGATGTTACTGTTTTAGATTATGGATGTGGTTCTGGTATTTTAGGTATTGCAGCAAAAAAAATTGGTGCAAAAAAAGTGTTTGGGGTTGATATAGATGATCAAGCAATAAAATCAAGTCGAGACAATGCAGAAATAAATAACGTTGAAATTTTTTGGAATAATACTGAAATAAAAGTAGATTATGGAACAGATCTTGTAGTCGCCAACATTCTGTCAAGTGCTCTTAGTGTTCTTGCTCCAGCATTAGCCGGGCATTGTAATCCAAATGGTAAAATAGCTCTATCAGGGATACTTCAATCACAAGAGAAAGAATTAAAGAAAATATATAGCCAATGGTTTGATCTTCAACCCACAAATTATAAAGACGGATGGGTTTTGATTTCAGGCATAAAACGTTGATTTATTTTAATTCAATTATAATTTATAGGTATATTATCTCTTAGGTGAATACATCATTTAAATTAATTAATCTTTTGATATTATCAATTATTGCCGGATGTTCAACTTCTCTGGTAAATGAAACTCAATACCCAGCCCCTCATAATGACTATACTGGAAGAGCTGTTGATACATATTATGCAGGGGGAAGTTCTACTGATTTTATGATTCGATCATGTAAAACTTATGGGGGGCTGAATCAAGAGAGCGTAATTGAATCTGGAGCTGATTTTATAATGCAAAATATCTTTGAATTTAAATGTAATTATGCTGGTAAACTTGAAGAAGAGTTAAATATTGATGGAAAATCATCTAAAAGGCTTAGTGGTGCAGTTGCGAAAAAAAAATGTGTGCGATTAGGATTCGATATTGGTAAGCCTAGCTTTACAAGATGTATGGAGGAATTAACACAATAAATTATGAACAACTACATTAATAATATACTCATTTTTTCTATTATTTTCTTTTATAGTCTTACCTCTATTAGTACGGAAAAATCAGTTACATATAATTGCACTGGACTAAGTCAATTTGAACTTATTGGTTCTTCTGGAATAAAGGAAGAGGTTAAATCTAAGGTTTATTCATTTATAGATGGAGTCTTGCAGGATCTCAATAATATTAAGTGTAATTGGGATAATTCTATAATTACTTGTGAATCAAATTTCTTAAATATCCGTAAGTTAACTTTAAATCAGGAAACTAATGAAATATCCGATTTTTTATCTGGCAATAAAGGCTTTGGGGTTTATGTAGATAACTTTAAAGGTAAATGTGAACAGAAAAATTGATTGAGATATCCAAAATAGATGAAGAAATTTTTGAAGTTACTTTAACAAAAGACTCAATTACCACACACAGAGTTAAGCTTTCATCAAAGGTTTATAAAAAACTATCTGGTTCCAAAATTTCAGAAATCGAATTAATTAAAAAATCTTTTGAATTTTTATTAGAAAGAGAATCAAATGAGTCAATTTTACGAGAATTTAATTTAGAAATTATTGAAACCTATTTTCCAGAATATCCAATATTAATTCAAAAATAATTTAATTGATACCCAGAACTTTTAATCAAGGATTCAGTCCTTTAATATATATTTTCAATAGGATATTAAAATGTCTTACCGTCTTTTACCTTTTTTTATTTTGCTTTCTAGCTTTTTAGCTAATGCTGAAAATATTAATAATGGAATTCAGAGACAAATGTTTGAGAATGGTAGTCCAAAATATGAAATATCTTATAAAAATAAATTAAAACATGGCAAAGAAACATTTTGGTATGAATCCGGAAAGAAAAAAATGGAGAGCCACTTTGTTAACGGTGTTGAAGAAGGGTCTTGGACACAATGGTATAAAAATGGACAAATAAAATTAGAAGTGGTTTATAAAAATGGCAAAGAAAATGGTTTATGGAGACAATGGTATAAAGATGGGCGGCTTAAATCTAATGTTAAATTCATTAATGGCATAAAACAAGGAATAGAAACTATTTGGCATAAAAATGGGTCTGTCAGGTCAAAAGATGAGTATATAGATGGTAAAGTAATAACTAAGAAAATTACAACGGAAATTTTATGATTAAAGCGTATGCAGCAATGAGTAAAGGGAGCTCACTTGAATTATTTGAATATGAAGCTGCGTCACTTAATTCAAATGAAGTAAATATTAAAGTAGAATCATGTGGTATTTGCCATAGCGATATTTGTGCAATTGATGGCAGTTGGGGTATATCTAAATACCCTATGGTTGCAGGACATGAAGTTATTGGTGAGATAATTGGTGCAGGTTCAGATGTTTCTTTACACAAAATTGGTGATCGAGTTGGTTTAGGCTGGCATTCTGGTTACTGTAATGATTGTGAGCAATGTGATGCTGGAGATCATAATTTCTGTAGTACAACCAAGAAAACAGTCTTTAGCCAACATGGTGGTTTTGCTGAACAAGTTACTGCAGACGAGGTAAGTGTAATTCCTATTCCTAGTGGGTTAAATCATGAAGATTCAGGTCCGTTACTATGCGGTGGTATCACGGTTTTTACTCCCATCGTTGAATTTAATATTAATAAAAATCATAAAGTTGGAATTATTGGTATTGGTGGACTAGGTCATTTAGCCCTAAAATTTTATAAAGCTTTGGGGTGTCATGTTACTGCGTTTACCAATTCAGATGATAAAAATGCTTTACTTAAATCACTTGGAGCAGATGAAATAATTTCTTCAACAGACAAATCGCAAATAAAAGCACTTGGGCCCAAATTTGATTTAATCATCTCAACTGTAAATGTTAAATTAGACTGGAATTTATTCCTAAGCGCTATTAAACCAAGAGGAAGACTACATTTTGTTGGGGCAGTTCTGGCGCCTATTGAAACATCTGTTTTCTCTCTTATGGGCGGACGCAAATCGATTTCTGGCTCTCCTGTTGGAAGCCCAGTGAATATAAAGAAAATGCTAGATTTTTGTTCAGAACATAAAATCTCCCCTATGGTTGAACACTTTAAGTTTGATCAGATAAATGATGCAATTGCTAAACTAAGAGAGAATAAAATTAGATTTAGAGCAGTATTAACCTGGTAGCATAGTGGCTAACTATAATGTCAGTGGATTAATTACTCTTGCAGAGCTGGCAAAATCTAAACAAAGCTCTTGGTGTGTTTATATTCTAAAATGTTCTGATAATACTTACTATACTGGCATAACTAATAATATTAAAAGACGAATTAAACAACATGAAACTAATAAAGGAGCTAAGTATACTAAAGGTAGAGGTCCGTTTACTTTAGTCTATCAAGATAAATGTAAGAATCGTAGCGAAGCCAGTCAGAAGGAGTGTGCGATAAAAAAATTGACCTTACCTGAAAAAAATAACCTTATTAGCAACCATAATTAACTAACACTTTTTCCTAGAATTGCTTTATTTTCAAATACATATATACTTCGCACTCGAAAGATTGCCTCTATTATTTATATTGCCAGTCTTATGATTACATCAATATAAATATAAGGAATTCATTTGTCTTTTGAAACGTTTAATTTTACGGCTGCAATAAATAAAGCTATTACTGAATCTGGCTATAAAGATCCAACAGAGATACAAAAAAAATCAATCCCTGAAATACTTCTAAATAAACATATATTAGCATCTGCTCAAACTGGGACTGGTAAAACAGCTGCGTTCGTTCTTCCAATTCTAGAATTACTTCTCCAAGATAAAAATAAAGTTAGAGGGCCTCGGGTATTAATTGTTAGCCCAACTAGGGAGCTTGCAAATCAAATTACTGACAGTGTTAAAAAATATGCACGTTATACCAATATTAATTCTGCAACTGTGGTTGGAGGAATGTCATATAAATTACAAAATAAGCTTCTTTCAAAACCATTAGATATTTTAATTGCAACTCCTGGAAGACTTCTAGACTTATTTAAACAAGGGAAAATTAAATTTAAAGATACTAAGATAATGGTTCTTGATGAAGCAGATAAGATGCTAGATATGGGGTTTGTACCTGATATCCGTAAGATTTTTAATGCAACTACTAAACAACAACAAATGTTAATGTTTTCTGCAACATTAGATAATTCTGTATCAAAAATTGCTAGTGAATTTTTAACCAATCCCTTAACAATATCTATTAAACCAGATACTAAGGGGCACAGCAATATTCAACAATCTTTATATTATGTAGATAATCAGCTTCATAAACAAAATCTACTTAAGCACTTTCTTGCTGATACTAATTTAAACCAAGCAATAATATTTACCGCAACTAAAAGACAAGCAGATAAGCTTACGGATGATTTATATCATTCTGATTTTAAAACTGCGGCGCTTCATGGAGATATGTCACAGGGATCAAGAACTAAAACAATAAATCGCTTTAAAAGAAATGAAATTAAAGTACTTGTTGCAACTGATCTTGCCTCTAGAGGAATTGATGTAAAAGACATTACACACGTATTTAACTATGACATGCCAAGGTTTGCAGAAGATTATATTCACAGAATTGGTAGAACAGGCCGTGCAAATAAAAAAGGGCTTGCTTTAAGTTTTGTATCTCCAACTGATAGAGAGCATTTAAGAAAAATAGAGCGTTTTACTGGGATGAAAATTGAAGCAAAAGTTATTCCTGGTATGGAGCCAACAAAAGGGGCTTCAGAACACGCTGAAAAGAAAAAAAGAGGTGGGGGAGGTGGCCCTTTTAACAAATCAAAACGTGGCTTTGATAAAACTAAAAAAACTTTTAAAAATAGAACAAATGCCAAGAAAAGGATGCACAGAAAGTCAACTTTGGCCCCTGCTGCTTAATTTCAATCTAGTGATGCAAGATCAGCTATTGAATAAACACCGGTTGGGCGATCTTTTTCTGTCTTCCAAGTTCTATCCTTAACGATGCAACAACGATCACGATTAATATCTGACACCCCAAATTTCAATTTTGCGTTGGGAATAACTCGATAAATATGTCGCTCTATTCCATCAATTGTTTCAGGAGCATCATCATGTTTACAAAATAACAACACATTTTCTTTTCTGCCATCTGTTTGTCTAACACATGATAAATCCTCTCTACCAATTTCTGTTAAATGACTCTTTAATTTCTTTATTTCTTCATCCGTTATAGGCTCTTTTTTAAACAAGCTTATTCTTTTTACTATAGAAATAGCATTTGCATGTATTTTTTGTTTATTTAGAATTTGTGGGATGAATCGAGTAACCCAAACCATTGTTTCTTCTGATTCTTTTAAGTTAGAAACAAGGGTCTCAACAGGATATTTCGTTAGAATTGGTGGGCGCATTTTTTTATCACTTATATAAAGTTAGATATTAACAATATCCAACTAAATAAGACACTACTTAATGTGAATTATTTGTTATCATTTTTGAATCTTTTACGTTATAACTAATCCTAATAATATGTCTTATCTTATAAAAATTATTATAGCAGTTGTAGTTATTGTAGCGGCTTCAGAATTAAGTAAAAAAAATACATCTTTAGCAGCTATTTTACTTGGGATACCTATTGTTCTTTTTACTTCTTTTACATTCATATGGGAAGAATCAAAAGATATTAATAAGATTGCTTTATTAACTCAAGAAACAGTAATAATTTTATTAGCTGGTATCCCTTTTTTATTTTTACTTGTTTGGCTTCTAAAACATGGATTTAATTATTACTTAGCTCTTGGTTCTTCTTGTGCTGGAATTATATTAGTTTCACTTCTTATTCAAAAATATGTCTTGCAATAAAAAAGGGCTCTAACAGAGCCCTTTTAATACTTTCAATCTATTTCAAGACTATTTGCGTGATTTCCAAATAGAATATAGTACCCATAATGCTACTAAGCCGATAAGACCTTGGCTACCAAGCGTATCTAGAATACCTGATACATTACCGATTACGTCGGTTGATCCAAGAAATGGTACATTCGCTGATCCCATTAAGATTTGAAGTGCAATTGCTAATGCTGCAAGACTTATTGCAGTTTCTGCAAGTCCAGCAGACCACTTTCTAATAGTTCCTAATATATCCATTCTTATTTCTCCTGTTGTAAAAAAATAAGTTTAAACTTTCATCTCTTTAAACTTGAATAAAGTATAACGGGTTTTTTTGTTTAAAAATACTATATATAGTTAAAAAAAATTAATTTTTACCATATATAGTATTTATAGTTTATAATTCTAGGTTCCCCTTTAAATAGAATATATTTTATCTAGTGCACATTTATTTTTAATTCTTTGAATATTTCTCTATAACTTCTTGAATATTGTTTATTACTTCAACTTCTCCTTGAGCATATTTGTCTGCCATCATAAAAAGTTTACTAAATAAGATTGTTCCATCTACTTCTTTTATAATTTTAAAGTTTTTTGAATTATTTATTTTTTTATCCCAAGCGCTTCTTACCTCTTTCCAAAAAATATGGGTGGTCTTCCAATAATTTTTCCCTGCACTCCAATCAAAATCTTTGATTCTTTCATATCTTGCAATTCCTATTTCTTTAGCAAGTACTTTATTATTTTGGTTGAGCACTACCTTCTTATTATTTTGTTCATGAACCCAGCCCGTTGGAGTAATTGTTTGGATATTCACACCCACTAGAACATCATAATCGTCCCTTATTGAGAATTCTCTTCTTGGTAATGGCCGCCAAGTTTCTTTGCTTGTCCATGAAGAAAAATTTTCGGAATGATTCCAATTCCCATAACTTTGATATCTTGGGGTATCATCAACTTGATAAGCTGATTGAGACCATGTGCCTCTCTTTAAGCTCCATGGAATTAAAGTTTTCACCCATGTTTCATTGCCAACAAAAGTATTAATTACGCTATCCTCATATTTCCAATCTTGTCTCCAATGTTTCATTACAACTGAGTCTGAAACAGATCCGTCAACTTGTTTAAAATACATAACAATTATGTGTTGCAAGCTAATAAAGTCTTTTTTTTCTTCTACTACTTCAACAAACTCAGTCGCCCATGATTGATAAGGTTGTTTAGGTTGATAATCTTCTACAAATCCCATTGTTTCCATAAAATCAAAATATACTCTGTATTTTCCTTGCATTGCTAAGATTGCCAATTTATCTTTTTCGAACTTAGTTAAATTTGGATTTTGAAGTTGGTTCCAATAAACACTAGCCTGAGTATCTATATTTACTTCTGGGCCAGTTGTTGTTCCCCCTCTTGGAGTCTTTAAATTAGAATCTTCTAAATGAGTCCAACCAAAAATATAATTTGATTCATTACTAAATGTAATGATTGGAATTGATATTAGAATTAAGAATAAGATATTTTTCATAGTTTTTTGACTTAGTCTATATAGGAAAGTTTCTTAAGTATCTTAATCAAGGATTGGGGATTTATATAAATTTACAATAGTAACTCCAATAACAATTAAAAATAATTTCATTCTACGGTGACTGATTAGTTTTGTTTGTTCCCCTTTGCACCTTCAACTTTGATGCTTTTTTTTAGTGGTGTTTCCACGACCACCTTTATGTTTTGCAAGTTCACCAACATCTAGTTTCTTACTTCCTTCGATGACAGTATAACCTTTTGACTTGTTCTTCTCATCTTCATAGACAATGTTGTCACCTACAATTGCTTGTTTGAAATTAACTACTAACTTATGACCGACTTGTTTTTCAACTTCATCTCTATTCTTATCAAATGTAGGTGATACCTCAATTAAATCAATCATTCCTTCTAATAGTTCAGTTGATACATTATCAAACTTCTTACCAATATCATCACCGTATTTTGTAATCCAATCTATCCAGTCCTTTTTATTATCTAACTCATAAATTTCTGCCACAAGAGTTGACTTAGTATCTTCCAGATTGCCTTTTTCATATTCTAATGCTACTTTAATTTCTTTGTATATCGCATCTTCTGTTTTCTTCAACATATGATTAACCTCATTCATTGAGATAGACTTCACAGTCAGTTCTATCTGTTTATCTATTGATTTGATATATTTCTCTCGATTCTTTTTCTCTACTTCAATCTGCGAACTATCAATATTTTTTTTAGACAGAACATCTTTCTTAAATCGTTCTTTAAGAATAGAAGAATTAGTCATTACTGACTTCACTTGACTGACTACGAAATCATCAGTCATTTCCATATTCATTCCTCGTCTGTTTTGACAGAACTCAACATTCTTTCCTTTCCATTTGTTATGTTTAGATGAACATACATAGACTTTCTTATTGACTGTTTTCCTAACATTTCCTGCAATTTTCTCACCACAATAACAAACCATAAAATCACTCAACAGAGATGTATAGTGCCTTCTGTTGTTTCCTTTGTTCTTTGTATTCTTTTCTATCTTTTTGCGAACTCTATTAAACATTGAGTGTGAAATGATTGCTTCAAAACGAATATCAAATTTCTCATCACTCTCTTTATCTATCCATTGATACTCACCAAGATAAACTCTGTTCTTTATCATAGTGAGTAGTGTTCCAATATTCCAGAGTTTAGACCTTCGAGGTTTAACTCCATTTGTGTCCAGATAAGATTTAATATCTTGCAATGATTTCCCTTGTAAATACATAGAGAAGATTTTCTTCACATATTTTGCTTCATCTTGATTTACAGTCCATTTCTTATCTTCATTTTTATAACCAAAGTTAATCGTGCCACCCATAAAGACACCAGTCTCACCATTTACTCTTGATAGATGTCTTTTGCCACTAACAGAAATTTCTCGTCTTTGTTCTCTATCATATTGCTGAACACTAGATAGAATCGTATCTAACATTTCATCTTTTGCATCATTGTAATTTCTAAGAGAACCCGACTCACCTTCATATACTTTTACTTTGTACTCTTTTAAGTAATTGTTCTTCACTACAAAGTCTTCAATCGAGTTTCTTATCCAACGACTTCTTGAAAAATACCAAAGATGTTTGATTTCCCCATTTGCGATGCGATGTTTAATATCTTTAAAGACTATTCGATTCGAATCAATCTTAATTTCATCTAATTTGCCTTTTTGAATTGATGTTGACGATTGACCTGATTCATTCATCTCGACATATTTCAGTTTTAGTTTCTTCGCTACATTTTGCGCCATGTATCTTTGATTTTCTATAGAACTGCCCTCATCGACCTGAGTCTGAGTGCTAACTCTCAAATAACAATAAAGAGAATTATGTGGATCTGAATAATCTAATTCATCTTCTTGCAACTGCACCATTTTATCTATGAGTTTTTCCATTATGCTGCCAAAGTTTTAAGAGTGTGTTGAACACTGCCAAGTGATATATCAAGTTTTTTGCATATCCCTCTATAAGATAATCCTTGAGTGCGTAATGACACGATTTCATCTTTCTTTTCTTGTGACATAAGATTTCCCTTACCCCATTTGCCACCTTTCTCTCGTATGCGTTCTATTGATTGTCGTTGCCTTGAAATCATCATCTCTCTTTCGAGTTCAGAAAATATGTTTATGAAGTTTGCAAAAAAACGACCAGAACTAGTGCTTGTATCGATAGAGTTTTTGACAACAAAAATATGCACACCACATTCTTCTAGTTCGTGAATAGTGTTAATCACATCAACAATACTTCTGC
>Ga0209830_10001715_pt1 | contig 18826 bp, 7 predicted proteins | sample ArcticOcean_MG_C_12_FD_187439 | JGI IMG/M metagenome (GOLD analysis project Ga0209830, IMG submission 187439) | Marine microbial communities from western Arctic Ocean - ArcticOcean_MG_CB8_130 (SPAdes) (version 2) | ecosystem: Environmental > Aquatic > Marine > Oceanic | place: Arctic Ocean...
GTAATTCGACCACAGAGCCAGTTGGAGCATTGCGAACAATGCAACATAAAAGAGAGGAAAGCGCACATCTTGTATCGGCTGTCCATGAGTCTACGCACTCTAAAGACATCACCGTCACTTCGCGAATAGGTGAATGTATGATATTTTCGTTACAAAATTTTGAAACGTCAATTAGTGCGTATATGACCGCACTCATGAGTTCAGGTGCCACAGTTCGAAAGAGAGACGACAACTTTGGTTTTTCATCCTTAATTGATCCCTCTTCGTTAGCTGATATTCCTAAATTCATTTGATCAATAGAAACGCGTTGTGCTCTTAAAACTGCTTTTGCGATTGCAAATCTAAAGTGTGGGACCATTTCAGAATCTTTTAGGAGTCCTACGATGCGTTCAATTATAGCTGAAGCTGTTTCATTATCCTCAAAACCACCCTTTATCACAACATCCAACAAGAAATAAAAGCCATTAGATATAGGCACTTGTTCTAAGTTGTCACGAATAGAAGCCGATAAAGATTCAGAAGATTCTATCATGTAGTTTTCATTCATGGTTTCTAAAGATTCCTCGGCTTTGACGGATACAGATGAAGTATACCGCTCAGTTACCGACGGAGCTTGTGCAAGCGTTGGATCAAGACTTAATAGCGTTGATGATACTGTAAATGGAAGCGCATTTTCTCCCTCGTCTTTCCCTTTGTTCAGTTCATCGTCTCTGATATTCCAAGGTGTCGGTGTTATATCTCTTGACCAAATTGCTTCCATATACAATGGGAGTACCTTATTAAACATGCCGTTAAAACGTTGAGGACCACCTTGCAAAAGTATATCAAAAAACTTTAATTTTGTTTGAGTTCGATTAAGTAAAGCAGAGAAGGTTTCAAAGCAACACTGGCGAAGGCGTAAGACAAGCTCGGATGCTTCATCATTAACGCCGCAAAGCTTGCTTGATATTCCTACGCCTTTAATTTCATTCAGAGAATGGAGTGAAATTTTTTGGTTTAGTTTTGGAACACGCTGTATTGGTCCATTCATAATTTCTTCCTTTGAACACTTTTGATAGAGAGCATTGACAATTGTGTAGGCGTTCAATGCACTTGTAGCTTCGGAATCCAGATTTGACGCGCCTTTATTGATTTGCTCTAAAACATTTACAACAGCGTCAATGCGAGCGGAAATAAAATTGCACACATTGAAAGAACTTGAATGCATCAGAATTATGCGCAAAAGACGTCCGCATACTCTTCTCTGGTAAGATTCTCTATCATTCTCGAAGGCAATATCAAATAACTCCACCGCAAGCGCTTCGTCCCATGCATTTCCCTCCAAACTCAACGCCTTTGACATGAACTTAAGCGTTTGATCATTGCTTTCGTCTTCGATTAAAGGAAGTATAATTCTTATAAGCTGCGGTTTTGAGCTTGAGATTCGAAAAGATCGAAGAATAGCATCTTTTGTTGCTTCGGCAATCCCAGAGGAATCCCATTGATCTGTTCCCAACGCTTTAACACGTTTTACGAGATCGATTAAGGCTTCCGTCACAATTTCAGAACAAATACTTTTCTCACTATTCCTATGAAGCAGAGTCTGTGTCGCAATTCTGATTGCTTCTATTCGCGCAGAAGAACTCGACTGAATTCTCAAACACATTGATAACGCGTCGCCTAAAAAGTAAGCAGCATTGATTTGGTCTTTTTTCTCACTCTCGACCTTTGTTCGTAATAATACACGATTTGGTTCCAACGAAGCATCGAGAAATAGAGCTCGTTCAATAATCGCCAAAGCTCTTCGCTGACAGCGAGAAACGATATCGTTTGATCTTGAAGAATCAGATTGTACTAGTGGATCAAGAGCGACTATACGTTTTGTGAATTCGAGTAACACTGGCCGTGACGATGGATTAATCGCCTTACCATTGTGAGAAATTCCCGCTCTCGCCGTTTCCGTAAGAACTGATATTAGGAGATGTGTTGCAATTCTTCCTCCCGGAGAGGAAGTATCTGTAGCTGCGCGGCTTAATAGTTCTTCTGCATACTTCCCAAAATCAAATATGACGTAGCTCGTTATCAACTTATAGAAATTCATATAAAACAGCTCGCCCATTTCTTGTTCTCGTACCATTCTCTTTTCTCTTCTACGTTGAGTGGATACCATAGTACTATTAGTGTGCTGTTGTCCAGTAGTAATAAATGAATCTTCTTCCCATTCATTATCTTTTCTCAGAATGATACTCATTATATGATCAGCAGAAACTCCAAGTTGAAAAGCTAGCTTCAAAATTTCTAAGCCAACAGCTTTTTGTCTTGGATTGATTATTTTTCCTAAACTATACACCATTACGACCAATCTTTCGCCGAATCTACCGCCCTGCAGCTCTTCGAGCGGTAGTAAACTGCGTAGTAACTGAATATCAAATAGCTTTCGATAACCCGTAGCTAATCGCGCCGCTTTTGAGCATCCTGAAGTGCTCGCAAGATTTATCGAGCCCAAATCTCCATCAGTGTCCTTACAAAGACCCTGCGAAAGCTCTTGAAGTACATTACTGTTTAAAACTTTTAGATATTCAGGTATTCTATCTGGTTTATCTTTGATTAGTAAATTCAACTCCTTTAAAAGCTCAGCTGCGCTCGTTGAAATATACTTTTCTTCTTGCTGCTCAGTTTCAAATTTCTCAAGCCGTAAGAAAGAATCGACAATCAACTTGACAAATCCGTCATTTACAACGACTGCCTTTAAAGCTAGATTCTCGCAGCTCTCTTCAGCAGTAATTTTGAATTTAATGAGTGAAGTATGCACAAATATTAAAACTTGTAGCAAAAAGTTTACCTTTGCACGGCGCCACTTCCTAGCCAACGTCGGACCAACGTTTGTCGGGTGGTCGATATCGAGAAGTTGTAAATACTCTGACGCAGTTTGAAAAATGTCCAGTTCCCGCGATAACACCTCTGGTGGTAAGATTTTAACCTCTAAGCTCCATCTGGAAAAGTGAAAAACGCTAATATGAATTTTGAGCCAACTGATTGCATATTCACACTTTTGCTGGCTGTTCGGAGCAACGATATTTTTCATGTTTTTTTTAGTAGATATTGTTGACGCCTTCTTACTGAAAGGAAGACCATTCTCTTTCACATGCTGAAGGACATTAAAGTCCTCGCATGCAGGTTGCAAAACACAAAAAGCGAATTGCGACTCTTGTCGCAAACGTCTCTCTGGTCTTGCAACTCCATCATCAAATACCCAGACAACGATATCACGAAGTGTCTGAAATGTTCCAGACCTTGACTTTAAAGAATGCTTGAGCAAACCTGCATGTCGTTTACACATGCGTACGATCAAGTGCGACAGTCGAGCTGTGGCGTCTTCTGCGGGATCTTTCGAATCTGTAGAAGAGAGACGAAACGATCTAAGTGTAACCTCAAGCATTTCCAAGACGTGATTTTGCAATATATCTGTTGCTGATCCTTCGCCTGTTTCGAATTCGTTTAAACAACGCGTTAACGCGGAGACTGCTCCCAAGCGTTTATTAGAATCTGGATGGCTCATTAATGAATATAAGCGGCGCAAAATACTTTTGACATTTACATCGTTTTTATCATCGGTCATTTGCTTCAAGCTCCACTTAAGTGATTCAGCAGCTAACGCCGCACATAAATCGCGTTTTGCTCCAAATCGGGAGCTCGAAAGACCAATTGTAATTGCATCCAATAAAGCCATGGTTTCCGCAGCTTCGCGTACTTGATTTTTGGTAAACCATCTGGCCAACTGAAATGCCAATTTATGAAAAAGTGTACTCGTAACCGGCTCAAAATCAACTGCAAGATCCAGTATCACCGGGAACAATGAACGGTATACTTGATGAAATGGCGTAGCGCCAATATTATTACCAGCATCCGGGCGTTGAGCATTTTTCCCTATCATCAGTAGTGTCATTGCGTGTAGCGCTTCACAGGCTGCAACTTTTGTTGCGCGGTCTCGACAGCGCAATGCCAATTGCGCGACGCGAGGTAAAATATTGTCTAACCATAGTGTTGCCTCTGTAGCGTACAAAGGCAGCTCTACAGAAATTCGTAGTGTAGAGTCCCACAGACGAGTACTACTCGAAAATGAGTCTTTATCTGAAGTGCGTAAACTTTGCTCGTCTTCTTCGAGTGAATTCACGAGAAAATGCGAATAGCTACCAACAGAACCAAGTATACGCAGTATTTTTGTTAATAACGATTGCTCGTCCGAATTCTTTCCCTGCACCAGCGCTTGCTTTGCCATTCGCTTTTCAAAACGCCATTCGGCGACACTTCCTGTTCGTAAATTGGAATTATCAGTATCATTGATCAACGCCATGGCTTTGTTGCGATCAATTTCGAGTTCCTGCGATATTTCATCTCCTCGATCTAGATATGGTCGTAAGCTCCGAACACATTGTGGTAGCGAAGGTATTAATTCCTTCTGTCGATTCGTCAGCCATTTTTCAAACACTTTCAGGCCAATCTCAGCCATTCGCGGATGTTGCAAACCTAGTTCCAACACGGAGCACAAAGCTGGCACCAAATCTTTCAATGGAAGTAGCCCATCTGGAGCTTCTAATATCATAGCAAGAGAAGCCGCTCGAAGTTCGCCAGTTTTGCTTGAACTTTCACCGAGTACTTCGTAAAGAAAGTTTTGGAAATTTCTCGTCACGTATTTTCGCGATTCGTTTTCGTCATCGCTGATTTGTTCCGAGTTTGTGCTGCTGCTCATTTTTGCATCGTGTAATAATAGTACTGATTGAAAGTATCCTGAACGTTCCGCGGCGAGTAAAGAAATCTGAACGAGTTTATAAAACCCACTCAAAGCTGTGTGTTTTGTCGCCAAGGCCATGAGTTCCTCCCCAAGTTGTCCAATCCATGAGCTAATTTGCTTCGACGGAGATTCGCCTATTACTTCGCGATAGAAATCGACTAAACCAAGAAATGTTTGCATATCGCCCGGATTTTTTGCCTCTAAATTGCCTTCTAAATTTAAAGCTATTAAGGCGTCAGTCGTGACGTTTACTTCATTTTTGTTATCTAATAAATCTTCAGAGATATTCGCGTCTGTTTGAGTTTTCTCCTGCTGCTCTGCATTTGTCGCAGTCTTCGATTCTCGAACGTCCAATTCCAAAGTGCTACAGATCAAAAGAATATGTTCCATGAAGCAGTCATACGTCGCATTTGCAGCACCTACGGCGATTTGTTCATCTATGGCTGTATCAATTTCCATACCGTCATTAATTCCAAGAGATCTCTCGCTGCGTCCAGCCGAGTCGACACTTTGTGTTCTCTTCTTCTTTCCCTCGATGGACGGAGGAGTAGTGTTTAAATTCTGTTTGGATTTTCTTGGATTAAACTTTTCGTATTTCTCAGCGCCGCCAAGCAATCTTACCCACAAATCAACGTATTTTGGCCACATTTGTATTGACGGAGCATTCGCCAATAATCGATCAATCGGGTCCGGTGGCCCCACGCGCAACGTTAAGTGCACTAAACTTTGTCCGCACCTGCTAAACAAACTTCTCAATGCCCCGCCTCTCTCGTATAACGTTTGAAACAAGTTCACAATTGCGTCGTGAACCACGCGCTTTCTGGTATCTACTTCATTTGAATAGTGTTCAAACACCCATCGTAAAATGGAAGCAACTATATCTAGCGTTGCCTCGTCAACAGTTTGTTGCAATTCAAGTACATCCGTGTACGCCACTAAAAGTGCAACTTGTCTCTCCATTGATTCGAATCTTTTTTCAAAATCGTTTCCGCCCGTGGTGAACTTTTCTTCCAACGTAAATCTAGCTAACTGTTCCATTAACTCGTCTAAATCCATTTGAAGCATTTCTTCTGATGACAAATAAAACGCTGGTTTTGCTAATTTACCTAAAGCGCGCACCGCGACAGTAATCTTTCTTGGGTTTGCACCTTTTTCGTACTTTTGTTCTAAGAGTTCTTTTATTTTGTCCATCATGCTTTTCATCACCGCTACTCGTTTCTTTTCTTCAAACAAAGTGTTATCCATCAAAGCGTCTCTAAGTGTTATAAGAAACGCATCTAAAGAAATTAAAGCATTCCTTGCAACATCTTTGTTCGAACATACTCGAAGTTCTAAGAGTTTCTCAAAAATTTCTGGAGCAAATTCTATAAACTCCTTTTTCAGACTCTCACCAACGCATTCAACGACTTTCATTGCGGCTTTTGAAATTTCCGAGCGAGATCCGAATTTTGGAGGTTCTAAAGCCTTTAACATTATCTTCGACAAAGTAATTCGCGAATTCGAAGAAATCGTATCTGGAACAGACTGCAAAGAAGATGCGATGGCGAAAAGAGCGCCGCTGACCATGACCATGTCAATTTTTTTCTTGCCTTTGTTTTCCGCGCCTTTATCGCTGTTGTCTTCTCCTTCATTGTTATTATTGTCCTCGTCGTCGTCGTCAGAATTATCTGCACCTGCACCAATCTGTTCATCTAAAATGGTTAAAGCTTTTTCCATTAACCATTTTGGAGTTGCACATTTTGCGAAGTCTTCCGTTTTATATTCGATATCAAAATTTGCGTGAAGCGCCGCGCAAGTCTTCAAAATAGCGCTTTTAATAGTTGGCGTCTTCGCCGTGCGCTCGTAGTCTCTTCTTAATGATTCGCCAACTTTCTTCATTTCTTCATCAGTATGATCAATCGGTAACTGTAACTTAAACAAAGCTAATATTGGCCCAAGCGCGGCCGCTTTAGTCGTGTTCTGTTGTTCGCTCCTAAATTGCTGTATGCACAAATCGCGAATGTCTCTCGCGCTCGCGCTGCTTTGCTTCTGCGGTCCCATGCGTTCTAAATGATTCGATATGGCATCAAATGCTTTCGCTCTCGCCGCTTGTACGTCCTTCGCGTTCATATGCGCAGTCTCTTTCACGTATGCTAAAACACCTATATCGGAGTCCAAAAAGATTGCCGATAACGCTGGCATTTCGTCTTCATGCGACTGTTCTAACATTTCAGATATTTTCTGAATGATCTGTTTCGATTCATCCTCTGGACCAGTGCTGCTATGCGTCGTTTCGCGCCTTGCCACTCGCGTTAGTCTATTCAGCGACTCGCGCAAAGAATCTTCCATTTTCGCTCTCTACCAGATATGTTTGTGAAAGTTGGCACTTTAGCACATTTATTAAACACAACGAACGATCGATCGATTAAAGAGAGATTAAGAATCGACGCAGTATTTGAGAATTTAGAAACAATAAACGATTACGTGTGCATACATGCTACTATTTAAACAAGGATTTTATTATTAATTAATGTTATTTATTATACCGTATTAGTTCTTTAGTATTTAAAATATAAAACGACTTTCGTTGTTGTTGTTGTTGTTGTTGTTTTGGAGACTTTAAAAATAATAATGTCTTCTTCTTCTTCTACAGCTCCGTCTTCGTCGCAGGGGAAACCGTCGTGGTGGTTCGGGCGATTCAACAATAAGAGCGAGGAAGAGGAACGAAATACTGCCAGAAATGCGACGGCGACGATAGCAACAATTAAACCTTTAAGAAGAGGAACGCTAGTAACGACGACTACAACAGAAGAGGAAGAAGAAGATGATGATGATGATGAAAGGATTTTCTCGAGAGAGAATCCCCTAGGAAATAATAGTAATAGAAATATAATGATTACTAAAGAAGAGCTCGGTAAACAGACGTGGTCATTTCTGCACACGTTGGCATCACAGTTCCCAGATGAACCGAGTAATGCGGAGAAGACGCATGCTAAGAATTTAATGAACGCAATAGGAGCTCTGTACCCATGTAAGGAATGCGCAGAGCATTTTAGGTATTGTCTTAAGAAGAGGAAACCTGTAGTCGATGATTCGGTGCAGTTTCAGAGATGGATGTGCGAAGTACATAACGACGTGAATGAAAGATTAGGGAAGGAGAGGTTTTCGTGTGAAAGAGTAGATGAGAGGTGGGGAGGTGTGGAATGTTCAGGAGAGGACGGCGCGGAAGGCGCTTGTAGTTTCGATGCGACGAGGAATAAAAGAAGGCCAAGGTAGTAAATGCGTGTATGACTTATTATTATTAATTTACAGTAAGAACAATTTTGCAATAGTAATCACATATAGCCGCTAGATATAATTAACATTCTAATCTTTCTTCTTTTGCGCCTGGACGCGGTTTTTAATTTCAGGTAAAATTGTTAATAATTGTCGTTCTCCCATCATCAACTCAATCGTTGGCGATTCGTCCTTCTTATGCTTAATCGATTGAACCTTCTTTGCGCCCAACTGCCTGTAAACTTGCGTGAATTCCGTTGGCTTCATTTTCAAAGCTGCACGAATTGGCTCAGCATTGACTTTCCAGTTTGCGATTCGTAGAGCGAGTAGAACGATGTGTAAGATGCATAAATCTTTTAGTGGTTTCGTACGTATCCTCGACGCGCCGAATTGAGTATCGTCTCCAATTTCTATTTCCGTGAACGTTTCGATGATGCAAACTTGAATCATTGGATCCAGTTTGTCTGGTGTTGTGAATAACCACTTATGTTTTACTTCTTCTCCTTCTTCTTTTTCTTCTTCTTCTTCTACTATTTCGTCGTCCTCCTCTTTCTTCACGCCATCATCGCTACCGTTATTATTTTCATCAAGCTTACGTTTCTTCTTTTCTTTCTTCCTCGGCCTAGCCTCCTTAACTCTTCCATTTTTCATGCTCGCAAATTGTAAAAGCGCATCCATGAAGGCTAACGCCTTTGCCTTTTCGCGAGCGTCAAACTCAGGATCGCCTTCGTGAATCGCCCAGCTCGGGTCTACTTCGTTAATCATTGGAAGCAGATCCATAATCGCAACAGGCTTATCTGAACCACCTAACGCCGCAATCTTATCTTCTTGAGTTTTCTTCTTTGCAGCTTTTGCGTACAAATCGTGAGGTAAGTAGCTTTGAAACAAAGCGTAGCCGGGCGTTGATTTCCACGGAAAAGCCTTGTGCGGTTTCGTTGCTTCTAAATCGTGTGCCGGTAAGTTTCTCTGCTCGCCAGCTTTTTGCATCAACTCTTTTCTCGTCAACGCAAATCTGGACGATTTCCCAATTTGTGATTCGATTTCTTTCGGTGACGCGATTGCAGCCTGGTCTAACTTCCTCGCGGCTAACAATTTCTGTTGTTGTCTTTGACGTTTCTGCGAAGAAAACAATCTCGTCGTCTCTGCGTTCATCGCGCGTCTAACATCTATATTATTATAATCCACTTTCTCTTCATCTTTTCTCACAAAATTATAATTGTATCCATGCGGTCTCGTCGTCATTTGCACAACAGCGTCTCCGGCGATGCGTTGCAGCTTTAGGACGTATTCGCCCTTTTTCCCGCCAACTTTCTTGACCAACCTCCCGAGTACATCCATGGCCCTCCCTTCGTTCCCAATGTACCCATCGGATTCATTCACTGGCATAGTACCAGCGCCAAACCCGCACATTTCGTGCGCAAAATTCTTCCCAACCAAATCGCATCCCTCGCCTTTCCCGACGACTATTAAATGGTTCTCCGAATGCGGCGTATCCCCATTCTCGAAATCGTATACTCTATCATATACGTCTTCCCCGAATTCTTCCCTTAACTCTTTATCCGATGTATCTTTCACGCCTTGGTATACTGTGAACTTATATTTCGGATCTATATCGCCAGTTTGATTATGTGTTATTGAGAGCACTATAGGTCTGCGTCTCTCGTTCTTCTTCTTCTTCTTTTTCTTCTCATCAGTGACGGCTGATGCTGTCGTTTTCTCGTTGTTCTTGTTCTCGTTTTCTTCCTCGCGGTCTCTTTCAACGACGACGATTTCTAAACTAGTCATCACTTCATCGCTCTCGCTGTCATCTTCGCCATCTTCGTCATCATTGTTACGTTTCTTTCGCGTTCCCATTATTATCAAATATATTCCTGTTCTTTTTCTTAAAGTGAATTGAATAAATTCTTAATTTAATACCCTAAATTAAACAATAAAACCCTAAACCTACCCATGGAATTTTGGCCATCAAAACAGCACATGGATAGGAGATTTTGTGATTTTCTCTGCTGATGCTAAAAAAGATCTCTTCTTCTTCTATACTTCTCTTTTTATTGGAAAGATAACGCGTGCTTTTGTGTGTTCAAATCAGTGGTGTACTTTTGAGAGCGCGCGCACGCGAACACGAAGACTCTGTATAAACAGAGAGAGATTGTTATTAGTACTACGTATATAGTTTATAGTACTGTTATAGCATAACAGTGAGACCGCGAGATTGGATAAATATTTTTTCCAATGCATGGACCGATGAGATATTTTTCCGATTGTACTATTCGTGCGACGAGTAATACTATTGAACGAGGACGATTGCGACGACTGAGGAAAACGAAAACTGATGCTAACAGTGTGAGAGCAGCATCATCATCATCGATAGAGAATCCGGATGAGGAATATGATTGCGTAGTCATCGGAAGCGGCATTGGCGGTTTATCCTGTGCTTCGTTATTGGCGAGATATGGGAATACGGTGAAAATATTCGAATCGCATTATTTAGCCGGTGGATGCTGTCACATGTTTGACCATAAAACACCTGAAGGGGATTTATATAAGTTCGAGGTCGGGCCGTCGATTTGGGAAGGGTTAGATAGACCGACTGGGAACCCGCTACGAATGGTCTTTGACGCTTTAGGGGAAGAAATGCCAGTGAAGACGTACGACGGCATATCGTTATGGACCGAGGAAGGACATTGGAGGTTTCAAACAGGGGATGATGAGGCGCCTGGGGGGTTTTGTGATTTATTGAGAGAAAAATCGGATAATCCAGAGTTAGCTATTAAAGAATGGAAGGCGTTGAAGGCGAGATTAGAGCCTTTATACGACGCGCTTGACGCGTGCCCGTTAACTGCTTTAAGACAAGACGCCGGTTTATTAGTGTCCACAGTAATCGCCATTCCGTTCTATCTCACACATCCGTTAGTGATGTTAGATATTCCTTATATTTTAGATTCGTTTCATAAACTTTCCGAGCAATACGTGACTGACAAGTTTCTGAAACGATGGATCGATATGCTCGCGTTTTTCTCTGGATTTCCAGCTGAAGGGACCATGGGAGCGACGATGATTTATAGTATTCCTGGATTTCATAGACCTGGCGCTTCACTATGCGCACCCGAAGGAGGCACGCAAGCCGTTGTCGATAAATTACAGTATTGCTTAGAAAAATTTGGAGGCGAGTTGCAATTGAAAGCGCACGTCGAGGAGATTATCGTTCAAGACGGCGAAGCGAAAGGGGTGCGATTGAAAAATGGTAAAGTTATTAGAGCAAGGAAGGCGGTTATTTCAAACGCTACGATTTGGGACACGGTTCCATTGTTACCAGATGCCGAAGTCTTGAAAGCGCAAGAACTCCATCGCTCGGTTGAATGGAAAGAAGAAATGTCCGAAATCCCAGCGCTAGGATCGATCATGCACTTATTCTTGGGCATCGACGCGACTGGACTACCAGATTTAGATCCTTCCCATTTATGCGTTCGCGATTGGAATCTTCCATTAGGTGACCCGCAAAACGTCGTAACTATTTTCATCCCGACTGTTTTAGACCCAGAAGTTGCACCGAAAGGAAAACATATTATTCACGTCTATACAGCCGGTTCGGAACCGTACGATATTTGGAAAGAAAAACAAAGAGGAACGAAAAATTACGACGATTTCAAGAAAGAACGCGCTGAAATACTTTGGGAAACTATCGAACGAATCATCCCGGATATTCGAGAGCGTGTTGAAGTTGAAATCTACGCTTCGCCACAGACACATCAACGATTTTTAAGACGACATAAAGGGACTTACGGCCCAGCCTTGAAAGCTGGAGGCAAATTATTCGACGTCTTACCGTTACCAAACGTCCCACAACCTGGGGTTTTAACACCAATCCCAAAACTTTTGCGATGCGGTGATTCCGTATTTCCTGGCGTTGGTGTTCCAGCTGTTGCCGCTTCAGGCGCCATCGCGGCCTCAACGCTCGCTCCTCTCCCCGATCACTTAAAAATGATGTTCGAAGTCTCGCAAACGCAGAGCAAGTTTTGGAAAAAGCAAGGCGGGAAAGAGAAATGGTTAAGAGAGAGCGAATCGCCATATCATCCAAGTTCAGGCGGTGGCGCTGAAAACATGGACCCGAGCGAATATTATAAAGCCGCCGCTTCAAAAATGAAACATAAAGGCGATTTGCAAAAAACTGGTTCCTCGGTAAAGCTCGCCGCGACGAAGGTCGCCTCGGAGTCCGCGTCTCGGTAATTCGCATTTGATTCATTTACACTCTGTTTTTATACTTTAGCCACTATAGTCGCCGCATTGTCATATTTATTCATCGTAACGCTCTGTATTTTATTCACCTACAATATTCACGCTTCAAAAATAAGAGACAAAGAGAGCATCAGCAGCAGGGGAAACAACAATTTTGAACACATCCAATTCGTGATTCATCAATATAATAAATATAACAAGAAACTGCTGAGGGATGTTCATCTCCGATTTCGTGAACGAAAACGACTTCTACAGAAAACCGGCGACTGCGCGAAAGAGCGAAGTGCAAGAGCCTACGAGCGATTCCTTCGTCGTTCAAACCATCGAGAAAGTGCAAGGATTGGACACTTTAGCGATTGTATACTTCACTTCGATCTTGGCAGTGATCGTATCGATACACTTATTGTTCTCTTTGAAGAAGAGGGTTTCGATATATTACGGTAGATATGAACGATACAGAATTGATAAAAAAGCGAGCGACGATGATGACGATGAGAGGCAGAAGCAGCAGCGGAAGAATGTAGAGAATGATATGCAAAAGAATGCGGTGACGAGGACAGCGACGGATTCACCGTTGAAGCAATTCAATGATTTTGTGTTTCAACAATCATCTTTGAGTAGTAGGAAAAAGACGACGAATGATAGCGAAGAAACGAAGGGGACGAGTACGCCTCAGACATCTTCACCGTTACGAAAATTGAACTTTGGTGAGACATATGCAGTTAATAATAAAAGTAATAGTAACGGAACTAATGCTGCTGAAAGACAACAACCGTTGATGCATACGTTGGGTAATCTGTTTCCGGATCCGAACTACGTTGGATTCTTAACAAACGCGGATAAGACGTATACGACTGTGTTAATGAAAGACCAAATGATGGGGAGAAAAGAGAGAGTTTTTAAAGTCGTACCAGATTCCGTTGCGAACATAATTAAGACTAAGGTTTTATCGGACCCGAGAGATTATCCGCTCGTCGAAGCCCTCGCGTCGATTTCTGTTTATTTGCCCTTGTCTATTTTCATACTCGTGACGTTGATTAATGTTGATGAACTAAAGAATAGAAAAAGAGACCATTTATGCGGCTTTATATGGCTTTTCGTGACAAGGAAATTATTCAGCGAGCAGTTCATGTCTATTTTGAAAAGGTTTTCGAAATACGAAGTGTTTAAATTGAAATCGAAATTTCGATTGTTGAATCGAGTGCCGTCTGTTTTATTGGCTCCAGCGTTTGGAGTTCCAAGTGGAGTATATTTTTTTCATCGATGTGCGGTGATACAAGATGAGTTCTATTTGGGATCAGAGTTGAAAGAGAGGAGTAGTACGAATCCTAAACGTTTAGCAGACGTTTCTCAATATCAACGAGATTCGTTCTTCGCGTTTGTTATGTATTGGATGCGAAACACGTTGCTTGGACCCATTGAAATCTCCTTGTGGGTGTATAAAAACAAGGGAGTAAAAGACGCTATCAAAACCGTTTCTGGATTCTATTTTTCATACTCCATGTATGCATTTTTGAAAATGCAGTCACCGATTGCAGCATTTTGGGTATTTTTTGTGAGTTGGTTAGTAGGATGTTTCGAGTTGATGTTCGAGAACTGGTCATCACATATTTTCATAAATCCATCGCGTGGCGATTCGAACAACGTCTGGGCGAAGAACTTCACTTGCATTAACACGAACGCAAATCAAAAGAGTTTTAACGGTGGATATAATCTTTTAGAGCACATATACACTGGCGCAAATTCTCTCGACTTAATACATTGGAGCGATTTTCCTTTGAAAATGTTAGATAATAGGAGTCAATACAGGAGTTACCAAACGTTCGTGTTTACTGAAATTTCAAGAGCAGGAGTTGCAAGATTAGTATTCCTTGGTCAATTACGAATGTTGGCACAAAAGACCGTAGATGTTGGTCAATATGTCGGCGGTAAAAGCTACGATGAGATGGTAAAAACGTTCGAAGAACGTTTAAGGCCGATTACTTTTGCAAAAAAAGAGTTGAATGGCTTCGAGGCTGTAATAGATATCTTCAAAAACTTATTTCCTAACGATATGTTTGTTGGTGAAGACGAGAAGAAAAAGAAATCCGTCAACGAGAAGAAAGTTCCGAATAATGGAGAAGTACCGCCGGCGGCGGCAGCAACGAAGAATGGATTTTCAATTGCAAACATTAATTTTGGTGGTGGGATCGGAGATCAAAGAGACGAAAGTGACATTGCCTTGACATATATGAATAAGAATAAGAATAATTTCGACGCCGTGTTTGGACTGAAACCAGCAAGTCCTGCGGCGATGAACAAGAAACAACAACTTCAAAAAGAAAACATTGCTGCTGCGTCGTAAATTTACATCTGTACATTTATAGTAAATTTTTAGCTGTATTTAAGCATTTTAATTTTGTATCACATGTAAGTAAGAGTATATTTATATTTAAATCGTCGTTCGAAGTATCGCAATTGCATTTAAAAGTTCATCGTGCAACTCTTGATTACTACTCGCTATAATTCCTTCATTGATGTCTAGAAATCGCCCATTCCCGAAATCAAGCGGTAACCCGCTCGCATCTGATATAACACCACCTGACTCTGTCACTATAATAGCACCAGCGCAATGATCCCAAACTTTCTCTCTATACGATTTCGGTGGAAATCGTAAATAAATATGAGCATCGCCTCGTGACAAGCAAGCGTATTTCGCCATAGAGTCGACTCTCAAAGGCTTTCGAGTGATTCCAACTTTTTCGGATAAAGCATTCGTAAACGCGTGATCGGCAACGATTGAATCACCCCACGATTCCATGTATCTCGCACCATATTTTCCAGATTTAATAAGCTCATCGCTTTTAGCTAAAAAACTATCTTTTCCTAAAGGTTCTTTCGCATACATGGAAGCGTAACGACACCCAAAATTTTCATAAGCGGCGAATATAACTCCAGGCTTTTCGGTCTCTAAAAAATCTAAATCATCTTCTGATGATTCTTGTACTATTATTTTCTTCATTGGCATGTTTGGACAACCTAAGACTCCTGCGACAACTTTACCGTTTTCGCAGTAACCGAGCGCAATCGCGTATTGCCTTTGATTGATGAAACCTTTCGTACCGTCGATCGGATCGAGACAAAAGAACGCACAGTCATTACCGCCTTTAAAATTCCCCCTATCGATTAATCTCAAAACTTCCTCTTCTGCTATATCCTCATCATTAACGCATTCGTTCAAAAGCTCTGTAACGCGCTTCAAAAGGTTGTCGTTTTTTCTCAACTCTACCGCATCTTCCTCGGCCAAGAGAGGTATTTTAGGAAAGCTCTTTTCCAGGACATACGAAACGACTGCTTGTGCTGCGTAATCGGCGACTGTCACCGGTGAATCGTCAGATTTCGAAACCTTGTCCGTTTTCATGAGTAGCTCTTGTGTTTTCGTCGTTAATTTTGCACATAATTGCGTAGCATAGACCATTTCGTGTAATAAATTTGGATACATCACTTTTTGTTCGTTACTGTTATCATCAGCCCCTTTTGTCCGTGAAGAAGAAGAACGGGAACACTTTCTTAGTCGTCGGTCGCGCTTAATTGAATGACACAGTAGCCCGCGATGATTATGATAATGCTGCTGCTGCTGATGATGATTAGATGATGAGGCTGCAGCTGCCGCTGAATACCGAATTGATTTAATCATTTGATTTAATTTGAAGATGATGATATTACACACAAACAACACAACTCGCTCTCTCTCGACGGTCTAATAAAATATTTAATACACGAGCAGCAAGAGCAGCGAATATCTGAATATAGTTTACATTATTCTCTTTTGGCGTCCTTTTGTTTGCGGAGCGAGTAAAGATTTAGATTTATCGACCGCGTTCTTCTCTTCGCCACTATCAGAACTTTGCTGTTGAGCTTTCGGTTCAGTCGGTTTCAGAGCAAACGCGGCGAGCTTCGCTTCGAAGACTTTACCGGATTTCTGCGCGGCCATTAAGTATCCACCGGTCATTTGACCCTTTAAATGCTTCAAAGGCACCGCGGACGTGTATTCAAAATGTTCTCCAACATCGAGAACTGGTTGTTTCCCAATCACGCCATGGCCTTCGACGAACTCTTTTCCCCCGTTTTCATCAGTGATCTCGAACCTTCTCGATATTAATTGTACTGGTTCAGTCATCGACTCGTTCTCAATTATTACGTTATAAGCGTAAACGAACCTTTGCTCTCTAGGAGAACTTTGTTCGGGGATCAAACTCGAACTCGCTGTGACTCTTACGCCGTTCGTTACGAACGACGATCTCGCTTTTGCTGGTGTCTTCTCCAAAAGAGCCGCGCGCGAGTTCAAGGTCGATAATACGCCAATCGCGGCATCTATGCGTCTATCGAACGATTTCTGCGCGCACTTCTTCGCCGTTATTATTAAAGGTTTTCTGAACTCGTTCACGATATCTCGCCTCAATAACATCGATTCGGCGCTACGACGTTGATTATTATTATCATCAACAGTTTCAGTAGTATTCAAATCATCATCCCTTCCTCGTCCTCCTCCTCCTCGTTCTTCTTCTTCTCCTCCTTCTTCTCCTCTGCATCGTTCTTGATAACTCGCCTGTAAGCTCTTCAAATAACTTGGACATAGATATCGAAGTAACGTCAATTCGGTCTCGGGCAACGCGTCGACCCCTAATCGTTCGATTTGTCTCTCGAACCTTTTCGAGCACTTCACGAGTGCCCTGCATAGAGTCTGCGTCAGCTTTTTCTGATACGGGACTATCATCGAATCGTTCGCACTTTCTCTCTGCACCGCGACGACAGAACTTTCCTTTTATTCCTCTCGCTCCTTCTTCTTCCTCTGTCTTCTTCCTCTGTCTTCTCTCTTCTGTCTTCCTCTTCTGTCTTCTGTCTTCTGTCTTCCTCTTCTTATGATTTATAGACAGTGGATCACTGATGCTCTCCTGTTTTTGCTCTCGATTGATCTCTCTGCACCGCGACGACAGAACTTTCCTTTTATTCCTCTCGCTCCTTCTTCTTCCTCTGTCTTCCTCTTCTGTCTTCTCTCTTCTGTCTTCTTCTTCTGTCTTCTTCTTCTGTCTTCCTCTCCTTATGATTTATATGATTTATAGACAGTTGTTGTTCGATGAAGGATCACTGAAGCTCTCCTGTTTTTGCTCTCTCTTCCTCTTCGTGTGTTGTCGTTGTCGTCGTCGTCGTCGTCGTTGTTGTTTTCAATAGCACGCGGACCGATGATGATGATGATGATGATGATGATGATGAGAGTAAGAGTAAGAGTAATACTATGCGCGCTTTCTTTTGATTTATATCCAAATACTAATTGAAGCAGCAGATACGAAAATACTACTACTAACGAATTCGATGACGACGATGAGAAAAAAGTTTTATTGATCAAAACAGGCGGACGCAGACGACATAAAATCACGCATCGACAGCAGCGCTTGATCAGTACGTATCAATTACGTAGTCCCTTGCGAGAACGATGAACTTTGTTGCTCGCGCGAGTCCATCATCGCGCGCTGTTTTGCCCTCGGTGTACTCAAACGAGCTTGAACAAAATCGACGTCGTTTTAGTGCGAGCAAAGTTATCGTCAGTAGTACTAGTCGTGGTTTGAATAGGAGTAGGAGTAGGAGTAGGAGTAGTAATGAATCGCATCGCACGACTGCGAGTGAGATCAGAAACTGCGATGAAGAGAACGCAATAGATGAGGAAATCATCGATAGACGCGAAGCGATCGTAAAAGTATCCTCTGCCGCGATGTTCACCTTGAGCTGTTTCTTCTCCGAAGCGCGAGAGGCCAAAGCGACTTACTCGAAGTCGGCGTTTGATATTCTGTGTCCAGTCGGCGACGAAGGCACGCAGTGTCGAATGACCGCACTCGCGGAAGACCGAAATAAGTTCTTGAACGAAGATGAATATAACTCGAAATCGGATTTGAAGAAACAAATGAAAGTATCGGCGACGCAAACCGGGTCGAGAAATCAAGACTTGAGCGCGTATCAACTGGACACGATCGCTTTAGCGGATGAAATGGACTCCGTGTTAGCGATGGATGTATATTCAAGTTTAAGACAAGGGGCGATTAAGAAATTACAGGGTAACGCGAATTCTTGGTCCGGGAAGTACGCCCCTGGAGGATCTTCTAAACAAGCCTCTGGGAGGTCGATGTATAACGCCGTTAATCAGCTTTTAGGGCATTTCGCGGCTAACGGTCTCGCGCCAATACCCTCCACGCGCATCGATATAGTCAATAAGAACATTTTAAGCGCTCGTGATTTAATCAGTGAAGGTCGATGATCGTTATTGTATTGCATATTCTGATATATATTTATATTTTCTTTACGCGTTACGTCGCATCATCTCTTGTTAGCTCGTTACGCTTCGCTTTTTGCGCCTCGCCATCATCAGCCAAAATCGTCAGAATAAAATAATATTTACATGTTAAACCGAAGGCCATCGCGCATTGAGGTTAAACCAGAGGATAGACAAGAAGAGGTACGCACGCACGCACGCATACATCTATAGATTTTTTGTTCATCTTTGTTTATATGTGTGCGGCATACTTTTTGTGA
>Ga0209830_10001716_pt1 | contig 18824 bp, 32 predicted proteins | sample ArcticOcean_MG_C_12_FD_187439 | JGI IMG/M metagenome (GOLD analysis project Ga0209830, IMG submission 187439) | Marine microbial communities from western Arctic Ocean - ArcticOcean_MG_CB8_130 (SPAdes) (version 2) | ecosystem: Environmental > Aquatic > Marine > Oceanic | place: Arctic Ocean...
CTGAGCAGCACTCCACAGCTGAAGCTGCTAAAGAATTCGCTATATCTTTTCTTGAACATATAGAGACTATTGAAGATCCTGTTTTAAGAGGGGTACTAGGGTCTACTTTAAACAGTGGAAGTAACAACGTTCTTAGAGCTATAGCAAAAGTTACACATGTTGTGGAAGGATATGACAGCAAAAACCCAAAAGACTTGAAGTATGAGCACTCACTAGCTGCTAGAGTAGCTTTAGGCCTTGCTTTCGATTATTATGTAAATAAAAATAAAAGCATTGATATAGAATCTATGTGGGATGAATACCAGGTTTCTATTATACCAAATGAAATGGATACAGCGGTATCTAAAGCAGGTTTTGGTAAAATAGCTTACGCTGGATACGTTCCAGGAAAAGGCTTTATGGCTGTATTAAAAAGGTATTACAATATATTTACCATGGGTAAAGTGCAATACGCTATAAGAAGACTTTCTGATAAAGCTATTATAGGTGAAAACTTTGCGAATTTCTATAAAGAAAATGGTGGAAAAACTACGGTAAAGAAAAACATCATAGAAGACATGGCTGAACATGATGCTTCCGTTAAGAAAAAAGAAGTTACAGTAAAAGAAGCAGGTTTTAGTAAAGGTAAGTTAAGCACTGAGTTTAATTCAATAATTGAACGAGATAAAGGTGTTGAGTCTTATAAAACTTTTTCTAAAATGGTTGCTAGACGAAGAGGAGCTAGAGCTGGTAGATTCAAGTACTGGATGCCTTCTTCATTAGATGACTTTAAAGGGCTAACGTCATATACATTTTCAGGTAAAGGCAGGCAAGGAGATGCTGATCAAAAGTTTTTTAACGATAACTTAATTAATCCGTATTTTGCAGGAATAAGAGCCATTGAAACCAGTAGACAAACTTTTAAAAGTGACATAACGGGATTAAACAAAATGTTTAAACCTACGGTAAAAAAACTTGGAAAGCTTACACCAGACGGTGACTATACCTATGACCAAGCTATTAGAGTTTATCTATGGACTAAATCTGGATTTGAAATTGACGGACTATCTAAAAGAGATGCTAAAAAGTTAATCGAATTAGTAGAAGCAGACGAAAGCATGACTGCTTACGCTGACGGATTACAACTTATATCTAAAAGAGAAAAGTGGGTTAAACCTTCAGAATATTGGGATGCTGAAACTTTGTTGTCTGACTTAAACAATATGACTGAGAAAGAAGGCCGTAAGGCTTACTTAGAAGAGTTTATTGAAAATGCTGATGCAATATTCAGTGATGATAATCTTTACAAGATAGAGGCCTTATATGGGACTAAGCATGCAGATGCTTTAAGAGATATTTTATATAGAATGAAGAACGGTACAAACCGTCCATCGGGATCTAACAAGAATGTTAACAAGTTCAACAACTGGCTTAACAATTCTATTGGGGCTATAATGTTCTTTAACAGAAGATCAGCTTTGCTACAAACATTATCAACAGCTAACTTTATAAACTGGTCTGATAACAATCCAGCAAAAGCCGCTTTAGCATTTGCTAATCAACCTCAGTTCTGGAAAGACTTTGCTAGGATTTTTAATTCAGATATGTTAAAACAACGTCGATCTGGCTTAAAAAGTGATGTAAGTGAAGCTGAAATTGCAACAGCTGCTCAAGGCGCTAAAAACAAAGCAAGTGCGGTATTAAGTTACTTACTTAAAATTGGTTTTACACCAACACAAATGGCGGATAGTTTTGCTATTGCTTCTGGAGGAGCTACTTTCTATAGAAACAGAATAAATTCTTTAAAGAAAAAAGGAATGGACCAGGCTGAAGCTGAAGCACAGGCGTTTATAGATTTTAGCAATATATCAGAAGAAACACAACAGTCAGGAGATCCTGCATTAATATCTTCTGATCAAGCAAGTGTGTTAGGTAGAGTTCTATTATCATTTCAAAATACGCCTATACAGTTGAACAGGTCTATAAAGAAAGCTGCTCAAGATATATATAACAGAAGAAGAACCCCTGGCACAACTCAAATGCAAAGTGATCTTGGTAATGTTAGTAAAATAATTTACTACGGTACAATACAGAATCTTATATTTTCTGCACTGCAAAATGCTTTGTTTGCTTTAATACCAGGATTTGGAGATGAGGATGATGCTCTAACTGAAGAAGAACAAATAGAAAAATACGGTAAAGTTGTAACAAAAAAACAAACCAGGATGATAAATGGTATGATAGATACCACCTTAAAAGGAGGGTTTGGATTACCTGGAGCTGTTGTATCAACTATTAAAAACGTTGTAATAGAATATAATAAGCAAGAAGAAAAAGGATTTCTTTCAGATCACGCTTACACTATATTGCAAGCCGCTAATCTTGCTCCTCCTGTAGGCTCTAAGTTAAGAAAAATATATACCGCTATTCAAACAAACAAGTTTGAAAAAGATGCTATAAAGCAAAGAGGACTTGATGTTACAATTAACGGTGAGTTTAATTTAAGCCCTTCCTATAGTGTAATTGGTAATGTTTTAGAGGGTAGTTTAAATATCCCTATGGCTAGAGTTGTTGACGAAGTAAATTCTATAACCGAAGCTTTAGACGCTAGAAATTCGTCTATGCAAAGATTAGCTTTAGGATTAGGTTGGAAAACTTGGGATGTTAGTGCTAGAAACGAAGAGCATGATCTTATAAAGACTCAAGCAAAAGCAAAACGTAAAGAAGAGGGAATTGAAAAAGCAAAAGAATCTAGAGCTACTAATAAAAAGGAATACGAAAGAATTAAAAGTGCTGTAGTTAAAAGCTTTACAGAAAAGGATTGGAAAATATGGCGTGAAACCCCTAATAAAGAAATAAAAGAGCTTATAAATAAAATGGCAAAAGAAAAAGGTATAAAATAATGAAGCTGACAAACAACTTTAGCATGGACGAATTTGAATGCAAATGTGGCTGTATTATGCCTGAGTTTGTTAAAAAGAACGTTCAAGAGTTAGCAGAAAACTTGCAAGTTATAAGAAATATATATGGCAAAATAGATTTAACCAATGCTTATCGCTGTAAAGATCACAATGCAGATGTTGGTGGGTCAGCTAATTCACAACATTTAAAAGGCAAAGCCGCTGATATTAAATCTAGTGATATAGATCCTGGGGATATGGCTGCTATTGTAGATGATCTAATGAAATGTGAAAGTTTCAAGCTAGGGGGTGTAGCTATATACAATACATTTACACATGTAGATATCAGAGGAACAAGAGCTCGATGGAGTAAAACAACTAAAAAATAAAGGTATGGAAAAAAACAGAGAATGGTGGGACAACGAAGCTAGGCTAAAAGCTTTAGGCAAAGGTCATAACAGCCCTTTACACGCAAGTAATCCAGCTCTAAGCAAAGTAGTCAAAGAATTAAAAGGAGCTTCTAAGATGCATTTAAAACAGTCTAAAGTAATCGAAGGACATATTGAAGACATGGGATCTCCTTTAGCACAAAAAAAAGATGCTTGCTATAAAAAAGTTGCATCAAGATATCCAGGTGGAAATTCAGCATACAGAAGCGGAGCTATGGTTAAATGTAGAAAAGTAGGTGCTGCTAACTGGGGTAACTCGTCAAAAAAATAATGAGCTCGCCTTTTAAAATGAACTCACCATTTAAAAACTTGAACCGTTGGTTTAAGGAAGAATGGCAAACGCCTAGTGGTGAATCAGATTATGGTAAAGGTGAAAACACTTTTAGACCAACTAAGAAAATTTCAAAAGATACACCTTCTACTTGGAGTGAGTTAACTCCTGCTGAAAAATCAGCGGCTAAAAAAGAAAAAACTACTAAAGGAAGAGTTAGTAGATATAAAAAGAAAAAAAAGGAGTAAACTAAATAGGCGTACCATACCTAAAACTCCTGTAACCAAGAAAGGGCCCTCGCATTGAGAGCCCTTTTTTAATTAATATGTATAGCATAAAGTTATAACTTTTAGCCTTTAACCATCACAAGCTAAACAATCTTCATTCATTGCTGCTGCCGCAATATCTCCACGTAAAACACTTTCAGTTCTAGTATAGTATAAGGTTTTAATACCTTTTTTCCAAGCATCAAAATGAACTTTGTTCAACCACTTAGGCGTAGCTGTAGAAGGAAAAGCTAAATTCAAACTAACAGACTGATCTATATATTGCTGTCTCAGCCCAGCTTGATTAACTAACTCTAGTTGATTAATTTCCTTAAACGTTTTAAACACATCCTTAGCAGGTATGCCAGGCCCCATGACAACACTATCCAAATCACTAATATCTTGGACGCTACCTCCGTCAGCCAGTATTTTACTCCACGTTTTTTCATTGTTTATTTTAAGTTTTCTTAATAGTTTAACTAATGTAGGATTCTTTCTAATGAAAGTTCCGTTTGCTCCTTGCTCTGTAAATACGTTTGCTGCCCAAGGTTCTACCCCTGGCGAAACATTCCCGCTAAGTTTACTATTACTAACAGTGGGAGCAACAGCACGCAGGTGAGTATTACGCATACCAGTACCAATACACCACAAAGGCTCACCATAAATTTCAGCAAGATTTCTGGAAGCTCTTTCACTCTCGATTTTGATTTGTGAAAATATTTTCCTAGTTTCAAACTGAGATAATAAACCTTCGAAAGGAATACCTTTTTCCTGGAGATACGTGTGCCATCCAAGTACTCCCAAGCCCAGTGCCCTCCCTTTCTGCGCAGATCGTACAGAATTTTCGAACCCTCGTAATCCTTTTGCTTTTTGAATAAATTCCTCCATAACACCATCAAGAAAGAACGTAGCGTCATATATAAGGTTAGTGTCTTTCCATTCTTCATATTTTGCAAGATTTAATGATGACAAGCAACATACAAAACTGTGGCTTTCATCTGTGTGTAATGTTATTTCAGAACATATATTAGTCATATGAACTTTTAATCCGTTATGTTTATATGCTTCTGGATTTGCTTTATTAACATTTCCTTTAAACATAATATACGGTTCTCCAGTTGCTTTTCGTTTTCTAAGAAGTTTACTCCATCTATTCCTAGCGTCAACATCTCCTTGTTCAAGTTTACGCATGAACTTATCACCAACAATTGCGCATTGATGTAGATTAAGCGATTGTCTATTAACATCTCCCTTAGGCTCTCGTATCTCCAACCATTCTTCGAAATCTCCATGCTCAATATTGATATTAACTGAGGCAGCACCTCTTCTGACTGATCCTTGATTTGTTGCAAGGATTGTTGAATCATAAATTTTGCAAAAAGGGACGACTCCGTCTGATGTTCCATTACCTGTTATTTTAGCGCCAGCGGGTCTGACTTGATTAATACCAATACCTACACCACCGCCGTGCTTAGCGAGTAGCATCATTTCTAAATTCTTCTGTCCGATATCCTGAATACTATCAGCAACGTCAATACCGAAGCAACTAATGGGTAAGCCCCTATCAGTCCCAGTGTTGGAGAGTACCGGACTAGCAAGGCACAACCAGCCATTCCAAATATAATTAAAAAACGTTTCAGCCATTTCAGGCTTATATAACCTTCGAGCAACTGTTTTAGTGACTCTTTGGTATGCTTCTTTAGGACTTTCTCCGTCGAATAAATATCCCCCGGATATAGTCTTTTTGTATACGTCGTTATCACCCCACGCAGGGTAATCTTCACCTTTTTTCCAATCATTGTTCCACATTTATAATAAGTGATTTATCCAGGCAATAAGCCCATTAATATTTAAAACTACTAAATTCCATTGTTTTCTAGAAGCTGTTTGTACTACTACTAGTATAAAGCCTACTACATATAGTTCAGGAGTTATAGTCCATTGAGCAGCGATTAAAAAACCACTGCCCATATAACCTATCCTACTCGAAAGTCTTTGTACTGGTGTTAGCTTCTTCTGTCTTACTAGACTCTGCAGCCATTTTTTCTTTAAGCTTGTTGATAGCTTCTTCATAACCACTCATTAATTTTATTGTTTCTAACGTACCTATTGCTAGGTCTTTTAAATAAGCATTTTCATCTAATACTTGTTGTACGACTCTTATTAATGCTTCTATTTTTTTCTCTGCTAAATCTATTCTACTACTTTTCTGTGCGCTCATATGTTATAAAATATTACAAATACTTCTCTGTTGTTTAAATGTTTGTTTGGATATTTACTATGAAAGTAATTACTAGGATATGATACTAATCTATTTTCTTTATGACCTATAACGGTGTTTAATTCCCATTTTGTTTCATCATTTGAATCCTCTAAAAGTACCTTATTAAAATTCTTTTTGTTATCTAATTTATATCCTAATTTTTTATGCTTCCAAAAAGCTGTTCCTGATAAATTTTCTGTTGGCTTTGACAAGTATAATACAGCTGCTCTATCAGGGAGTCTGTCTGTTATAATACTATCTGCATGAATTCTCCAGTCAGTATCTTCATCTTCATTAGCTCTTCTAAAGAAACTTAATATACTTTTAATTTCTTTATTTTCAATTTGACCTATTAAAAATTCTACATAAGTAATAAATTCGTTGCTTACTGTTTGTATCCAAAAATCTTTGCCACCTTCAGTGACCTTTCTATATTCGCTTTTAGCTAGATCAATTAATAACTGATCGTATACTTTTTTGCTTAAAAAATTGTCTTCTAAATATATCATATCATTTACCATATATCTTCATAATTCTCTTCTTCTCCAGCTTTTGAATAATCTGTTGGCCTAATCGCGAAAAAATCAGTATGAGTGACGCCCCCGGTAAGATGATAGAACCAATCAAGATTAGCTGCTGCACCCTTGTCATAAGCGAAATACGACCCAAGGTCAATGTAACCCAATTCCACAAGTTTTTCATTTGTTCTTTTCTTTATAAAGTTTTTTAAATCGTTTGATTTGATGCCCTCTATGTCACCCTTTTCAAACATCTTAGTAATGTAATTAGTTTCTAATGAAACCATCGCCTCAGCCGATTTAATGATGTCCTCGCGACACAATTCAAGCAATTGATTATCCTCTTCACACATATGTCTAAATAATTGACAACCCATTTTACTGTGTAAAGATTCATCTCTTACTGACCACTTCATTTGCTGTCCAATACCCTTAAGTAAATTACGTAGCTGAAAAGAATACAGAACAGCAAAAGCAGAATAGAGGCTAACACCTTCGGCGAAAGCTGAAAAAACAGCAAGGGACTTAGCAATCCCAGTGCGGTTATTACCATTATAAGCCACCAAATTATTGAAACGCTCCGCCGTAGCAGGCTCATGCAAAAATGCTTCATAGTCTTCTAGCTTTAAAGTTTCGTTTAAATAACTGTAAGCAACAGCGTGAATTGTTTCTTGTGATCCAAACATCATAGCCATTTGCTGTATCTCGTGCTTAGGAAACCAACCAACAACTTTTTGCGTCCAGTAATCTGATACTGCACATTCTGTTTGAGCAAAGCCAAGAAGTATATTCCCAACTAAGTGCTTTTCTTTTTCATCTAACTTCTCGTTCCAGTCTTTTAAGTCACCTTGCATTGATATTTCTGTGTGCAACCAAAAAGCCTGAGCTTGCTTAAGCCAACCTTCTGTGTAATACTCCGGGTATTCAAATGGTTTGTATGCGATCCTTGGTGTAAATAATCCCATTATTTATTTATTTTTGTTTATTATTATTTAAAAACTACTAAAGCCATATCTACAAAAGGCATGTATAGCACATAAGTTACATGATCTTCCTGATCGTAAGTTCGCATGCCAAACAATATCCCTGGATATACTCCTAACTCTAAAACCCAACTAGCTTTTGATTTATCTTCTTTCATATTATTCCGTATTTTTTTTGTAATAAAACTATATCTTTGTATCTAACCTTGCCTTTAACTTCCCAACTCCATTTAACAAACTTCTCAATTTGGCGCTCGGCATATTTTTGTCTAGCTATCCGTTTCGCTTCGAAAGGATTAGGCTTACTGTCTCGTCGCATTCTTTTTGATTTTGTGGTTTGTATAATGTTATACCAGGAAATTGCTCTACAATTAATCGCTTAAATAACTTCCATCTCATTGGGAACGATTCATTAGCTCTCCCCTTAGTTTCTATTATAAAATCTTCGCCAATAAAATCAGGAGTATACTTAATAGGTAATATTCTTTTCTCACCTCTATTCTTATAGTCTCCTTTACCATTAGCTTGTCTTTCATAAACTTCGTTATCAAAATGAAAACCATTAAGCAATACAAAAGTTTCACCCTCATATTTGTTTTTGATCTTAGCATTCTTTAAGGCAACATACATATGCTTCTCAAGCCCGGAGGCAAAGTCGATACCATCATATGATACCTTCTTTGCTCTTACTGGTCCACGCTTTCCGCTTGTTCTTTTAAATGGTTTCCTCATATTTGGCATTTAAGTTATCTTGAAGATCTTCAGTATATACTTCTTTAGCTTTTTGTAAGTATAAAACAGCATCCATAAGTTCTTCTTGCAAATGATTAAGCCAAGCAAACATTTCAGATGGATCGTTATCTAATGTAATACCATACTTTTCAAAGCCTACATCAGATCTTGATACAAACTTGTTGACAACACGTTCAACAACTGGATCTCTAAATTCTATTTCTTGTTTCATTATAATGTTTGTTTTACAAATGTTCCGTTAACCATTTTACCTTGACGATCTTTAATAACACCATAAGCAGACGCAATACAATCTTCTATTTTATGTCCTCTTAGTCTAGCTAAGTTAGTTAATACAACAACCATATCACCGATAGCATCGATAACTTCTGTCTCATCGTTCTTTAATAAAGCTTGAGCTAGTTCGCCTGCTTCTTCCATTAATTTAACGTATTGAGTTCTAGAATCTCCAGTCTTATATATACCTTTCTCAGTAGCCCAGGTTCTGATTAGATCATAAATATTAGGCTTATTCTTTTCAACTTTTTCTAATTTTCTTTTTGTTTTCTTTTTCTTTTTCTTATCAAACATAACAGTCTTTGGGGTGTTGTGATATGTAAGATTAGCAAAAGCTTTATTGTATACATAAGATCTGTTAGGATCAAACATAGAAGTTCTAGCGTTAGATACTATCCAGGGGATGTTCTCTTTAGTTATTTTAAAAGTACCATGGGATGTTTCCCAACTTAAGTCTAAATTGTCCATTAGTTGGCCTTTCAGCTTGTTTAATGGACATGGAAATGTTGAGGTCTGCTCTGTAGCGTTAATGTTCATCGTATTGTTTTTAGTGATTAAATTTTTATAAGATTGCCGATCTACTTTATAGCCATAAGACTTTTGAAGTTCTATTTCACGGTCTGATATATAACTTATATCTTCTGACTGTTCAAGAACTTCATACTCTCCCTCCTTATAGCCTTGCATAAGGGTAACTCTTGTATTAAGATTACGCGTTACTCCAATCTTTTTACCAGTAATGTGATATATATAATACATTTTTTTTGTTTATTTGCCAACACTTAGCTCTGCTTTGATAGCAGCGTAAGGATTGTAGTTATTTAATTTAATTTGATTCTTCTCAGGCACTTCAATACTGGATAACCACATCTTGCTAGTACCGATTGTAATACCTCTTTCTAATTCTAATTGAGGCATTGCTCGTCTAGGTCTATCTCTATATTCTTTGGCTTGCTCTAAATGATTATTGTATAAATGACAATCACCAAGTTGACCAATCAATTGCCCAGCTTTTAAACCAGCTCCTTTAGCTAACATTTCTAATAACAAACCGTACATTGCAATATCGTAAGGTAAACCTAAGAAAACATCAGCAGATCGTTGTTGCCACATCAAATCCATAACTCCATTGTTAATATAAACTTGAAAAGCATAATGACAAGGAGGCAATGCCATCTCATCTAACTCGTGTGGAGCCCATGCGCTAACCATAAGACGTCTAGAATCTGGATTAGTATTGATGCTATACACAAGATTTTTGATCTGATCTACGCCATTAAAATCGCGCCATTGTTTTCCGTATACAGGGCCTAATGTTTCATCAGTTCTGCCTGAACGTTCATAATCTGGTCGCCAATAGTTAACACCATTATCTTCAAGATATTTTAAATCAGTTCTACCATTTAATATCCAAAGCAATTCAGTGCGTGCTGCATTGAAGCTAATTCTTTTTCCTGTGAGGATTGGAAATCCATCTGACATATCATGGCGTATAGTTCGTCCGAAGACAGACTTTGTCCCTGTTCCTGTTCTGTCTGCTTTAGATAACCCTCTATTGAGTATTTCTGATATAAGTCCTTTGTATTCATTCTCTATGTTTATCATAATAGTATTTGTAATATTCAAATATTTTTAGCCATATCTCTGTCTTACCAAAAGTATCAGGACTAGTATTTGTTTTACCCTTGTTTTTAATAACAACATACCAAGCTGTATCGTTTTTAGCTTTTGGTGCAATTGCAATATCATTTCTAATACACCAGCGTTGAGCTTCCCAAAGAGTTTCTTTGAATGGACTTTTGCCCATATCGCAGGATTTCTTTTTTACTCCCATGGCATTTTCTCGCCTGATATATTAAGTTGCTCGTGAGGAATAAAACAACCAGACTTTGGTTCCCATTTAAAATGTGCTTCTGCTTGATTAGTACCTAAGTTTTGAAACTTAACTTTTAATACTTTAGCTTTAACAGTGTTGTCATTATAATTCCTATGAACTAATATACCGTGATAAGAAGCATCGTACCATTCACCACCGCCTTTAATAGAATACATTGTAGGCTCTTCAATATTACCGTCTTTATCCTTATACATCTTAGTAGGGTGAGCTACAATAAATACTAGTACATCGTACTTCTTAGCAAAGATTTCTATCTTTTGCAGGTATTCCATAGTATATCTATTAACATCATCAGATCCACCAAGGTCTCTTACCTTATTAAAAGGATCTATAACTAAACATTTAATACCTTTACGTTTAACTAATTCAGCACCTTTCTTAAGAACTGAATCTAAAGTATAACGTTCCATGTCGATGTGAAAGTAATTGCTATTACAATGGTCTGCTATTTGATTCCAACGCTCTGTACCAATATCTTCTTTAGTCGGCATGCCTTGCCAAGTCTTACGCATTAATTTATGAGCGTGTAGATAAGTTGGTTGATTTTCCGGCGAAGCAAACGCTGTTTTCCATCCGTAGTTATTATTATATCCGACAACCATTTGATCGACGAAATCACTTTTACCGGAACTAGGAATACCAGTAACAGTAATGAATTGACCAGTGTATGTTGAAAAGATTTCATCAAAATTTTGTAAGCCAATTTGAAATCCTGGTTTAAAGCCATTCTTAACAAAGTCGGTAACTTCATCTTCAACATCTCTGAACGTTGTAACATTTTCGAGTGGGACTGGCTTTGCTTTTGAAATACGCTCTGATAACCTTTCTTTTCCATACTTTAATAAATATTCATTAGCATCTTTACAATCTTCGAATGTAGTTATATGACAAATCTCAGATCCTAATCTACGAATTAATTCTGTTTGTAATGCTTGTCCTGCTTCATCTGAATCACACGCTAATATAATCTTATCTTTGTCTTCAAAGTAATCAATACAACTATCTAAATAATCTAAGTTGTTAGTATTAAGCGTAGCTCCATTGGGAACTGAAATTGCATTTGTTATTCCAGCTTCATGCAGCGCAAGCACATCCATTTCACCTTCAACAATAACACAATAATCAAAACCTACTGTGCTGTCAATATTATAGAATACTTTTTCAGCTCCTTTATAAAGCTTAAAGTTTTTTCTACCATCACGATACTTAATATTAGTCAGCTCGCCTCCCATAAAGTAATTAAACTTTATTACATTCTCAGTCTTTTGCGTTTGTGGCATCCATTCAGGACCCTCAGTGATTTTTAAGTCACTAAGAGTCTGTTTGGAAATGCCTCTTGTTTTAAACCAATCTTCAGCTTGCATACCTGGTTCGTCGTGTATAGCATCACGCTTAGGTTTGATATATACTTTTTCAGCTTTGCCTTTACGCTTGTAAGTATGTAGTTGAAAACTGGTATTACAATTGTGACAAGTACCGAGACCCCGATCCCAATCATAAGAAGCACACTTTGCTTTTTGATTCTTAGGTTTTCTATCAGGAGAACAAACAGGACATATGCCCTGCTTATTACCTTCTTCAAGCTTATGTGAATTGAACTCGTCAATCACAAATCCATTGATCTCTGTTGTTTGCATTTAATTTAATTTAATTTAATTATTCTCCGTCTAAGCAATCGGGACAAATATCACAATAATCAAAGTCACACTTAGTCATGACTTCTCCACACATTTCGCATTGCTCCATTAGAATGGTAAGTCATCTGCTTGAGGGGTTAATGATTGAGCTGCTTGTTGAGGTTGCGCATCTCTAGGGGCTGCTGAAACGTTGTCTCCATTTGTCCATACAACTTTTACATTTCCTAAATAAACTTTAGCAACTTTTGCTTCTCGTTCTTCTTTAGATTGTTCTACTACTACTGGGCCTTGATTACCATAGTTATCAACCTCATCATTGATGGTGATTGTAATTGGTAAATAAGATCCTTTTTTTCCCTTGTAGATTTTATCCTTAGGGATCTCGTTTAAATTAATGTTTGCTTTGATAATGCTAGCCATTTGTTTTTGTTTTAATTATTACTATTTTTGTTACTCGTATATATTATCGATAGTCATTCGTATTACATATGTAAATTTACAATGTCTTATTGATAAAATAATTTGTTGGATCGAAATCCGGATTTTCGTAAAACAATTTATATTGTTCTACTGCTTGTTGCACTTTGTTTCTACCACTTTCATAGAAAGCATCTGAGCAATCAAAGATACCAATTTGATGTGTGGTTTTATCTATAGCCATAAAGATTAGATCATAACCAAACAACTTACGATAAATATAGGCTTGACTGTCGTAATTGTAGCGGAAAGCAGAGCTTCTGAATTTTGATATATCACCAGTTGTTTTAAGATCGACTATCAATCTTTCGTCATGATTCACTATATCAGCTTTACCTTTCCACATCATACCTTCAATCTCACCAATTCCAGGCTGTTCATATTCAACGTTAATGCCATTTATTAACCCATCACAGATATCGTTAGATTTCATAGTATCTATAAGTAGTTCTAACTTATCTACTTCGTGGGTTAATAAACACATTTCGCCGCCTGAAATCTCCTTGTATAACTTGGTATTCCTAGTTGTTGCTCCTTCTATAATCCTATACTTTTTCAGTTTATCTGGTTCTAGTATAGCCGTATGGAAATAACCGCCAATCAAAAAATTAATGTTTGGTTTCTGCGGAGTACCAAGTGCAAGGGGGTTTGTTAACAGTGTAGAAATATCAGAGTTGCTTCTAAATTGTCGACCAAAGTCACCGTAGTAATCTTCATCGCTTGTAAGTCTATCTAATATTTCTTTTTTGCTAAGGTCTTTCATTGTTTTACAAAGTTTGTAATGATGCCTCGATTTCTTTAGACAAGGCGTATTTAGCTTTTATTGCATCAACTTTACCACCTGCTGCTATGTATTGAACCGCTTTATCATAAGCTGGATCTGTTTTAGAGGTTAGATTGGTTTTAGCTTTTGCAGCGGGAGCCTTTCCGTGTGCGTTTGTAGAGTCACTGTCAGCAGTGTCATCAATTAAAAATAGATTTCCTAAAGCATATTTTTTGCCATAAGAAGAAGCTGAACCAAACTTTTGAGGCATTTGCATACCTTTTTGAGCTAAGTCAACACCAACAACCGCTGTTGCGTGTATAGCACTTTCGCCATCAGAGATAGTAGCTTTTGATTCTAAAATAGGGAACGGCTCGTTCTCTAATAACAATTCACTAATTGTTACACTTACTCCTAATTCTAATAGATAGGGTTTTGTTGCTTCTAGGATGTCTTCGGCTGATCTGAAGTTGTACTTGCCGAATGAATTAAATCTACTTTTTTTCGATTTGAATTTGGTCTGGATCGTTGCCAGTTTTTCATTTAATTTCATTAGATTGGATTTGATTGTTATTAATATAATTACATACTAACTGCTTGGTTTACAAGTAGTCTATCACATTATTTGCAGGTGTTTCGTCTATTAGTTTTTCAATTGCAGCTTTTTTTATTTCTGATACTCGAACATAATTTGATACTCCGCTTATATCTAATAGGTTAGCTATTTCTTTAGCAGATAATTTTTCACAGTCAAGACCATAGCTTAGTCTTAATACTTCGTATTGTTTTACACTTAAATACTTCTCCATTATACTTAGTAAATAAGTATTCAGTAATTGTATGTTATAAGGTTCTGAAGTATCAGCTACCTCAAATGGATCATAGTCGTCGTCTGAATTAAAATTTTCATCAATAGAAGTAAATATCTGGTTGAAGAACATAGAGACTAATTTTTTATCTTTGCCTTCATCTTTTCTTATCTCTGTTATCTTGTATTCAGGTATTCTTATATTACCTCTATTAATATCTATAGCTCGTCTAATTGCTCCTTTAATACGTTTAGCTAAGAAAGACTTTATTGTCTTCTCAGGATCAGCTGATTCAATTATAGTGTCTATTTTTAAATTATTAACAGCTTGTACTAAGCCTGCATTACCTTCTTGTATTAAGTCATTGATACTTAAAACTCCAGAAGCTTGGTCAGATGTTGAAAACTTTCTAGCTAAATTCTCTACTAAGGGCATAAATTTTATTATAAGCTCATCTCTAGTATAATAAGAGTAAGCTATTTTATCGCCAGGCATAGATCTTTTAAGATCGTTTTTATACCTTACGTAGTTTTGAACATTATATTTTTTCATATGTTTATATTATCGCAAGTAGCTCGTATTAACTATGTAGATTTATTTGCTGGTTTAAAAGTGTTTTTTCTTTTTTAAGTTCATTTCCCATGTTTCTATGTATTGTTCTAACAGAACACTTAAGTTCTTTAGATAGTTTAGTAATAGTTATTTTTTCGTTCTCGTTGTTTATCAAGATCATAGCATCGTATATTTCTGATTCAGATATGCTTTTTCTACCAACCATTTTACCTACAATAGATAATTTTTCTCTCATAGTTAATCCAGAGAAATCCTTAAATATAATCTTCCTTAATTTATTAGGAGGAGGTTTATCTAAATCCATAAGAGATACATCGTAGATCATATTGTCTAGTAATTGGTCGGAAACAGTGAATGTCACAAATCCGTTTTCTTTCTTAGATACATGCTTTGCAATCATATTAAAGTCTTCTTGATCCATTTGAGGATTCAAGTACCATAATACATACAAATGCCATTTAAGACTCTTATAAGTCGTTATTTTAGCCTTAGAATTAAAGAGTGTATAGCATTCATGCGTTCCACCCTCATAAAAATTACCCCAATCAAAGACCTCCGTAGGTTTATCTGTTATAGGGTCTCTCTTATAGGTAACTTTATATCTATGCAAGTATTCCATTCTTCTTTCGTATTGTGACATTAGCCTGTTACTATTATATTATACTAGCTAGTGTCGCATTGCTGCTAGTATAGGATTAATTTTAATCTTCTGTTATATCTTTTTAAAAGCTTTGCTTTATTTTGTAGTCTACTATGACAAATAATTATATTCTTGTTTTCCTGAAAGTCAGCAGAGATAACATCTCTTACAATGATATTATTTAATTCGGCTATCGTCTCCTGGAGGAACACTACGTGCAGCGCTTTTCTTTTTTTCTTTTTGTATTTTGTTACTAATGTTCGCATAATTCGTTGATATTAAGTGATCGTATAATTTTTTGCTCATTTTTAGTTTATAATTATTTTAAGTTTTGTATTTTATGGTTCATAAGTGCTAATTCGTTTTTTAGAGGTCCTACAATTTCGTATTTTTCATCGTGTATAGCACTAGCTATATCTTTTTCAAGTTTATTTTTCTGTGCTAAAAGAATTTCAAGATCAGAGGGCTTGTCTGTGAATTTCACAGGGGAAAGACCGGCTTCACTAGCTGCAGCCATACTTATTACAAACTCTTTATCGTACTCATCTTGTCTTTTATCAATTTCTCTTATAACTATTTTAGCAATTTTTGCAGCTAAACTTTCTTGTTCTTTTTCAGTCATTATAGATCTATTCTTGTGTGAGTGAATTCTTTAAATATAAAACGGTTTAAAAATTTGCCTTTAGATTTGGAATTAAATAGCCCTCTCCAAGTAAATAAAGGTACACTGTCGTATTTATATATACTATCGTTGTTAAAGTATATTATCATTTCTTTTTCTTTGTTGTTGTATTCAGCGCTATAAATAGCGGATGAGTCAACCATAATTGATTCTAATGTGTTCGTCATTTGTTTTTATTTATTATATTAGTGAAATATTAATCCTACTTTATTGGTATTGTTAAACCATCTAGTCGCCATTAAATCGATAGATGAAGAATCAGTATAACCAGCAGATATAAGATCGCTAGCGTTAGAAAAGATTTTGGTGTGTCTGTGTTTTCTTTCATCTATTAAATGTTTTTGTTTCCCTGAATCAGAGAAGATTATGTCATAATTACTTGGCAATGAAGCTTTTAGCATCATATCGATCATATTGGTGTAACTGTAAAACCGCACGTCCGGATTGTGTATAGCAATCTCGATCCACTTGTTTAAATAAGCGTTAGAATAATAATCCCCGCTATCGTGTACTCTCACGTAATCAGGTTTCTTTTTGCGTATTTCAGTGTTCATAGCTTCGACAAAGTCGTCTGTCTTTGATAACTGATAACGATTTTCAAACGCCGGTTTTACGTTAGACCAGATGTAGGCTCCTTTCTTGGCGTAACAGAATTTAACACAACTGTCAGCCATGGGGCACGTCAGTTTCCCGCTAGCAGATTTGTAGGCAGGAATACCGAAGTTAAAAACCCGGAGCCCTAATGCTTTCGATGTTTTTTTAAGTTTAGAATTTTGAGTAAGTAAGTTCATATTGTTTTCTTTATTATATTATCGAATAGGCATCGTATTAAGTATGTAAATTTATTTTATACCATACAGCAAGTGCTTTGTTTGTACATTGCTACTAGCTTGTTACGTTCTTCCCGAGTTGGATCACGATGACCCTTGTCCGGTCTTACTGAATATCCAGAGTTGTACCTAGATATTTCATATACGCTACCATCTTTCAATTCGACTAGTAGCGTACCATTCATTTCGTTAGTGTGTTCTATATCCATAATTAATCTAATAATACCATATAAGCTTCAGTGTTGTTTACACGAAACCAGGTTAACGCTTTTTGGAATTCACCAATTTGCTTTTTTGTTACAGTTTTTGGCGCTACCTCAAATATATAGTTACTACCCATTATATAATCGTATATAGAGAGCTCGAGAGCATTAAGTGTATAGCATAGCCCGGTAAAACTGTTAGTAACTTCTTCACCTTGATCGTAGATCACTCCTTGAAACCATTTAGGTACTTTTTGTTCTTTAGTTTTCATCTTCGTCGCTTATTATGTTAAACAAATTTTCTATACCGTCAGATATTTCTTCAGCCAATTGATCGGCATCATTAAATTCTATGCTACCTAGAGCTAATGAATTGTTGTAGTCGATTTCGAAATCAACGTCATAACTATCTACATTACTAAGGGCACTTGCTCCGATCGATTTTTCTATTACATCTCTAATGTCATTAACAATATCTCTGGTAATTTTTACTTTGTTAACGGCTTCTAATTGGCTTTCAACGATTTTAAGATCGTCTTTAACTACTTTAGCGTTTAGTTCTAGTGAGTTTAGTGTTAATTCTAACTCGTTTACTTTGTTTTGTAATTCTGCTTTCGTCATATTATTGGATTTTATTTGATTTTTCTATTAATTCGGCAATATACTGCCATACTTTTAATTCTGTTTTATTACCTTCAACGATCAACATAAAGTCACTAAGTGATATGTCGCCGCCGTAGTGACCTTGTTTAAGATCATACTCGTCGCTCATTATTTGGAAGTTTAGCATTTCGATTTTAGCGAATGCTTTGTTGCTGGCACGTTGGTGTATAGCACTCATTAGTCTTTAACGAATAAGTGCTCGCCGAATCGATACATAAACATCGAAACATAAGACGTATTAACTTCGCAGAAGGTTGTGATGGACTCAACTTCGCCTATAGTAAGATCGCTATAGTATTTGTTATCTATTAAAAGTTTTGTAACTCGAGCTACCGAGTCGGCATACTGTGGTTCGTTACTATTAAGATTAATTAATAATTCAGGCTGCAAGCGGTCATAAAGTGTTTTCATTATATTATATTTAGTTTGTTACAATTATATTATCGATCAGTGCTCATATTAGCTTTGTAAATCTTGTAAGTTCTCTAAAGCTAGCTTATAGCCGAAGTTCATACTCATTTGCATTAGTAATATATCCATAGATCCGTGATTTGCTTGAGCAAAGGATTCTAGATACTCTCTGGTCTGTGGAGTTGCTACGATACCTCGATCTAACATTTTAAACTCATTTTTAATGTACTCTTCTAATCTTTCTGCGTCCATTTTATTTAGTTTTATAAGGTGTTGTTTTTAAATACGCTGCTGCAAATTCGTCGCATTTTTTAGAATAAAAATTACCAAAGGTATCTTTACCGTATAGTTGTTCGTACAAGGCTTTGAATCCATTGTATTGAACTTTTTTGCCGTTTATAAGGAAACCTAATTCTATTTCGGTAATGTCGTGATCGTACTTATTACCCACACCAGGAACCGCTGTTAACATACTGTATACACTTGCTTCTATTTGAAACATACCCTCATCTTTAGTGAATCTAGTGTACACACTAAGATCCGTTACTTCATCTATTTTTTTAATTTTACTCATTTTACTT
>Ga0209830_10001718_pt1 | contig 18820 bp, 16 predicted proteins | sample ArcticOcean_MG_C_12_FD_187439 | JGI IMG/M metagenome (GOLD analysis project Ga0209830, IMG submission 187439) | Marine microbial communities from western Arctic Ocean - ArcticOcean_MG_CB8_130 (SPAdes) (version 2) | ecosystem: Environmental > Aquatic > Marine > Oceanic | place: Arctic Ocean...
ATGATCGGTCTCTTGGCCCTGTCCTCCTCATCAAGAGTTGGAGTGAAGCCTCCTATCCTTGCTGTCTCCTCTATGACAGCTTTGTGGAACCACCTGTTGTATCTCGACCAAGCATTCTGGTCACGTGAATCTCTCTTGATGGTCATGTAGTCCTTGTTCTCTGGCGTATAGAACGCCTTAGCGTATGGTCTCGAGTCGTAAGCAACCGAGTCATATGGTATTGTACCTTCCGTGGCATAAGTGCCTGGTGTGATAAGATTTTCTACGTCTGTAAGTGTTATGTTCTCACCAACACCTTCCACGTAATATTCCTTGTCACGGTATGTAGAATTAGTTGCTAGTTTATCTTTTGAGAATTTTATCTTCATTCCATTAGAAAGATCTAGTGTTCTAATGCTGTAATTCTTAGTGCCTATTATGTCATTTTCAGGATTAATTTTTACTGTGGTTGTTACATCTCTAATCTGTAATATTCCGTACATGGCATTATGATTACCGCACTGGTAATATAAAGTGTCCGGTGTGCCTGAGGTAGGCACCGTGAATGTTACTGTGCCATAGTCGGTTCCATTGTTCGTTACCCCTGTTGAATAAAGTGTTGATGTTGAGCCATCTTCTGCAACTTGACTCTTGTATGGTTCAGTCATTATGTAGAACGGATGTCCTTTTGCGTTTACTTTAAATTTGTACGTGTTACCCCTGTACAGTTTTATAATAGGATTATTTTCCCCAGGTCTGTGACCAAAGTTGTATGCGCCTTTGGCAAGATTGACCACATCATACTCGGCAACCACCGACGGTCCGGCGGAGTCTATCTCCAAAGAAGAAAGTCCATCCGGTATCCAGTAGTACTCTCTGTAGTTTACTAACTTGTCATAGTCTATCGCTGGATTCCAACTGTACACAGTTTCCTTGTTCAGCCTGTCATGATTGTTGACCTTTCCACCAAAATATTTGATTTGATTTATGTAGTCATCGTATGTTCCTGTGAACTTTACTTGATCTTCTGGATTGACTGATGTTGTGTCTCTGTTTGTAAAGGTTACAGCAGGCTCTAACTGGTACGCCATCCTGTTTTTATTTGTCGCTGAAATATATCTATCGTTGACGTTTCTAGTGTAGGCGTCTTGTCTGCCAATGTAACCATCCAATCTTTCTAGAGAACCTTTCTGTACTAATGGATCTATTGTGCTGGATAGGAATCTTTGGTTGCTGTCAGTTCTGTAAAAAGCTGGTAGGTGTTGTACAGTCCTTCTGTATTCATTGTCTCCTTGTTTGACAACTTCGTTATTTGTAAGTGAGTTTGTTGGATTGTCAGCCATTAGTATCCTGACCCACTACTGCCGGTGCTTGAACTTGAACCGGATCCTGTTGTAGTAGAGCCTGATACTGCTGATCCTGATGTTGTGTTTGTTGTGGCAGTTGATGTCGATGTTACAACAGATCCAGATGCTACCAGTTGGTTGGCTCCTAGTGCTGTTATTATCGATACATCATCAACGGTGGCCCCACTAATGAAAATTTCGTCTGTTGCCGAGTTTATCTGGAACAGAGACCCAAATGCCTGTCCTGATTGGTTTGGCACAATAACTGCCGTCAATAAATCCGGTGCTAGTTGATTGTGAACGTAAGCGGCTAATTCTGTGTAGTAAAAAGTATCTCCAAAATCCCAGTTGTCCAATGCAAAGAATTCGTTGATAGCGGCAATTACCCTAGTCTTGATTACTGCATCTGAAACGTTAGTCCTTGGATTTTTGACAACCTTAAATGTTGCTTGTAATTGTTCTTCTGCATTTGAACCAAAAAGTATCTTATATTTCACCGGGTGGTAAATTATCTGATCGGACAATGATTTAAGAGCATTAAGTGTACCTGAGTATGATATTCTCAACTGGTCAGCTGTGGATGTTGATGGTTCGGTACCACCGTCTTGCAACCATATCCTATACAAGTTGTCGTATGTTCTTTCTAAAAGATACACATCTATTATGTTAGAGACACTTGGATCTATCCTTGTTTCTTGACCTGCATGATGTTTGTATTGGAAACTGATCGAGCTCCTACCTTTCCTAGCTAGGTAATCTGTTGATGTAGTCAATGTGTTTGTAGCTGAACTGTATTTTTTGATCACGTCCTCATCAATGTCGAAAAAATAAAATAACTGTCCGTCAGTGTATGTAGATGAGTTTAAGGTAATATCTGCTTCATTTTCTGATACTGTAAAATTAGAAGCCGCATAAGGTCTGTATCTTTCTATGTTATCATACGATGTGTATTTCTCAAAGAAAACAAATTTTATTGATTCTGATACTGTTGGTTCAACTATAATGTCAAAAATTTCTGGATTGTCCACCACGCCGTCATCGTCATCATCAAAAAATCCAACTTTTATCTTCCTGTTGTCTTGAAATCCATCTGCTTCTGTAACAGTCGCTACTACCTGCCAAGAAATAGGATAACCAACGGAATTTCCAGTGGAAACTATCGAATTCGTTTTTAATATCTTCACTGTGTCTTTGACGCTTTTGCCAGTCTGGTAGTCGTAAATTTTCTCTTCCAAATCATAATGGAATTTGTTCTGCGATTCTGACTCAAATATGTAATCTAATTTCCTGTATGTTACAGTGTACGTGCTTCCGTCATTGGTAAACTTGAACCACCAACTTGCATCAAGATTTGTTCCTGCTGTACTACCAGCATTGTTCAAATTAAAAACCGAACTTGTTGATAGATTAGTTGATGTTATAACTTTCCATGTCTCACTGTCCACATCATATCTCAGTGCGAATTCCTCGTATGCTTCTACCCTGTCCAGGATGTCTGCTTCCAGTGTTGTTGAAAATGATGTTGTAAAGTTAGGTATTATAGCATTTATTACAGAACCGTTTGGTACAATGTTGTTAAGTGTCACTGGACCGACGCCAGATTCAAGATTTCCTACGCCTTCATTTGCACCATCTAATACCACTGCACCTATCTTGGCCCATAGTCTGTCTTCTGCGTTGTCTGTGCCAGAAGTTACCAATGTGTTGTTTAGGAATTCCCTAGTGTCTGGTGATGTAAATTTTACCAATGCACCGGGCTTTGCGTATTTCAAATTTGATGTTGCCGAATCACCTAAAACTAATGCTCCACCTGCCGTGAAATATCCTGTGTTGGTGTTGGTCGACGTGGTTGTTGAATTCCATGTTGCCGACAATGAACTTGCATCTTTGGTTGCATATTTCAAATAATAAAATTGTCTAGCATATGCTTCTTTCAATTTGGCTTCAACAGAACTGTCTATTGTTGACTGTATTTCGCTTTTGTTGTTGAAACTAAAAGTGAATTGTTGCGTGGATTCTTCTCTGTAAATAATCCCGTCCTCTGCGAACACACTTACATTGGAATACGCACCGGTTGGATCTAAAATTTCTTTTGCTCTAGATATACCCGATGCAGATCTGTTTACTGATCTCACCTTGACAATTTCCTGTGATGCTGATAAAGGAACCACCTGGTAATCCTCGGCCGTTATCATCCTGTTCTGTGAGTAGTACACCTGTGGTGCCTTTTCCCTGATCGAACTATTAGATTCCGTTGCCGACGCATTGTATACAGAAGATTTTAGACTAAGCGTTATTGTTAGTGACTGCTGGGCACCGTTGTTGTCAACATATGGCACAGTCAGCTGAACGTTCTGCATGTCAGCTGGTTGTATAGCATACTTGGTGTTGTCACTGGTCCTGTAGTAGGTCCTGAAATTGCCCAATGGTATGTTACTAAAGTTGCCGTCTCCAAAAACAAAATCTATTGCATCGTCATTTTTGGTCACAACATTGTATGTGTTTCTTTCTGCCTTGGATAAAGAATTATAAATTGCGTTGTTGCCAGACAATGATGGAACCTTTGTCCACGCTTCAGACAACAGCCCAAACTGATCTAGTTTGTACAACCATACATCGCTGTCGTTGATGTTGATAGCATCGAGACTTTTCACGTAATTGGTATTTGCTGTGTTGATGTTGAATTCTGTATTTTGCATTGTGCCTTGTTTGAATAAGAAAAAGAATCCTGTGTTGTTGGAACTGTCACCTGATCCATCTGATCTATATGTGTAGGTCAGTCCTGTGCCCGGTATTGGATCTGCTTCATAGATGCTTTCTGACTCGTTGATAGAGCTTGGCACTATCTCAAATGCTCTTGATATGCCACCTATTGGTTTGCTGTAGTTGAAAACAGGAAGGTCTAATTGGTTCGACGCCAAGGTGTATACCTCTGTAGATATTCCGCCAATTGTTCCTGACTCCCTTGGTTTGCCAAATAGCTGTCCTGTTTGGTTTGCCGCATTCAGGACAGCAGTAAATTGTTCTCTGTAGTTGGAGTTGGCACTGTCATTCCAAATTATGTTTGAATTTGAAAGATTACTTCCTGTACTATCTAGTACATCCTGCGTGGTCGAGATAGCGTCAATTTTTAAAAGTCCTGTGGCTGGTTTATTCCTCTTGGCATTGTAGTTGATCAACCTTGCCAATCTTAGAATTGAATTTCTTCTCTCTGCCGTCTCCAAGAAATTTTCTCTTGCGTTAAGATCCACTCTGAAACTTAATGCCTGAGCTATGTAGGCAATAAGATCTATCAGTGCAACGTACTCTGAACTCTCGACAAAATCATTGAAATCGTCTGGATAGTTCTCACGTAGATAGGCCACCATAGTCCTTCTCAATGTTTCGAAGTCATATGATTTGAAGTCTGCCTGTTGGAAGGACTGGTAGATCTTTCTCCAATCTTCCGCTACTAGTAATCTGTTCTGTCTATCTGTTGTGGCCATAGTGTATACAACGATATTTATGTGTTAGGAAATGTGCGTATATTAAGATAGACGCAATAGTGAGTTCTCGTCGAAGTTGAATCTCAGTTTCTCTGTGATGTTCAGTGGAACATAGGTTATAGTGGCCTGTATGGCTATGCCCATGTCCGCTTCTTGCACTATGATATCTTCTATCGAAAGTCGAGGATCTGCGTTCAAGTTTGCCGTGATATCCTCTATGATTGCGTCCTTTAGATCTTCTGTGAACGGTTCAAATATGGCGTCGTATATGATTGTGCCAAACTCTGGGTTTTCAACCCTCTCGCCCTTACGTATGCTTAATCTATTGATCAGATCCTGCTTGGCAACCTCGAAGTCATACAGTTTGAAGTTCTGCTTGTCCGCACGAGAACTGAAACCCTTGAATGTCACCTGCTTGTTGGATAAATCTCCCGATCCTGAATCTCCGTATGCCATATAATGTATTTACTCTACGCTATGTCGTCCCTGTCCCTGCCGCCACTGCCCCCTGTGAAGAACTCTTTAACCTTCCTTAAAGTATTCCTTACTATCGCCTGACCAACCTCATTATCTATTAAACCAACTACAAAGTTCATAGCGGCGCCCTTTGGATCTTCTATAGAAGCTTCTATCAATTTCTGTATGTCGTTTGCCTTGCCCAGTAATTCGTTTAGATCTTCTGTAGGCAGTTCAATGACGTCGTTCAGTTTGACCACCTTGCTCAGTGTGTCTGCCACTGCCTTGATAGTTGGTTGTTTCAACAGTTCGGCCTTTATTAATTCTTTTTCAGAAGCTGACAGCTCTGGGCTAGATTTACTGATCTGCTCCATGGCCTCGTTGACGAAAGTTTTGATCCTTGCTGTGCTACTCTGCCTGTCGTATGGCTCGTGGGTTACGAAATCTGTCACTGTGGTCTTGGCCGCCTTCTTGACCACTTTGCCTGACCGTTTGTCAATCGGCGTTTCGTTGTCCACGTCTATCAATGCTTTATCACCTGTGCCTGCTTCTCCACCTGTGGTCCTGATCCTCACGTAGTCGGTGTCAGGTTTGAGCCAACTTGGTCCCCAAGCATCTATGCCAACCTGTCTGCCCATGGGCTTGTTGAAGTGCACCTGTGATCCCTGTAGATGGAATTCTCGGTCAGCACCATGCAGTTGTAGTCCGGGTGTGTGGGATGATATCGCAGTTTTGGCGTAGTCTTGTATGACACCGTTCTGTGAACTGCTGAAAATTCCTTTGTCCCCCATGGCGAACAGGTATCCCTCTGCGTTCAGTGCCACGTTGGTCTCAGATGTGAAATTGATCTGACCCTTGGCATGGAAGTTGATGTTCCTGTCACAGTGTAGGTTGAAGTCCTGTCTTGATCTTAGATTTATTCCACCATCGGAGTACACACTTATGGTGCCTTCCTTGTCCATCTCTATGAATGCCTTACCTGAACCGTTCGCGAGATACACCACACCTTCCGTGTCATGCATCAGCAGTTGGTGTCCGGATGCAGTTCGCAACCTTGTGAGTTGGTTTGTGCCATCCTCCGCACCGTCGTCCATGACGAAACTGTGTCCTGTGTCCCTGTCTGGTCTGACTTCTGCTCCCTCTGGTCCTATGTTCTTCCTACGGCTGTCCTCACGTATCCTTCCTGGTGTGTTGATCCCAAACACCTGGCTGGGTGATTCTCTTCTTGCTGAACTGGATGTCGTACCCCTTACCGTGTCCTGTACAAGTCCCTGGCCAAGCAGTTGGTCTGCCATCACGTCATTTATTGGATACTGCAGGCTGTTGGCGAACGCCGCCGTCTGTGCTTCTTCTAGCATCTTACGATTCTTCTCGCCAACTGGCAAGAAATCCGTTCCGTAGTTGGTGGCTCCGGTCCTGTTTATCTCCCGGGCGTCCTGTTTCGCTCTATAGTTGTTGCTGGAACTACTATAGCCTGGTACCTGCTGGTTGGTCAGTGGCTGTTGCACACATCCAATCCAAAATGCCGATTTCTTTGATGTCTCGCCCTTGGCGAATATCACCAACACCTGTGTATCGATGTCCGGTGGCACAAACCACATGCCGTATGTGTGTTGTGTGCCCTTGTAACTGTCTGCGTCTGATTTGGAATTTGCTTCAATACTCTTGGCACCGTAGAACGGTGACAGGTACTGACACCATATGCAGTCGTCAGGTCCTGGATTGTCAGTGTGTGACAGATCCGGAATGTTCACACCCAACCTGCCCTGTCGCAATGGATCATCAGTGAACTTGACCGTGCCCACGTAAGGGCCGGCGTCCTTGCCTGCGAACTTCTGCTCGAAGTTCTTCATGTTGTCGTGTGTGTCTACAAATCCTACCATGTGTTATGTCCTATAAGCCGGGAACGTTGCCGTTTTCGTCTGCTAAAGTTTCGTTGTTAATAAATTTTATTCTCGCTTTCTCTACTATCTGCTTCTTAATTTCATCCGCCACAAAAGTGTTATTTCCGATATTAACTTTCTTAGCAACTGAGTTGACTAACTTGTTAGCCGCTTCATTTGTTACCTCAAACAGAGGTTCACCTGCTCCGTGTTGATTGTTTAGCCTCACACAGGTAAGAGTCTGCAGGAACTGGCCATTGGAAATTTTGCTTTCTATCCTGACTATCTGGTACACACCAGCGAAGAACAGGTTCTCCTCCGGCACTGTGTTATTGCCCTCGAACATCACGCCCGTCTTGTCGTTGATGTCATCTGGTAATCTGTATACCAATTCCATAAGTGGGGTGTGTGAATCTGCGTTGAACGATCCAAACTTGCCACTATAAATAGCTCCGTCTTTAAGTACTTCACCCTGCTTGTCCAAAGGTATGTATTGGTCCTGGCAAATGAAGGCAGGGTCTCCCAGGATGTCCATCTCTATCCTCATCATGTCTATGGTTGGATTGGTCAGGTAGTCATAGAAGTCCTGGCTACGGGCCTTCATGCCTTTGTCTGTGTCTGCCTTGTTAAAAGTGTTCCTTCCCCTTCTTATGCTGGGGTAATTCCTAAGATGCGTGATATCGTTATTGTCTGGGTCTTGTTTGCCAACCAGTCTTGTGATGACACTGTCTAATTTTTCCCAAACGCCATCGGCGTCTTTTGTGCCGACCTCTATGCCGTTCCTCTGGTAGTACGCGGCCTTGTAGTTGATACGCAAACTCTGTACGTCTGTGTTGGCGCCAGTGTAAATGTAGTTGTACTGTTTTTTCACATCGTTCCTGGCCGTTCCCTTTGACATAAAAATACCTGGTTTCATGAATTTCAACACGTGTATCTTGTATGGTATTACCCTGTATGTCACTATCTTCCTGTGCATTTTAGTGATGTTATCGAATTTGTCGTAATCGGTCTGTACTGAAGTTTTTATCTTGAACCAATCCACAAAACTGTTTCTGGACACAACCTCTTCGAAATCTGCACTTTCATACAGTTTCTTAATACTGTCCTCAGATGCGTCCTCACCACTTTTTATCTGGCCCGTACGTCTAAGATAGGATGTCCAGAAGTCGGATGCAAGGTCCTCGTATCCTGTGGTGGTCCTCACCATGTCCTCCAACAATTTTGTTATGCTGACAAGGTCGCTGATCTGTGCCTCCGCCACTTCAATTTTTACATTGTTAGCAAAATCACCTTTGGCTCCCCTTGCCCGGCCGACCTTTGTGTTACGGACATCTACGCCTCCTATGTATCCCTTAGAAAGATCTACCACTTCTTTGTCAAATTCTATCCTGTACTCGTCTAGGACCTCTCGCACCTTGTGTTCATCCTTCTCCTTGAGTATCTGTTCATTGAGCTGTGTGGCCAACTGATCGCCGGCGCCTTCCAGTGTGCTGGCGTTGATCGTTATCTCACTCCTTGGGAACTTGAACCTGTCATCGAACGCTATGTCGTTGATACGAACCGCTGTGACATCATATATTGCACCACCCTCGTTGACATCTAGCTCGACCCTGCTTATCAGTATTGGTATCTTTCTTACGGTTCCTTCGGCGTCCATGGGCTTTCCGTTCTCATCATACCCCTTGAACTCTATGGTCAACAGCATGGGAGCATCCATATGATCCCTGTAATCGTTCAACCTGGCCGCGGCACGCATCTTCTCAATGAAGGACACACCAAACGGTTCGTGCAATTTGAATTCCATCTTGACGAAGTCCGCCATTCCACGTTCTTCACCTGGACCGACCGTGGAGATCAGGTTCAAATCCTCAAAGAAGATGTCACGTCCGTCTTTCAATACGCCTATGGCGTTTCCGTACTTGTCCTGTATCCGTCCTGCTTCTATTGTCCTCTCTGCAACACTGCCTGTGTCGTCCTGATCCCCTGATTTAGTAATGTCAGCACTTTTGGGATTGCCGGTAACGTTAGGATCACCACCTATGCCCGATGAACGTGCTACCACGTCATGCACAGGGTTGAACAGGAATGTATGATCATGCAGTTCACGTTCATTGACCCCACTCAGCGTGAACAGTGTGGTGTATGATGCAAACTTGTGTAGTATGTTTTCCTCCAGTCCCGGACCGACAGAGGTCTTGCCCATGCCTGGATAACTGGAGTATCGCGGGCCTTCTGTTGTGTTGTTGACTGTGCCCTCCAAAAAACTTTTACGGGTTTTTTCTAACCGCTTTAAAGTTGCATCATTGATGGCTTTGCTTTTGCTCAACGTGCCATTCTTGGCCTTCTCGATCAATCTTTCGATTTCTTTTATATCGACTATACTGTTGTTATTGGTTGTCTTTGATGACCTCTTATTGGCTGTTACTTTTCCCATACTATACTCCTAGGTCACGAGTTATGTTGGCCGGTTTTGGCAACTGTATGGTCACTCCTGGTTTGAAGTCGTAGATGGGATCCTCTATCTGGTCTGGGTTACGCTGTGCGAACACCCACCAAAGCCTCGGTGAGCCGTACAGGTCATAGGCCAGTAGGTCTGGTCTGTATGCGTATGTCCTCTCTATGGTGTAACTCTGGTCATCTTCCTCTATGGCGAAACGTCTCCGCACAAATTGTCCCAGACTGATGTCGTTCTGTGGTGTTGAGAAGTACGGTGATGTCCTGGAGTATTTGGCCATTAGATGAATCCTATTTTATCTTTGCCCTTGCCGTTAAGCTGGCCCCTGGCGAATTCCGATAAAGAGAAGTTCTTCACAGAATCTCTGCTGTACACCGGAGTTACCAGTACCGATATGTTTGACAGTGTGGGTGCCCATGTTTGGTCAAGGCTGTTGGGATTGAATTGTTTTGTTAGCCCAAGCTCTCTGCCTGTGCTACCAGTACTGGCCAGCTGGCCTTGGTACACTGTGTTCTGCTTGGTTGATATGTAGTCTATGCCGGGCCTCAGTTCCACGTTGAATGTGTTTATGACCACAGGTACCTTCTGGAACATGTGATCTCCGTATCCTGACATGTGTAAAATAGGTGGTGGATTTCCTTTCAAGTTCGACTGATCATTCTTGCCAAAAAACATCTTGGTCACAGTCCTGAGGAAGTTCACCGTGGCCACCCAATGGGCCGCGTCCTGTTGATTCTGTACTGGGAACTCGCCTATGATGTTCATTGAGTCTACCTGTGAGTTCTGGTATGCCTGGAACGGATAGTTGCTGTGAGTCTGTGCCAAGGGATTGTAGTTGGCAGAATGTTGTATTACCACTGCCGGAGTCAATGGCCAGAAAATGCCACCTGTCTCTTTCAATGGTGCAAGTAAATTGTTGTCCTCTAAAATTGCTTTTCTAAGTGCTGTGGCACCTCTTGGGATCTCAAGTTTTACACGCCAATCACGTGTGTCATTTCTGCCCGACCATTTGGCCATGTTACGGGCTCCCATCAAATGCCCATCCAGGTTTATTCCGGCACCCGTGAGCCTGCCCAGGGTCCTATCGAATATACCCTGTCCAACGTTCTTTAGTATCCTGCCAAATTCATTTGCCATTTAATGGTTGCTTTCCCTTGTTAAATTTCGTATACTTTAACTATATTTATAGGCATAATTTTAGGCGCACTTAATTCACCATACGGAACGATTCAACAGACCTGTTTGTGGTCAATCTCAACAATATAAAGTAAAGGATTTATGAAGAGAGTAAAGTACCTAAACAACAGAGATCTATTGGCACAAATACATGCCAGCAAGAACACATACTGCTCGTACATCTCACCCGAAGATGCACAGTATGACCTAATAGTACCAAACTTAAAGAAAGTCAATGCAAGTGCAGTGGCACAGGCACGTAAGGCAAAGGCCAAAAGATTGACACAGGAAGCATGGGAACAGGCCAAGGAAGCAGGCATGAAGAAAATAAAATTAGCAGACTACACGGTGAGTCCCAGGAAGATCGCAAAAACTGACCTGACTTTCAGGGTCATGATGTTTGATCACATACCCATGGACGACCAAAGAAAGAAGAATCCTAAAAGCACCGCGGACCATCATGCGAAAGTGAACTTCCCTCCGTTCCAGCACTACAAATTTGATGCCAAAGACAAACTGCAATGTATGGGCAAGTCACACTGGATCGGTGGTATGGATAACGGTCACTTCTCGGCCGCTCATGGCAAGATGACCAATCAGTTAGCCATGATGTACATGAAGTTGTGTGAGAGATATGGTACAAGGGCAAACTGGAGAGGATACACCTACAATGATGAAATGCAATCGCAGGCACTTATGCAGTTATCACAGATCGGTTTACAGTTTGATGAATCAAAATCAGACAACCCATTCGCATACTACACAGCGGCAATCACAAACAGTTTTACAAGGATACTGAACATTGAAAAGAAAAATCAAGCCATCAGAGACGACCTGCTGGAATACAACGGCATGACGCCATCATTCACAAGACAGAATGAGAACACTACCGCAGGTCCTTCATACAAGAAGATGATGGAGACTGCACACGGTGATGTACACGAGGTCAACAAGACAGAACTAGCAAAACTGAATAGGAAATTTAAGAAGAAGGGCGAAAATCTAGATCTCAAGTCAGACTTCGAAGGAGTTAAGTTCAAAAACAAAATAGATATGACCGATCACAAACCGATCGTCAAGAAGAAATGGTAGCCAATGGCATTCTTTAAAAAGTTAGCGTGTTTCACTGACATACACTTTGGCCTAAAAGGCAACAGTCGTGTACACAATGACGACTGTGAGCAGTTTGTAAAATGGTTTATAGAACAAGCCAAAGCAGAAGGTTGTGAAACTTGTATATTCCTCGGTGACTGGCACCATCATAGATCAGCAACAAATGTTTCTACAATGAACTACACAGTGTCCAACATGGAACGACTAGGTGCGGCATTTGAAAATGTTTATGTTATAATGGGAAATCATGATCTGTATTATAGAGATAAAAGAGAAATTAATTCAATGGAATATATCAGGAACATACCAAACATACACATTGTTAATGAATGGTTAGTTAAAGACGATGTTGCTATAATTCCATGGATCGTGGAAGACGAATATAAAAAGATTCAAAAAATGAAACAAAAATATGTGTTTGGTCACTTTGAACTTCCTTACTTTAAAATGAATGCAATGGTTGAAATGCCCGATGTAGGTGGTATACAAACAGATCATTTTGAAGGGTGTGGTAAAGTATTTTCGGGACACTTCCATAAAAGACAATACATGAAGAATGTAACTTACATGGGTAATGCGTTTCCCCACAACTACGCAGATGCCTGGGATGACGACAGAGGAATGATGATGTTAGAGTGGGGTGGTGAGCCCAAGTTTATAAATTGGCCAAATATGCCAAGATACATCACGATAAAAGTTTCAGAGCTGTTAGAGGATCCAGACAAGTATCTGAAACCCAAGATGTACGTTAGAGTAACGCTGGACATAAAAATTTCATACGAGGAAGCAAACTTCGTGAGGGAAACATTCATAGAAAAATACCAATTGAGAGAACTACAACTGATACCAGAACAGGTTGACAACGCACAACAACCACTTGTCAAAGTACAGAAGTTTGACAGCGTGGACCAAATCGTTATCAAACAGTTGCAGGGTGTGGACTCAGAAGTGTATGACAAGAACATATTAACAGCGATTTACAACGATCTAGATGTCACGAATTAGTAAGAAAAAAATGATAAAAGTTTTAAAGGGTGAATTAGAAGAACCAACAATGAGCAAACAACAAATCATGGATATGTTTGAGAATCCGCCTACACAGGAAGAATGGTTAAGAGGATACAAACGTTGGAAAAAACAACAAGAGGAGAACGGTTGCTAACAATTAAAGAGCTGACAGTTAAGAACTTTATGAGCGTGGGCAATCAAGTCCAAGCTATCAATTTCTCTGACAAGAGTCTAGTATTGGTTATCGGTGAAAATATGGACCTAGGCGGTGATGACGCAGGTGCCAGGAATGGTACAGGCAAGACTACAATCATAAATGCACTATCTTATGTGTTCTTTGGAGAAGCACTTACAAACATCAGAAGAGATAACCTTGTAAACAAGACCAATGAGAAAGGTATGTTGGTAGGTGTTAAATTTATAAAGAACGGAATAACCTACACAATTGAAAGAGGCAGGAAGCCGCAGATATTTAGATTCTATGCCAATGACATAGAACAAAAAACCGAAAGTAACGAAGCACAAGGTGAGAACAGAGAGACGCAGATAGAAATAAACAAGTTGATGGGCATGACCCATTCTATGTTCAAGAACATCATAGCACTGAACACATACACACAACCCTTCTTGTCAACTAAAGCGGCAGAACAAAGGGAAATTATTGAACAGTTACTTGGTATTACTTTGCTGTCACAAAAAGCAGATTTACTACGAGAAAAACAAAAGGCAACCAAGCAGTTGCTAACAGAAGAAAAATTAACAATAGATGCTAAAGTTGTGGCAAATGCAAAAATAGAAGAATCGATAGACAGTTTGAAGATACGGTCCAATGCATGGGCTAGTCAAAAAGAGGATGATGTAAAAAGTTTCAACGAAGCAATAACAGAACTGGAAAAAGTAGACAGCGAGATCGAGATTGCAAAACACAAAAAACTGCAGAAACATACCGAGATGCAAACTGCATTGAGAAGTCTGCAGAAAGAAAAAGCATACCATGAAGACTCTTTCACAAAAGCGGAAAGCACAGTAGGTAAAACTGAGAAAGATTTAGAATTCGCAGAAGCGGCCAAGTGCCCAACGTGTGAACAGGAACTGCACGACGACAAACACGAACACCTAGTAAGCGAACTCAAGACAACGCTAGCAGAATCAAAAGATTACGCAGGTAAACTAAAAGGTGATCTCACAAAAATACAAAAAGACATAGATGCTATTGGTAACTTAGGAAACATGCCTGACACATATTACGACACAATAGACGAAGCTTATAATCACAAAGGTTCATTGAAAGATTTAAAAAGACAGCTGGAACAGACCGAAAAGAAAGAGGATGTGTATGCAGAGCAGATTGGAGAAATGCAGAACAAAGCAATACAAAAAATTGATTATGAAAAAGCAAACGAATTAGAAGACTTACACAGACATCAGGAGTTTTTATACAAACTGTTAACAGCAAAAGATTCATTTATAAGAACAAGAATTATAGAACAAAACTTATCCTTCTTGAACCAAAGACTAGCATACTTCCTAGGCAAAGTAAAACTACCGCACACAGTGACTTTCCAGTCAGACCTGAGTGTGCGTATTGAGGAACTAGGTAGAGAACTAGACTTTGACAATTTAAGCAGAGGTGAACGAAACAGATTAATATTGAGTCTAAGCTGGGCATTTAGAGATGTATGGGAAAGTCTTTATCAACAGATCAACTTGTTATTCATAGACGAATTAATAGATGCCGGTATGGACATATCGGGTGTTGAGAGTTCTATGGCTGTGTTAAAAGACATGAGCAGGACACAGAAAAAGAATATATTCTTAATCTCACACAAAGATGAATTGGTAAGCAGGGTGAATTCCGTGCTGAAAGTGGTCAAAGAGAATGGTTTTACCAATTATGCAAACGATGTGGACATAATTGTTTAATTTTTATGTTGACAGAACCACATCTTACGTGCTTTAATAACACTAACGTTAATTAATGTTATCGTACGAACAACAAAGGAAGGACAAATATGTCACAAGAAACACATGACTCGATCATGACAGCCATACAAACTTACTCAGAAGAGAATGGGAAGTTCGTTGACAAGGGTGTTAAAGCTTCGGCAACTAGAGCCAGAAAAGCGTTAGCAGAACTATCAAAGCTGATCAAAGCGAGAAGAAAAGAAATCCAAGAAGTTAAGAACGCGGCCAAAGCGGCGGCGTAATTTTCGTCAACATTTAAAAGTTTAAAACCCCCGGCTTGAATAGTTGGGGGTTTTTTTACGACTTGAGTATTCCTTTGCCGTGTACTCGAACACGGATATGACCATTGTAGTAATCTTTGGTCTCTAACACTTTGCGTGAGAACTGCTCTCGTGCCTCCACGTATGACAGTTCCGATTTAGACTTGCAGTAGAAAAGTATTTCCCTCTCGAAGTTTTCCGCACCAAGTCTCTTTATGTCCATGGTAAGGTCATCGCTGGATCCGTAGTATTCCTGCCAGTCACTCTCTACCTTGTACCTACGCCTGTTGCGTCTGCCCTTTAATGGTGCCTTTGATCTCTTGAATTTCGCAAGTTTCTTGCCTATGTACTTCCTGCCGTTCGTGGTGTTGGTTATCAGGTAAACAAATCCAACACAGTCCTCTGGTAATTCTAGAATGTCTTTCCCTTGGTACGTCCAGTGCATGTTGGTATTTAAAGCCAAAAAGATTGACCAACTTTTTTATCTATGTTATATAGTAGTGAAGGGCAACAGTATCCTTCCACCAGGCAAACAAATTCCCCATAGGCAAACATAGCATCTTCTCAGTGAGCAGTGAAATGCACCGGATAACGGGATAAGTGAATCACTTGATGCACCATACAAAAATGATGAGGCTCTTAGAAAAAGATAATCCTCAAGTTTATTAGATACTATTATACAAGGATCTAGTAGGCTCGCGTTGTAATAGAATGAGCAAACGGGTACAGCACAACCGCCCGACGAGAGTAGCGATGTATAGTGACTGCGAACTCACCACAGGGTTCCCAATCAGTTCTGCTAGCAATAGCAGAATTGTGACTGCTCATCTACCACAGAGACGCACTACTACGTAGATGCGTTTCGTTATTTTTTTACTGCGTAAAGCGTAAATCTAGAAAAGGAAACGAGCGTAGCGAAGTTTCAGATGACTGTAAGTCATCTTTTACATGACCTTAAGTATTAGCATGGAACTACTCTTTGATCACACCCACGGCAAACAGGAAAACCAGGACATAGTCATATGCAGGCCCATGGCTGTCGTTGACGAGGATGAATCGATGGAGGCCCTCGACACCGGTTGGCTGGCGATGGATCACCCAGTGGCCAGTTTCAAGGAAGTGTGGTACCAGAGTCGGAGCACACGTATCAACATGCAGAAGTACCGTCCACGCTACAAGCGTCACGAGTGGGAGGGCAAGGAGATAGGCATAAAAGTTATTGACGCTAGTGAAATGGTCAAGCTGTTGGGGTTACCGCACATCTACAAGCAGTACATGGCTAGAAAAAAATTCTCGCAGGACTACGATCCGTTCGCACACTATCACAGGCGTGACCAGTTCATGCTGTTCTACACCGGCACCGCTGACAACATACTGGGATTCACCAAACAGAAGAGATACAGATACCAAGAAGACAACTACACCAGCATGAACGATCATGCCTACCCGGATCTGGCAGGACTGGAGTCAGTGATACATGCCAACACTGTGCCCATCTCAGACGTCACACTGGACCTCGAGCTAGAATGGGCCGCTGAGAACTACGTAGCGTACTTCTACATGGGGTCGGGCTATGAAACTAGTTCAGAGTACAAGGCCAATTACAGAGGCTTCGAATGGTGGACGGGCACCGAGTGGAGCACCAATAAAAAGTTGTACAGGAGTCTGTGTGGTAGGGATTCTAGGGTCGAGACTTTAGCGGATGTCGCCAAGTGCCAGTCACTGATTCCCGATAACCTTTAGACCAGTTCTTGTAGTAGTCCGACTTATCCAGTATGTCAGCGAACTGCTTGAGTTTGGTCCTACGTTGCACTAAAAATAAAGTGTACTTGCCCTGATTCAATTTCACGTCTTTTACCTTTTCCACTAACTTGGGATGGTCTTCCATGATCAATAGATCTCTATGTGCGTATGTGCCATTGAGCTGACCTGCCAACTTCTGTGTGTAGTGCGGAGTCCATCGCTTGGCGTCAGCTATGACAACCAACACATCTTTTTTGTCAAAATCGAAATGGTCTATGCTGGTCCATATGTTGGAGTCTGGTTCCATGTCTGTCAGTTCCACAAAGTCTACCTTGCCCTGCATCCTGGCCTGCTTGGCGTACGGACACGGAGGGTAGTCAGCGAACATAGGATGTGGGACTTCGACGAATTCTTTCACCCAGTTAATGACTTCTTGCCTGGGACTACTCGTCGTCTTCTGCTTTGATTTCTGTTTCTTGTGTTGAGTCTTCATGTATGCCTTTTATCTTTTCCAGTGCTTCGTCCAGCAACTTGCCCTTGGTGTCCAACTTGGCCTCCAGGTCCGCTATCTGCTTGTTCTGTTCACCTATCTTGTGTCCCACCGTCTTCACGTCCTGTGTGGAGTGTTCCAGTTTGATCAGCACCTGCTTCATCCGGCTTTCCTTGGCCTTGACTTTGTCCAAGGCATCATCACGGTCTTTTGTGATTTCTACGATTTCGGCTTTGAGTTCTTTGACCAGGTCTTTCCCAGACATACAAGTAGTAATTATCCTGTTTGTTAGTTGCCATTAAAGTATTATATAATGATTTAGAAGAAAGGTTGACCACTTTTCTTGGTTGTTTCAAGATTGTCTTTTACCAGTTGTGCAATGATCTCACGTTCTGTTGGGCTCAATGCCATGGCCTCGGAATAACTCAGTCCACCCCTCATGTACCAACTGATCTTGACCAGTTCGTGTTTGAGTTCTTTCTGGGAGTTCTCCATATCCTTCAGTGTTGTGATAATGTCAGATTCCGTTTGTGTGAGCAATGTTATACGAAAAAATTTGAGGTATCAAATGTCACTGGAACTTCATAAGTTGCCGGTGCACCCTTTTTAATCTGTTCTTCCGTGGCTTTCAATTTAAGTGGTTTGACTGCACCCTGGCTCCTCAGATCTGTTAGTTTGGTTTCGATCTCTTTGATCAATGTTGCATTTGCGTTGTCTACGAATTCCTTGATGTGAGCGGCATCGGTTATGACCGTTCCGTCTTGCATAGTGATCGAAGCCATGTTCTTCAACAGTATGCTGGCGTTCAGATCTGTAAGTTTTTTAAATGCTTCATTGAACCTAGATGCCTTGTCCTCATCTGGCAGTTGTGAATCTTGGACCGCACTGTACATCTTCTGGTGTTGAAAAGTCTGTAAGGATGTAGAAGTCATGTCCTTGTAGGTCAATGGTCGCACTGTGATTTTTAAACCGTCTTTTAAGACTATCTCATCGTCTACTTTGGTTGTTCGCAGTTGATCTAATAACGAAGGCAAGTTCACTGTGTGTGAAACATTCTCATTGGCCCCGGGAACGTTGAAATTTATCTCCATGGTCTCACCATACGTGGCGATCCTTATCGCAACAAGTATTGTGTCCAGGTCGTAGCTCTTGATCTCCCATGCGTCCTTGATGTCTGGTACACAGCTCTGTATCACGTCAACCACACCCTGTCCGTTCATTAGTGCATCTGGCGTTTTGAATCTGATCTCGTCCTTGGCAGTCATGGGCATCACGCCCAACTCACCAGTCTGTGCTGGTGTGACCACATGTGGTGGGTAGTTTGTTCCGGACGGCAACGACACGTATATGGCCGGCTGTCTGAAGTACTTGTTTAATGGGTTTGCATTTTCAGTCATTTTTTATTCTATAAATATACACTAAAAGCATGTATGTGTCAATATTTATGTGCGTATAAAAAGG
>Ga0209830_10001720_pt1 | contig 18791 bp, 24 predicted proteins | sample ArcticOcean_MG_C_12_FD_187439 | JGI IMG/M metagenome (GOLD analysis project Ga0209830, IMG submission 187439) | Marine microbial communities from western Arctic Ocean - ArcticOcean_MG_CB8_130 (SPAdes) (version 2) | ecosystem: Environmental > Aquatic > Marine > Oceanic | place: Arctic Ocean...
ATATCATTATAATTTTTTACTAAAAATTCAAGAGATAAAAAATGCAGTTATTAGAAAAATTTGAGAGCTTCGTAAGCATTCTATCTGGCTGGGTTTGGGGGCCTCCTATGCTAATTTTACTTTTTGGGACTCACATTTATTTAACCTTCCTCTTAAAAGGACTGCAATTTCGATCTCTCCCACTCGCCTTTAAAATTATTTTTACCAAAGATACTGGAAAAGGAGATATCTCTCAATTCTCCACACTAATGACTGCCCTAGCGGCGACTGTAGGTATTGGTAATATAGTTGGGGTGGCTACAGCTATTACCTTAGGTGGTCCTGGAGCTATTTTCTGGATGTGGCTAACAGGTCTCTTGGGAATGGCAACTAAATACTCCGAAGGTTTACTTGCTGTTAAATATCGTGAAAAAGGCCCTAATGGAATGCGCGGTGGGGCAATGTACTATATTTCTAAGGGTGCCAACATGCCATTATTGGGAGCATTTTTTGCATTCTTTACTGTGATTTCTGCATTTGGTGTGGGAAATATGGTGCAAGCCAATTCATCGGCACATATTTTTGAGAGTGCCTTTAATATCTCCACCCATTGGACAGGTATTTTTTTAGCCATCCTCACAGGGTTAGTCATTATTGGTGGAATTAAATCAATAGGGAAATTTGTATCTGTGCTTGTTCCCTTTATGATTATTCTTTATATCGGCACCATGCTCACCACCTTAACAATGAGGTTCGATCAAATACCTAACGCATTTTCATTAATATTTAACGGTGCATTTAATGGTGCCTCTGCCACAGGTGGTTTTGTTGGAGCAACCATAGCCTCGGCAATACGTTTTGGAGTCGCTAGAGGGCTTTTCTCAAATGAGGCAGGCCTAGGTTCTGCCTCAATTGTAGCTGCATCAGCCAAAACAAAAGACCCGGTGAGCCAGGCATTAGTAACTATGACCGGGACGTTTATCGATACTATCGTCGTATGTACACTAACGGCTCTGGTTATATTGACTACCGATGTATGGACACTAGGATTAAGTGCGGGGGAATTAACAAGCAAAAGTGTTGAGGTCTCATTGGGGTATGGTGGAGTTATTATTATTGCTTTTTCGACTGCCTTATTTGCATTTTCAACACTTATTGGCTGGAGTTATTATGGTGAAAAAGGCTTAGAATTTTTGATGGGTACTACCATCATAAAATATTACAGAATTGCTTATGTTTTTGCTGTCTTTATTGGTTCGACAATGAGCCTAGGCCTAATTTGGAATTTGTCTGACATCACAAATGGTATGATGGCCATTCCTAATTTGATTGGATTATTATTGCTGAGCAAAATTATTAAAAGCGAAACGAACAAATATTTCATCAAAAAATAAATTGTTATAGCTTTAAATGACCCTTAAAATAGGTTAACTGGACATAAACGTCAGTAAGTGTACAATAACTTTCTAGAATATGACAATCGAAGTATATTCTAAAAAAGATAATAAAATAAAAATAACCTTCCCTACCAAAAAAAATGGTTCCGCGGTAGCAAGACTTATTGAACGCTGTCCACCCCTAGATTTAAATTCAACCTATCATTATTTAATACAATCCCATTATTTTAATCGAACTTGTTCTGTTGCTTTTGAGGGTGAAAAAGTCGTAGCTTTTGTTTCAGGCTTTATAAAACCGGTAAATGAAAATTGCCTTTTTATTTGGCAAGTTGCGATAGATGAGAGTTACCGAGGTAAGAGCCTTGGTATCGAGTTAATTGAATTTTTATTAGATCAAAATAAAGATGTAAATATTATTGAGACTACGATAACAAAAAATAATATAGCCTCAAGAAGGATGTTTCAAAAAATTGTAAAGAAATATGAAACCACAATGTCTGAGGAAACTCTATTCGATAAGAAAGAAGACTTTTCTAGCGAACATGACTCAGAGATGCTTATAACTATAGGTCCATTTAAAGAAAGGTAACCCATGAAAATATTTGAAGAAATTGAATCAGAAGTTCAGAGCTATGCAAGAGCTTTTCCAAGGATATTTAATAGAGCGCAAGGAGAGTATCTATATGACCTTGAAGGCAATCAATATTTAGATTTTTTAGCGGGTGCCGGAACATTAAATTATGGGCATAATAATCCTGTACTAAAAAAATCCTTATTAAATTATATAGAATCAGATGGTATTACCCATGGTTTAGATTTACACACCAAAGCAAAGGGTGAATTTCTTAAGACATTTAATGAGAAAATTTTAAAGCCTCGAAACATGGATTACATGGTTCAGTTTACTGGGCCAACTGGTGCCAATGCTGTTGAAGCTGCCATGAAACTGGCTAGGACAATCAAAAAAAGACAAACCATTATTAATTTTACAAACGGTTACCATGGGGTAACAATGGGAGCACTTGCTGCAACTGGAAACCAACACCATCGTGGCGCTGCTGGCACACTACTTAGTGGAATAGACACTCTTCCCTATGATGGCTATATGGGTGATGATATAGATACATCAGCTTACCTTGATAAGGTTTTAACAGATTCAAGTAGTGGTATAGATCATCCCGCAGCGATTATCCTTGAAACAGTCCAGGGTGAAGGTGGTATAACTGCTGCAAGTTTTGATTGGTTAAGAAGCATTCAAAAAGTGTGCGATAAGCATGACCTGCTATTAATAATTGACGACATACAAGCAGGCTGCGGCAGGACTGGTACATTTTTTAGTTTCGAAGAAATTGGTATAAGCCCAGATATTATTACACTATCGAAATCATTAAGTGGTTACGGGCTTCCATTTGCTGTAGCTCTTATAAAGCCAGAGCATGATATATGGAAACCAGGTGAACATAATGGAACGTTTCGTGGCAACAACCTAGCTTTTGTTACAGCCAAAGAAACAATTGACCACTACTGGTCTGATGAATTATTTACAAACGAAGTCAGAAAAAAAGGTAAGTACATTTCTGAGCGAGTTCAAAAAATCATCAACACCTATGGAGAAGGTAATTTCTCTTCCCGTGGCAGAGGTATGTTTCAAGGTCTAAATTGTGTCAATGGTGATCTAGCCAATAAAATTACAAGGTTATCTTTTAAAAAGGGCTTAATGATAGAAACTAGTGGTGCTGATGACCATGTAATTAAATTCTTATGCCCGCTTACGATTTCTGATCAAAATTTAAAAAAAGGTATAGACATATTAGAAGATGCTATTAAAGCAGTTTGTGCAGGAACAAATAATTTTGAAGAGGAAATTGATTATTTCCATGATGATTATGAGGTTGAGTCATGATTGTAAAGAAAGTTGATCAGTGCAATAAAGTTGATGACCCAAATGGTCAGTGGAATAGTATTCGTATGTTACTAAAAGAAGATGGTATGGGATTTTCATTTCATATAACTACAATCTATAAAGATTCAAAAATTAAAATGCATTACATAAACCATCTTGAGTCTGTTTATTGCATAAGTGGTCATGGTGAAATCACTGACCTAAAGAATAATCAAACTTTTGAGATTGCACCAGGCACCCTTTATGCATTAAATGCTCATGATGAACACATATTGAGTTGTAACAAAGAAATGAAATTAGCCTGTGTTTTTAATCCACCCATCAAGGGAGCTGAAGTACACAATAAACAAGGCGCGTACGAGATTGATTAATCGTGATTTTATCCTTCTTAATCATTCTATTAGTCATTGCCCTTGTTGGGCTATCTGCGGGTCGCCTCAGCAAACCAAATAAAGCTGATTACTATCTTGCCGGAAAATCTCTTAGTCCATGGATAGTTGGCTTGTCTGCTATGGCTACTAATAACAGTGGCTATATGTTTATAGGTTTAATTGGATTTACTTACATGGTCGGGCTCCCCTCAATTTGGCTTATGATTGGATGGATTCTTGGTGATTTTTTAATTTCAAGAACCGTACATAAAAAATTTAATGAAGCAGCAGCAAAAAATTCTAATGTTACCTACGCATCAGTCATAGGTGCGTGGTCTCAACAAGGTCAATTTATTACAAAATTCATTGGCCTATTAAGTTTTGTATTTTTAATTGTATATGCCTCCGCTCAATTTGTATCTGGCGGAAAAACATTAATGGTAATTTTTGGTTGGGATCTCTGGCTGGGCATTGGTATAGGCTCGGTAATTGTATTTATGTACACCATGGCTGGAGGTATTCGTGCATCAATATGGACTGATGTTGTTCAAGCATTTGTTATGGTCTTCTCTATGGCTATTTTGGTCGTCGCATGCATTGTGAACATGGGTGGAATCAATATTGTTTTTGAGGAATGGTTACTAATTGATAATTTTCTAAACTTCTTTCCTTCTGAAATTGAACACTCTACATTCCTAAAGACTATTTACCCAATAAGCTGGCTTGTAGCTGGTTTATTTGTAATTGGTCAGCCCCATATTATGGTTAGATTTATGGCTCTTAAAGACCCTGAGCTAATTGAAAGAGCTCGCTACCATTATTATTCTTGGTACGTGATTTTTTATTTTTTAGCATTTTGTATTGGGATGCTATCTAAAATTTACCTTGATACTAATAATAACTTTGATCCTGAATTAGCCTTGCCACTGATGGCCATAGAATTGCTAAATCCATTTATGATTGGAGTTATTATTGCTGGAATTTTTGCTGCAACAATGTCAACTGCTGACTCATTGATAATTAATTGCTCAGGAAATATTTCACAAGATTTATTTAAATCAAAAAAATTCTCAAACACTGAAATTAAATTAATTACATTTGCGGTAGCATTGGTATCCACAGCTATTGCGCTGATGAATAATAACAGTGTATTCCTAATTGTTATTTACGCTTGGACTCTGCTAGGAATATCTTTTGCACCACTTATTATTATTTTATCTATGGGTAAAAAAATTACAACTAAAACCTACATAATTGGGTTAATTATTGGCATAGTAAGTTTTTTTGTAATAAATTATTTTGGTATAAATAATTATATCTATGCGGGATTCATCCCTTTTTGTTTAAATTATTGTTTTATTTATCTGAGACGAGAATATAAATAACCCATATATATAAACAGGAAAGAGTAAATAGCCTTTAATCATGCTATCAAAATTTAATGGCTAATAAATAGAATAAGGTTTTAACCTTAACAAATAATTTAGAAAAATTACCTCACAGTAACTTTAATCTTTTTTGAAATTAATGGTGACTGATGAGGTACGTGCATGTGATTACCTAATATCAACTGTAGCGTGTTACTTCCTTGCTTTAACTTCACATAAGTCTCTGTTTGACCCGAGCCAAAGTGAATTACATTTTGATTGCTAGGTAGAGGTAATTTTAAGTTTGGAAGCTTATCTACGTTAATTAATAAGTGATGATGACCTGTATTTTTCTTAATCGTTCCTGCTGGTGCCACACCCATACCGTTAAGGCCAAAAATTACCTTTACTGGATTTGTAACCTCATCTCCATTTTTAGGTGAAATTATATATATAGGGCTCTTATCTATAAGCTCTGTGTCAAAAGAAGATAAAGTTGTTTTCTGATCATACAAATTTTTGAAATATTTATGAGTAATGAAGGAAGCCGTAATGAAGCCAGTAGCGAAGACTAGTATAAAAATAATCGTTGTTTTTAAATTTTTCATTGTTTTACCAGGACCCCTTTTTTTCCATGCCTTCCACATCCAATAAAATCCTGCCAAAGTAAAAGAAATAGCGAGCGCAATAACCCAAGGGTTACTAGCTATTGCTGCACCACTCGCACCAAATATTAAGAATAAAAAACCATTAAGATAGCAAGCTGGACACATATTTTTACGTTAAATTTATTTAATGTTTGAATTGTATACTAAATTTTTATTGTAAAAAAATAATGCGCCAAGAGTCGAGTAAATATCATGATTGAAAAAAGTATTTTTGCAATAGAAGTGTAGCCAAAATAATTCCAAATGAAGATACACCTAATGATAAGTAAAAATTTGTGCCATTTTTGAGAAGGTAGCTTAATAAAAATAAGAATGGGAGTACAGGCAATATAAACATTAGTGTTTCATGCGTTAGAGTCGCTATTTTTTGTGCATCTTTTGACTCTTGCCATATTAGGGCAAAAGATACAAATAAAACGACGGGCATCGCAAGTAGGATAGCTGCTAAGGTTGTACTTTTTTTGCTAAGCTCAGTAGCGGCAACAATTATAATTACTGCAATAATAATTTTGAATAATATAGACATATCCCACAGACACTTAAAACTTCAATTAATTCAATTACCTCCAGAATCAATTAAGTTTGACGATTAATTTGACTATATACCCAATAGGGGTATATAGTATAATTCAAATGACAATCAAGGAAAAATTTATGAAAAATTGTTCAGACTCTAAACACCCAAATTATGAGAAATATATTCCACGAATAAATAAAGTGGTAGGGCAATTAAATGGAATTAAAAAGATGATAGAGGGCAGAAGATATTGCCCCGAAATCATAACGCAGCTAAAGGCAGTTAGTTCTGCATGCCAATCTCTGGAAATTATAATGCTTCAAAAGCACCTTGAGAGCTGTGTTATGGAAGCATTTTATTCAAAGGATAAAAATATTCAAGATGAAAAAATTAAGGAGCTAACAAATTTATATAAACGGTAAGGAATTTTAATATGCTAGAAATTATTAAGCTGAACAAATTTTATTTAATATTAATTTTGTTAATAATTAGCAATCAATCAATCCTATTCGCAGCGCCGATGAGCTTTAAGGGCTCAGTAACCTCGATGGCTACAGCCAGTAAAGACTATTTTAGTTTGGAATCAAGTTATGTAATGACATCAAAAGATGCCATTGGAGTAAGGACCTATACATCCAAAGGAAATGGATATAACGTAAAAGCTGGAGGTATATTTTATTTAAGAAAATTGATGAGAATAAATGCTATTAAATCGCAAACAAATTTGTGGCTTTTTACTGGTGCCGGAACAATTAATATTAAAAAAAACCTTAAGGATAAAGATTATTCGTATTTAAGCCCTATTTTACAATTTGATTATGAAACAAAAAGACTTTTTGGTCTAGTCTCTCAGCAAATCTTAAGGGTTGGACATGAGAATTTTGATACGACCAAAATAGAAGGTGGATTTTCGCTCTATGAGACAAGTTATAACGAAACGCAACCTTGGCTTATTTTAAAAGCTAAATATACTAATAGCATATTCAGTAAAGTTGAATATACCCCAACATTAAGGTTAATAAATAAGGCTATATTTATGGATTCTGGGATAACTGCGGATGGTGACCCATCCTTTCATATGATGTATACATTTTAGGAGATCTACTAATGAAAAAATTAATATTAATAGTAATGGTATTTTTTACTTTAAACAGCCAAGCACTTACTCAAAAAATTGAAGTTCTTGGAATGGTTTGTGCTTTTTGTGCGCAGGGTATAGAGAAAAGTTTTGAATCGGCTAATAATGTAAAGGCTGTTTTTGTTAATTTAGAAGATTACTTCGTTGCAATAGAATCAAAAGACGAAAAGGGTATTGAAGAGAAAATTATTAGAGCCATTATCACCGAGTCAGGCTACGATGTTAAAAAGATTGAAGTTGTCTCTGACTCTGTTAGTGAGATTAAAAAAAAATATGAACCCAAATAAAGAATCAGATGTAATTAAGTCAAATAAATTAGTAAATTATCTGACTTTGTTTGCAAGTAGCGGGACTATTATTTGCTGTGCATTACCTGCACTATTGGTTTCAATTGGAGCAGGTGCTGCATTAAGTTCTCTAATTGCAATATTCCCGCAATTAGTTATTATTGCCGAATATAAGGTACCAATATTTATTGGTGCTTTTATTATGCTCATAATTTCTGGAATAATTCAATACTTTGTAAGAAGCCTGCCCTGTCCTACAAATAAAAAATTAGCAGGTACTTGTACCCAAACTCGAAAAGTATCGCTGATTATTTATCTTATATCGCTAGGACTTTTTAGTATAGGACTTCTCTTTACTTTTATTTTCCCAATATTTTTATCCGCTTAGTAAGTATTTTTTGTAATATAATCACTTCAACTAAAATTAATTAGTAAAAAGGAAAGGTATGTTATTTCATCTAGATTTTAAAGTCGAATACTCGGCTGATATGAAACAAAACGACCTGTTTGAAATATGGGCTGAAGAAGCAGAAGCGGCTATAGGAGCAAAAGAAGCTGGGGTCGTGGTTGATCTTTGGAAGGTAGTTGGAGAGCGCCGTGTTATTGCTATCGCAAAAGTTGAAAGCATGGAAATGCTCGACCAGATACTGCTTGATTTACCAATCATGAGAAGGATGGGGCAGCATGTCCAAGTTAATGTTGCTGCATTAAGATCATATGAAGGCTTTGCTTCTGATGTAAAAGAACGGGTTGGACGCTGATTACTACTAAATGTCTACCAAATAAAAAATAGCTATTATAGATAGGATAAAGAGGTAATAATAATAATGACTACAAATGTTGTGCTCCAGCCAATTCTATCCATATATTTTTTAAGCATATAATCAATTTTCTCACCAAATAATTTAACAAAAAATGCTACCAAATAAAACCTAGCACCTCGTCCAATTGCAGAACCAATTACAAATGGTAAAAACGCCATATTGAGAGTACCTGCAGCAATAGTAAATACCTTATAAGGTATTGGAGAAAATCCTGCTATCAGGATGGCCCAGAAACCCCACTCATTAAACCAAAGAACCGCATTCTGATAGGCTATCATATAATTCAATTTATCAATTAAGGGCTCAATGCTTTCGAATAAAAATTTTCCTATTAAATACCCTATCACCCCTCCTAATACAGAGCCTATCGTTGCTATAAAGGCAAAATTCCATGCTTTGGAAGGTTTCGCGAAACACATGGGAGCCAACATTACGTCAGGAGGTATTGGGAAAAAAGAAGATTCAGTGACGCTTAGTATAAAAAGATAATAACTGGCTTTTGTATGCGAGGCTAAACGTAAAATATAATTATAAAGTTGGTGTAATTTTTTCATAAGAATAAATCTGCATTACAGCTTCTGTAGGTTTCAATAACAGCTTCATTAATCCTATCGGAAACTTTTTTTATATACTCCTTGCTCTTTCCCTCTAAAATATTAATTGTTCCGAATGGCATAATTTCTCCTGATTTATTTAGTAAATTTATGTCCCACAAAAAGTCTGGTAGTTAGGATTCGGTTGGATAGTTGGGTTACGATAAGCTTTATTAGATAATGTTTCCTCAAATGGATTCTTTAAGGCTTCAAGCAGAGCTAAGAAAGGTTTCAGATCGCCGTATTCTCCTGCTGCCAATACCTCTTCCACATAATAGTTGTTTGGAATGATTGCTGGATTACTATCACGCATCAAACAAAAAGAGGCTTTTTGCGACTTTGAGTTTCGCGTAAGTCTTGCCTTCCACAGCATGTGCCATTTTTGAAATTCTGGTGAATTGTAGAGTCCACTTTCTGGTAAATTTTCTTGGGTTAGATCACGAAAGGTTCTTGTGTAGTCAGATTTCGAGGTTTGCATCCAATCCAAAAGGCTCTGGGCTAGAGAGAAATCATCTACTTCCTCACCAAATAGTCCAAGCTTGCTACGCATACCCGTAATCCATGCATGATTAAAGGTCGAACTGTAACTCTCAATCGCCACTTCTGCGAGTTTCACTGCTTTTTCCGGATCCTTATGTAAAAGTGGCAGCAGGCTGTCGGCCAGCCGCGCTAGATTCCATTGGGCGGCATGTGCCTGACTTCCATACTTATAGCGTCCATGGGTATCAATAGAGCTGAATACCGTGTCCATAGAAAAAATATCCATGAATGCGCAGGGGCCATAATCGATAGTTTCACCACTAATGGTCATATTGTCGGTATTCATTACACCGTGGATGAATCCAATATGCATCCATGCAGCGACGAGGCTAGCTTGCCGTTCAATAACTCCGCTAAGGAGTCCGAGATAGGGATTTTCTTGGTTAGTAAGCTCAGGGTAATGCCGTGATATTGCATAATCAGCCAATTGCTTAAGCCCCTCAAGGCCTTGAGTAGCATTGGCATATTCAAAAGTGCCTACGCGCAAATGACTAGAGGCAACACGCGTTAGGATTGCACCGTCCAATAACGATGAACGAAGGACTGATTCGCCAGTTGATACCAAGGCAAGACTTCGAGTTGTAGGAATTTTTAGTGCATGCATCGCTTCACTAATAAGGTACTCTCGCAGCATTGGAGCTAGAGCGGCGCGACCATCACCACGTCGTGAATATGGAGTTGGGCCAGAGCCTTTAAGTTGAATATCGAAGCGTCTGTGATCGGGTGTAATTTGCTCCCCAATTAGGTGGGCACGACCATCTCCTAGTATAGAAAAATGGCCGAACTGATGACCTGCATAGGCTTGTGCAATAGGATTGACATCTTCAGGAAGTGTGTTGCCAGAGAAAAGCTGAGCGAGCATCTCCTTATCACCAGAAGTCAAATCAATGCCGAGTGATTTTGCTAAATTAACATTGAACAGCAAAAGCTGTGGTTTATTTACAGGCATGGGATTAATGCGAGTAAAAAATTGTTCCGGCAAGCCAGCATAGCTATTTTCTAATCGCCAACCGTTCGAATGATTCATGATGGGTGACCTAGGTTCATAAGGACTCTATTTTACCCGTAGTAATTCTTCCTGTCTTAAGAATCAAAGTAGTTTATTTGAAGAAATGACACATCAATTAATATAGAAATTGACTAGTGACTTATATTCACTTGAATAAGTGCAAAAAAGAAAAGGAAATTGAGCTTTAAAGTTGATATGTCAATCCGTAGATGATGTATCAAATGATATGTAAAATAGCACAAGATCCTATAACACAACAATGAAGGGTTATGGACCACGTAAGCTTATGGGTAAGGCGATTTGAGTGGCATAATACACAGTTATGAAGGACCATATAGGTAAGATTGCTTACTACTTGTTCCTATGTAGTCCTATACCCTTATTTTTTAATTGCGGGCCAGCAAACTGGATTGAGTTCGCTAGCCGCAACTCCTCCGGGGTCAACGCCAGGAATGAATTTTTGCCAGTCGCCGGATATCATTGTTGGCTCGTTAACCACGCGCGCCCCATCTGCAAAATATGTATTAGCCAGAACTATGCGGCTCTGCGAAGTCCTATTGTCGCCTGCTGTATGAAAGCTCAAATTATGATGAAAACTAGCCTCTCCTATCTCAAAGGCTTGATTATCAATGGCCACATGGTTTGCCTTAAAAACCTCCGCGACTTTTTTGTCATAGCTTGTGTCATTTTTATTAAAATTGATATTTTTTACAAGATTAAAAACGCTTAACGGCTTTGCAAATGATAAAGGACCCATAGCTACGGGCACTGGTTGTGCTGGCATCCATGCGGTCACAACATCATTTGTCTCTAAAGGGAAATGATGATTATCGTAATGCCAAGGTGTGCGACCACAACCGGGCTCTTTTGAAAGCGCATTATCATGGTAGAGACGAACACTTTTTACGCTTAGTAGGTCCGCTGAAATCTTAGCAATGCGAGGGCTGAGTACATAAAGCCTGATGATGGGGCTCTCTAGCCACATCATTTCCAAGCTTAGGAAGCGGTTATTTCTGTTGTTTTCTGGAAACGTCTTACTAAGAAGACGTATGAGTTCCTCGCGCAAAAGAGCTACGGCTTCTGGAGATAACACATTTGGTAGTCTAATGAATCCATCTCGGTTAAAGGCAAGGTGATGCTCCTCTGTTAAATTGTATGGAGTCGAAAGCTCATCTTCTAGTTCGCTATCGGACGGAGTGCTGAAATGTTGTATCGGTGCTATATCGACATAATTAGTTGTAATGTCTCTACCCTTGTTATCAGCAAGCGTTACATACCAATCCCACCAAGCTTGATTGTCCTGGTCCCAATATTGGGGTAAGTCTTCGCCAAGTGCATTTGGGCTTAGAAGAAAATCATTAAAAAGTTTTTTTTTATTAATAACGTAGTTCCCTAAAATAAAATATTTAGACATCTTGATAGCTTAATTAAATTATCAGACAATTTTAAATCACAATTAGTTGCATGTATAACTTGTGTGTATTATGTGGCTTTATGTTAGCTTCAACAATCTACTAAATCAGCTGATAATCAGACGGTCGAAAATAACAATAATTAATCAAAGAGAAATTTCTTGTGGGAATTTAATTTTATGGATGATGAAAATATTAAGGATCTTGACTATTTTGTCGATATCCAACCAAAGAAAAAAATAGAATTTTATGAAGCTGTTTTAGAAGGGTTATCATTACCTCAGAAAACAATACCCCCTAAATTTTTTTATGATGAGCGCGGCTCCAAGATTTTCGATAAAATTTGTGATACACCAGAATACTACGTAACTCGAACCGAAATAGAATTACTCAATGATATTGAAGAAGAGCTTTATTCACTTGTTGAGCCGGGTTCAGCAGTTGTGGAATATGGTTGTGGGTCGAGTATTAAGATCAAAGCACTTTTATCTGCTTTGCCAGAGCCATCACATTATATTGCAATAGACATCTCAAGATCTCATCTAATTTCAACAGCAAAAGAGATAGCTTCGAATTATAGTAATATTTCTGTTGCAGCAATTTGTGCAGATTTTATGGAGCCGATCGACTGGCCAGAAAGGGCCTCTTTTGAATCCTTAAAGCGGCTTGCTTTTTTCCCTGGCTCTACCATCGGCAATCTAAATCCTAATGAAGCTAGTCAGTTTTTAAAATATGTCCGACATTTAGTTGGTGATGAGGGTACATTCTTAATTGGCGTAGACATGAAGAAAGATGCCGAGGTTTTTAATCGAGCTTACAATGATGCAGAAGGACATACCGCTGACTTTAATTTGAACCTTCTACATAGGATGAAAAAGGAGCTAGATGCTGACATAGATATCTCCGAATTTTCTCATAATGCCTTTTATAACGAAAAACTTGGAAGAGTTGAAATGCACCTTATTAGTAATGCTAAGCAGGCTATTAAAATTGATAGTTTAGAGTTCACTTTTGAAAAAGGCGAAAGTATACATACCGAATGTTCTTATAAATATTCTGTAATAGAATTTTCTGAGTTGGCTAAAAAATCAGGATTTAGCGTATTAAAAAATTGGAGTGACAAAAGAAATTTTTTCAGTATTTATTTGATGAAAGCTATTTAAAATTACATTCAGGTACTTAAACTATTTAAAAGTGAAGCTATGAAAATTAAGTCTGCTTGGACACGACAGGTAGAAAGTGGCCAACAGCCGAGTAGCTCTGCTTTACGAGATCATCTCGATGCTGTTCATGACAATAATGCCGGTTTCACCGAAGAATTTGCGTGGAGCTGTCGTGATGCGAATGGCAAAAATAGTTATGAATTGCTTGCTGATATTGTCGACCAAAAATATCATTCTCACGTTCTCGATCTTGGGTGTGGTAGTGGAGTTCTGCTAGACCTTTGCCATAAACGTTTCGGAGCTGAATTGGTACTTTCTGGCGTTGATATGAATGATTCCGAACTACAGCTTGCACGTAAGCGCCTTGGCCATACCAATATCAAGTTCTATCAGGGAGCGGCACAAAACCTTGATTACCTTGCTGATTCATCTTTTGATGTGATCTTCTGCCATTGGGCATTGACTTTGATGGACCCAGTGGTTGAAGTACTTTCGACAACCAAGCGTCTACTCAAGGAAAGAGGTATTTTCGCAGCTATAATTGATGGGGATCCCAAAACTGCCCCCGGCTATCTTGAAGTCCACGATATTATTTACGAACACGTGCAATGTAAGTATCCAGATTATGGAGTTTTTGAGCTTGGCGACCCACGTGTGAGAACAGCCGCGGCACTGCAAAAACTTACAGCAGAAACCTTTGTAGGTTTTGATATAAACATAACACCAATAACTGTGAGTTTTAATGCAGCTCCTAACATCTTGGCACGTGAGGCTGCCGGTTTTTTCTATGCTTCATTCGTTCTCTCGCCATACGACTTCAGCCAAATGCTGACCGATCTCGAAAAATATTTTATTACCAACCAACAGGATGGGGTCAGCAGTTTTACCATGCCAGTAAATCGTTTAGTTGTTAGGGGTAATTAGATAGTCAAATGTATTTAATTTTCTCTGACCCTTTTATTTCGAAAATAGCTCGGAGATTTAATCTCAGTAATAAAAAAATTGTTCCAGGAGAAAGTTGTTCTTGAGATAGCCAATTTATAGAATTTTTATCAGATATAAAAAGACTTCCCTCATTATAGGAAGTCGGTAAATTTTCTTATATATTAAAGTTAAGACAATAAAAAAACCCTCATCAAAGCTGACGAGGGTTTTTTAATATATAAGTTTGCATAGCTATTAGCTAAGCAAGTACTTTAAAACTACTGAGCTGAAACTTTATAGATTTCACCTTCATCAGTAGTTGCATAAAGAGCATTATCCGGTCCCATTTCTAGTCCACGGAATCTCTTTGATACGCCAACAGGCATATGAATAACGCTCTTAACTGATAAACCATCTTTAGCGAGGTCAACTATGTCAATACGCATTCCACCTGGTGTTCCACCAAAACCAATACCCATGATTCCAGTAGCAAAACGTCCTTCATAAATACCCCAATTCTTACCCTTTAAGAAAGCAGCAGAACCAGTTCCTTGTGAGTAGCCGTTATTATTCCAAGCAGGAGGCATTAAGTCATTAAAACGTGTATCACTCATTGGTGTATATGCAGCACGAACAGCTGGAGTCATACCTTCCATTTGATTCGGCTCATAACCACAATATTGATCTGGACATGCGGCTCTTCCTGCTGTTTTTTCCTTAGGATCCCAACCACCATTACCGCCGTTTACTAATGCAGTAATTTCGTCGTTGTGCCAAGGTCCATGCTCAGCAGTAAATAGTTGACCATCGCTTGGACGGAAATCTAAACCTTGAACATTTCGGTGACCGTATGTGTAAATACGTTTGTCGCCTTTAACCTTGTTTTTTGGATGACCTTTACCATTACTATCAATTCTTAATACTACACTGCATAGTAATGTATTGTCTTGACCACATATGCCTCTATGACGGTCTCCAGTACCAACATATAAATAGCCATCAGGACCGAAGGCCATTCTTCCACCGTTGTGAGCACCTGGTCCACCAAATGGTTGATTAGACTCGAATGGTTTGTACTGAATATCTTTAACAATATCGGTACGTCCAGAAATTTTTGACAAGTCTTTAGCAACTTTGAATTTCATAACAATATTACCGTCACATTTTTCAAAGTTAGTTTTACATCCAGAACCATGGTATTTGGTTGATGTAGAATAAAGATAGAGTGTACGATTCTTTTTAAAGTTTGGATCTAATTCAACGCCTAGCATACCTGCTTGACCCTCACAAAAAAGATCATTACCAGAACTCTTATAACCCTTAGAACCTTTCATTCCATAAAGCTTATGTGTTTTTCCAGCAGCTGTTTTTACTGAAAGACCGTCACATTTTTCAGTGAAAAACATAGAGCCATCTTTAGTAAAAGTCATATCCCATGGATTTGATAAACCAGACATAACTACCATTGAACCGATCTTGGGAACATTCATTCCTTTAGATCCGTGATGTTCAGCATAGACTGAAGTTGCAGTAAGCAACATTGCAGAAGCCATAACTGTAAATACTTTACTTAATACTTTCATAATAGAGCTCTCCTTATTTATACAAGACATAAAAATTAAACTTCTTAAATACTGTATCCTTTCCAAATTTTAATTGCAACGAATTTGTAACAATTTAGTAACAATTTGTAAGTAATTTAACCTTATAGAAAATTTATTGCGAGGTAAACTATGTTTTAGTTAATTTAATAATAAGTAATTCTTAATGTTGAATATAAGATTTCTTTATAGGGTCACAGTCCTACTAATTGTTAACCTTGTATTTTGCATCTTTTAAGTACTCAGCTAAATTTGCAATTTCTTCATCGGTTAACGGCTTTGCCATCATAATCATTAAACCTGAATTTGGTCCAATTTTAGTTCCAGACCTATATGTTTCAAGCTTATCTATTATGTATGGAATTTCCTTACCAGATATTTTGGGATAACTGGCAGCACCTTTTCCTGCTGGGCCATGACAATTTATGCATGTAGTGTTGTATCTCATTTTTCCAGCAATAGCATCAGCCGCTAAAACCTGAAAAGATAGAAGAAAGCAAATCATGCCAAGGAGCTTAAAGAAAATATTCATTGGTACTAAACCTATAAAGTTAAAAAAATTTCAATTCTAGTATAGCAATAAATTTCTGGTGATTTGTTATAGTAATAATTTAAAATAATAATTTAATGAAAATTATTAGTGCTTTCTTCTCAAATAACTTCATAAAAATAATATAACTTTTCTACCTAATTCAGCTGATTTTTTTGATGTCTCAAATCCAATGCCACTGTTTGCGCTTCTAATTTATAAATAAGTGGCTTTAAGAAAAGGTGGGGTACTAATCAAAATATGGAAGAATGTAAGAATGGAAGAATGGAAGAATGGAAGAATGGAAGAATGGAAGAATGGAAGAATGGAAGAATGGAAGAATGGAAGAATGGTAAGATAATTTAATATGATAAATAATAAATTATCCTTAATTTTGTTTTTATTTTTATTTTTATACCTGATATTAGCTAAAGAATCTAAGACTATGGAAGTTAAATTACAACCACTAGGCTCAGATAGATATAACATATCAATAACAGAAAACAGTGATGCTAATAATTTGAAAGAAGAATTTAAAATAGAGGTTAATAAGACTTGTGGGACTCGCTTTGAAATAGAAAGTATTGAGTTAAGTGAAATAAATCAGAACGGATATAAAAGACAGATTCTTCAAGGAAGTTTTAAATGTTATGTGAATAGCCAAATGTAATAAACTTAAAAATTTACTTTTTAAATTTTTTATATGTTTTTTCCACAACATTTCTTAAATTTACGCCCGTTACCGCAAATACAAGGATCATTACGTCCAATCTTTGGAGTATCCCGTGTGATTGGAGTTTTCGGGGGGCAGCAGCTTGTGTCGCTACAACAGGCTTCATCGTCTTTAACCACTTCGTTAGGTAATTCATCACTTCTTTCGCTCATATTTTAGGTGCTCTAGAAAACTAAAACCCCATAATATAAAGGGGTTTTTTAAACAATTGGTGGAGCTGGGGTGCATCAATTTCGTCTGTATTGTACTCTATAGTTATGTATTAAACCAATCATATTGCCCTACTCATAAACTTACGTAGTCCAAAGTAGTCATTGTTGTGTATTACAATCTCGTGCTATTTGACACATAAATTGACACATGAATTTCAATTTGACACATGAAGTATTAAGAATAAAAGTAGGAGTAGTTTTTTCATTTATTTTTTGCTTACTCTTTTCTTTGCTGAATTATTTGAACTAACAATTTTTTCTAACTTGCCAACCTTCCCAAGCAGAAATGGTGGCATATTGGCATAGATATTTTCATATTGCCCTTTCTTAATAATATAGGTCTCATGCCAAATTCCTACCTCTCCGTTTGTTCCAACTTTCTTCATAAATTTTTGCCATTCAGGCAAGTGTGTTAAATCTTTTGAACGAGCAAAATGTTCTAATTTTGTAAAAGATTCCCAATATTGAATAGATATAATATTTCTTCCAAACCAACTTTCCCCTCCTAAATAACCTAAAGATTGGTTTTTAATCAATTCGCTCGCCATTTTTGGAAAACTTATAAAAATTGGAAACCATTTATGAATTTTCCAAAAATTATTTATTCTCATACCAATTAAAAAAACCACAAAGCCTTCATCTTTTCTTGCCGAGACTCTGTCTTTTATTATTTTCATAAAACCAGTTTACACCAGCAATTAATTGAGCAAATGGGTGCTCGAACAACTCTGCACAAGTGACAAATCACTTACGGAAAGACATATCATCTTTAAAACCCTTTTGATTTAAAAAAAATATAGAACAAGATGCCCATAAAAATAATTGGGATAGACAACCAAAACGATTCTTTTGGTGTTTCGAAGATATTTTGAATAGAATGACGATAAAAAAAAACTATCATTGTAAAAGCTAAAAATAATCCAATTATCTGAAAACCTGAATTCATATTAAAAGTAGGAGTAATTTTTTCATTTAATTACAGTCACTAAATCTGTACGAATTGCTTCCAATATAATCCCCTTGTTTTGAATAGTAACTATATTTAAGGTCAAATTTGCTTATATTATTTTTTGAATATTTACATACGGTATTTAAGACTTTATCAAAAATATTTTTTATCTTTTGTGAATCATAAATTGAAGGGTCTACAAGGTGGGTATATGTTCCGATAACACGATTATTTTTTTTAGAGCATTTAAATGATTCAATGGTTAAAATTCTATCAACAACATCTGGAAGGTATCTTTTCTCGCTTTTCTCAAGTCCCTTGCATGATTGGTACCCATCGGCCATTACTAGATTAGGTATTAAGAATAAGAGTAGGAGTAGTTTTTTCATAAGACCAGTTTACCCCCAGACAATTAAGTGGGCAAATGAGGTATTTGGAATTTTTGCTAGAAATATTTTTTGTAGTGCCCTTATATATTCATAGGGGTGTTTTATTTATGACGTAATACTAGCGATTATTTCTTTAGATTAGAATCTTAAAAAACATCACACTAATTAGAATTTGTATTGCAGCCCAATCATTAGTTCTTGTGTTTTGATTTCACCACCGTTAACACCATTTACCAAGTTTCCGGCAAATACTCCATTGATTTCAACTCTAACACCCCCTTTAAAT